>Ga0268276_1002732_pt1 | contig 14622 bp, 12 predicted proteins | sample saktaG_4_FD_190145 | JGI IMG/M metagenome (GOLD analysis project Ga0268276, IMG submission 190145) | Saline water microbial communities from Sakinaw Lake, British Columbia, Canada - sak_2010_1_5_45m | ecosystem: Environmental > Aquatic > Non-marine Saline and Alkaline > Saline ...
AAATCAGTAATCGCTGATTGTACTGGTTAAGAATGTTTGCAGCTTCAAGCAGGTCTACATCTTCGTATGTGTAATAGAAATAATCATCAATCAAATCTTGTAGCTCGCCATAAATATCGGAGCCTTCATAATCGATTGGTCCAAAATAATTGTTGTACAAGCGGTCGTATTCTTGATAATAATTGTGATCTTGGACAATCGCATCATAGTAGGCAACACATTCTGTAGGCATAGATGTGGAAGTGGTGCAATAGTCAACCACGTTATTTCTGATGCCATCCATCAATAGTTGATTTTGATCGATGTGATCTTGGAAATATGCGATATCGTCATCAATATATGAAATGTCAAAATACTCATAATTATTTGCAATCATCGTCGACAAAACATGCATCAAAGTATTGATGACAAACTCGTCATCCATGTCGGGATTGCCAGTTAATTCGGTAGCCCATGTATTGAAGTCTGTCGCATTGTCAATTGTCTGCAATTCGCCAAGCTTCGATGTAACAAAGGATAAAATTTGATAAAGATGCTCTTCGGAGTAAATACCCAGCACATATAAATACATGCTGATTTCTTCATCGATTTCCATCTCAGTCAATTCATCTTGTGTCATCATTTGGATTAGAGCAACCAGATCAGCTCTGTCAAAGGTTCCGCTCGCATCCAAATATTCTACATTATAAACTGGTCTGACGATCATGTTTTCCGTAACCCCTGTCAACTCATGATCCCAATACATGAACGTGTATCTGTAATGGGAAGTATCAGCCAATGAAGGGTCAGCAGGAGATGTTACATCTCCCCCATAGGTAATGGTCGTTTCCAGCAGAATCGTGCCGTCTTGATTTAGGAAGGTAACGGTCACTTCTTCGGGATGAGTAGTCGTAGCTTCAGTTGATTCTGTTGATACTGTTGTTGTCGGAACAGTAGTCACAGTGGTAGTTGAAACCGTAGTCGTAGCGGCAGTTGTTGCCGTGGTAGTAGCCACTGTAGTCGTAGCCGTAGTTGCCGCTGTGGTTGTTGCAGTAGTTGCCGCTGTGGTTGTTGCAGTAGTTGCCGCTGTGGTAGTAGCGGTCGTGACAGCAGTTGTCCCTGTAGTCGTTACAGCAGTTGTCCCAGCAGTCGTTACAGCGGTTGTCCCAGCAGTCGTTACAGCTGTTGTCCCCGCAGTTGTTTCAGCCGTTGTCCCCGCAGTTGTTTCAGCCGTTGTGCCTCCGGTTGTTTCAGCAGTTGTAGTTGCAGCGGTAGTAATAATTGTTGTTGTTCCGCCACCAAAAAAATCGCAACCGACAAGGAAAAGCCCAAAAAAGACAAAAAATAGTAAGGCTAAAATCTTACCTTTCATAAAAAGTCCTCCTTATTTATTCTATTATACGAAGTATTTACATTTTGAATATATCATTAAACACAGAAAAAATCTATATGTGTATAAGGCTTTTTTACATTTTTGATAATTAATTTCCGTCAAAGCATGAATAATCGTCAAATATCCTAATTTGTAACTATAAAAAGAGCTGACCGAAGTCAGCTCTAAATAATGTATTTCAATGTAACTATTCTTGTTCGAACTCAGTTTTAGCAACAAAGGCAAAATCAGAGGACATGTCATATTGTTGAATTTTCGAATAAGAAACCGTATAGATCATATTCTCAATCATAACTGTCCGTTCAATAGAATCATAGTAGTAATAGTAATATTCAGATTGTGGGTCTTCCATATGTGTTAGTTTTGTCAGATATTGTAAGTCTCCAGAATAGAATACCTTGAAAACATAGACACTTTGGAGCGAACGGTAAAATGATTCATTATATTCATATACTGGGATTGCAACATACATGAAGTCTTCTCCATCAGGTTCATAACTGACAAAAGCCTTATGATCGTAGGTGACTGGTGAATAACTGTAATCACCTTCGACAAAATACGTTTCGAGGCTAATCGGATCATTTCCGGAAATGTCGTATAATGATACTTTTACTCCGGTAAAATACGTGAAACCCCATTCTGACATCGCTGCCTGACGGCCGACACCTAGCAAAAGGTTGTCTCCAATTTCATGAAGGTAATCAGACACTCCCTCTTCAAACATTTCGCCGATAATTTCTGGGTTTTCCGGATCGGAAAGATCAAGTTTGTACAAAGGATCGGTGTTGACAAATGTGACAACATAGCCATAGTCGCCACTGAAACGGACTGCATAAATCCTTTCGTTTGGCTTGCCCAGATCATCGATTTCTGAAACCGGTTCGATTATTCCGTCACTTGTTGCATCAAAGATCGTCACTTTGTTCGTGATTTTCCAAGTATATTCAATAGTGGACCAACTGCCAGTATTAGTATCTTCAGTCACATCAGAAGTATCGGGAATTGTCGTAGCAGGAGCAGTCGTCGTCACAGGAACAGTTGTTACGGGAACAGTAGTTACCGGGACTTCATCCGAGGACACTGTATCATCGATAGTGGATGGGTCATAGTCAATCCAACGCGTAACTTCAGTATACTCATATCCGGTAGTGGCAATCCTGAAGTATCCGTCATATTCGTCCATCGAGAACTGATTGAGTGGAGATCCATCTACAGAACCTACTGCTTTATAGACCAATTTATGATCTTCGATTGCATAACGGATAATCATTGTTTGATAATTGTAGAAAAATGTGACTTCATCATACCAATATCTGTATACGATTGTGTAAAGATTATTTTGACTCATGAAAATCTGGTATGAGCTGCCAAGATATGCATTCACATCTGCGGCTTCGTCAGTTGACACCGCAAATGATACAAGCATCAGATATCCAAAGGATGAATAATCATTTGGCATGTAATAGATATTTCCCGCAGGGAGTTTGATGATCTCATCAGAAACAGAGCTGTCATAATATTCAGGAATATAGGTATCATCTGTGTATCCGTAACTTGCAGCATAGTTGTTCATGACAAGATAACAGTAACCGTCAATCATTCTGCTTTCAGTTAGGGAACTGCCTTCAAAATACAATTCTTTTGAAATAGCAATATCGGTCTTATCTGTGATGTCTAAAACCGTGACTCTGGTTCCGAAAGTATATCTTACATAATAGAAGTCATATACTCCTGTGCCGGTCTTATCAAGGCTTTGATCATAATGATATTCATTTGTGAGTAAAACGATAAAATTTTCATACTTGTACATTCCGTATGTATATCCGTAATATGTATCATCATTACTATATGAAAATGTATCGGAAATCGATAAGTCTTCAGCATTTACAATTACGAATTGATTATTTGACAGCACATAAATATAGTATCCGTCGGTTAGGATTCTGTCCGACTCATACACGCCTTCGACCTGATTGTTTGTTTCAGAAAAGGACTTTTCTTCGCCAGTTCCTTGGGTAGTTGCGGCAACTGTCGTCGTCATTGCGCCAACCGCAGCATCCATATAGTATTCATTGCGATAAGCGCTGGTATCATCATAGAAAGTATCAAGGTATTCTTTCAATTGCGAATAGTTTTGGAAATTGCCGACATCTCCGATTTCTTTATAGTCCAGAGGCGTATAAGATTCATTACAGCTTGCCAAAGCAAAAAGAGCAAACAGCATGAAGATGCTAATCAATATTTTTTTCATAGGTTTCCCTCCTTGTGTTTCACCAATATAAACAAAGAAGATTGGTAGTTTGTTGGAAAAATATTATTTATTCCGTCAATTCCAGAAAAAGATCGATGTCTTGTTTCAAAAGATCCAATGATCCTTGCCAAAATTCTTTTTTTGTCACATCGATTCTCGCAATCATTGCTGCATCTTCGACCATGTTTTTGCCCGTGGCAGATAATAACAGATCATACATTTTCACAAAATCTGCCTTGTTTGCCAAATATTTGGCATAGAGGCCTTTGGCAAACAGGAGTCCAAACGCATATGGGAAGTTGTAATAACTGAGTTCTCCGGAATAATAATGCGATTTGCATAACCACATGTATGGATGGAGCAAGTTTTGATCAAGTCCGTCGCCATATGTCTGTTTTTGCGCTTGAAGCATCAGTTCCTTGAGTTCCGCTTCATCAAAAACAGTGGATTGTCTTCCTTCGAACACACTCTTTTCAAAGATGAAACGGCTCATGATATCAACGATGACTTGAGTGTAATCCTGTAAGGATGATTCCAAAAGATAGATTTTCTCATCTTTTGATGTCGCGTCTTTCAATGCGGCTTTGTTGACAATTGTTTCACAAAATGTCGAGGCGGTCTCCGCAACCGGCATTGTATATGAGGAGTTCAGGACGGATTCAGTAAAAATGGCTTCACCATGATAGGCGTGACCCAGTTCATGGGCAATCGTAATCACGTCGCCGAAAACTCCAGTAAAGTTTGTTAGAACTCTGCTTTCCTTAATGGCATGAATATTGGCGCAGAAGGCTCCGCCAACCTTGCCTTTTTTCGGAACAAAATCGATCCATGCTTCTTTGAAGGCCTTATCAGCCATCTCAAAAAGACGCTTGTTGAAAGTCGCAAAGTTTTTGCGGATATAATCAGAGGCTTCCGGGATTGTAAAAGTCTTGTTGATATTGCCCACAGGAGCAAACAAATCGTAAAAAGGCAGTCCTTTGGAGTGGCCTAGCAATTTAGCTTTGCGTTGGAGATATTTCCGGAATATGGGTAAATATTCCGTCATTGTTTCCATCATTACATCAAGAGTGGTTTTTTTCATCCGGCTTTTGAATAAAGCTTCATCTAATGGCGACTTAAAACCCCTTGCCTCTGAAAGTGTGTTTACTTCGCCTTTGATGGAGTTGATTGAGAAGGCAATCGCTTTGTCAATTTTCTTATATGCCTCAAGTTCAGCGTAATAGGCATTTTTCCTGACATCCTTATCTTTGTCGCTAGCCAAGCTTCTAACTTCTGATAGCGTGATTTCTTTTCCATCATAATCAACTGAAACCGTCGACGTCAACAGTCCTTGCAATCTTCCCCACGCCGTTGATCCCGATTGTTTCAGTTTTCCAATCAAATCTTCGGTCTGGTCATCAAGCATGTGTTCGGCTTGGGCTTTTAGTTCATTCAAATAAAACGAGTGTTCTGTCAATTTTGGATTTGAGGCGATTATCTTGTCAAGCCCAGGAACGTCACGCAACCATTTTTTAAACTGTGTGTCAACAAGTGTCAATTCATTAATCTTTACTTGAAGCGTGTTCAAGTATTTAACTGCCTGTTGATTTGTCGAGTCTGTAGCTTCACGCAATCCGGCATAATGGAACAGTTTGTCAGCGTAAAAAGAGACGTCCTCACTTGAGGAAAGATATCGGTTTAGTATCTTTTCCGCGAAGTCATAACTTGACAATTCATTCCCAATAAGTTTTGCTTCGTCGACTAGCTCAAATAATGTTTTCATATCTTTTGTAAAATGTTCATCTTCAAAACTTGTGTATAACTTGTCTAAATTCCATGTGTTCATTTGTTTTCCTCCCTGAAATAATAATTTTCTTTTCGTATTTCATAATAATATGATCGCTTAACTTGATTGGTGATAGTCTGGTAGTCGTCTTCCTTGAGGTAGTTGAATCCGCATTTTTCGATGACTCTTTTCGATTTCTGATTGCCGATGAAATGCGTGACCTTAATCAATTCAATATCGGTTTCTTCAAATATATATTGAATTGCTCTTTTGCAGGCTTCGGTCATCAAACCTCTGCCTTCGAAAGGTGTGGAAAGCACATAACCGAGGGATTTAACCTTATTTCCCCCAGTATCCTGAAAATCATGCATGCCAACCGAACCGATGACTTTTCCGCTTTCTTTTAACACTAGTGCCCAGGTATCGTCTGTAACTATGAATTTGTTTAAGATCTCCTTGCTTTCATCCAGACTTTCGTGTGGTTTCCAACCTGCATTTGGACCGACGGTTTCAAGTTTTGCATATTCATACAAGTCCGTTAGATCCGATAATTGCCAGCCTCTCAAGATCAATCTTTTTGTACATAGTGTTTTCATTTGAGCGCCTCCCCGACCGTAAGGCCCAACGATTGGATATCCCTGTGGACAAAAGCATCGATTTCAAGAGTTTTTGTTTGATTGACTAATTCTTCAATCAGATCCTGATAGGCAAGTTTGAACTCATATTTTTCCGCAAAGAACACTTCGGGTCTTATGGAAGGACTCTTGGGAACGTATACGCTGCAGCAATCTTGAAAAGGACGGTTGGATATGTCAAGGGTTTTTATTTTTCGAGCAAGACTAATTATTTCTAGTTTATCATAACTTGCAAGCGGTCTGATTATCAGGTCGTCAGTGACCTGTTGGATTGTCGACATGCTTTCTAAAGTTTGGGAAGCAACCTGCCCAATAGAATCACCGGTGACGATTGCCAAAGCCTTCGCTTTTGTTTTGATTTTCGAAGCGATTCTCAGCATCATTCTCCGCATGATTGTAATCAGATATGATTCGGGAATATTTTGGATTATCGCCTCATGCAGTTGAAAAAAAGGCACGAGATGGAGTTTGATTTTGCTATAGGGAGCGTACCTAGCCAGCACTTCGGTCAAATCAATAACTTTTTGCACGGATTCAATTGAAGTCAAAGGTGTCGATTCAAAATGGACACATTCGATCTGCAACCCTTTTTTCATTGCCAGAAAGGCGGCAACCGGCGAATCGATACCTCCGCTCAACAGCACGATGACTTTGCCTCCGATTGAGACTGGATATCCTCCCGTTCCCATGACCTGATCCAAGAAGATATAGGCTCCGTCGGTACGGATTTCGACATCAAGCGTCAATTCGGGGTCATGAACATCGACTATGAGGTTATCCATCTGAACCAGTATTTTGCCTGAAACCAATTTTGATATTTCCAGAGATGTCAATTTGATGCTTTTGTCAGCGCGCTTGGTCTCGACTTTGAAAGTAACTTTTTTGTTGTTTGTGGCTTTGCGGATCATTGAAACGGCAATCCGGGAGATTTCATCATAATCGATTTCGCACTTCGAAACCAGACTATATGAATACAATCCCGTCACATATTGCAGTTTTTCGACAACCTCGAGGTGATTGACATCATTCAAAACAATATAGCATCTGTCATGCCTGAAGTCGTATTCGACAGGTAAGCCTGATAATTTCTCTTTGATCAGCTTGTTGATAAGTTGGGTGAAATATTTCTGATTCTTGCCTTTCAAAACAAGGTCCCCGTAACGGACCAAGATCAATTCATTCATGTTTTTACCTCGTTTCGGTTCACTACTATTTTATCATATATCTTGTTAAATTTGCGAAGATAATTTATAATGGGGCGGGTGATTGATATGTATGATTTAGAACCAGACAAATTGTCTTTGGCAGATAAAGAATCATTGTTTCTGGAAACATTGAAAGGTTATTTGGCAAAAGATCAAAACCTTGTGACAAACCTCGCCAACATGTCAGCGGTAATTCATGCTTTTTACCCTGAATTGAATTGGGTCGGTTTTTATCTCTATGATGATAAAGGTCTCTATCTCGGACCGTTTCAGGGCATGCCCGCCTGCACTTCGATCCATATTGGAAAAGGCGTGTGCGGAACCTCCGCTAAAAATGTCCTTCCACTCCTTGTTCCCGATACTTCCAAATTTCCCGGACATATCGTTTGCGACGTGGCCTCAAAATCAGAATTGGTGATTCCAGTTGTCCATAACTCGCGCCTTGTGGGCGTTTTGGATCTGGACAGTCCCGAACTCGATCATTTCCAAAAAACCGATCTGGTCCTGTTCACGAAAGCTGTGAATCTTTTGGTTGACATTTTGTAGGCTTTCCGCTATAATACAACTTGCGCATGTAATAAAAAGCAGTTGTTCTTAAAATGTTTTATTGTGTGATTGTTCCTCATTTGGTTTGGAAGTACTGTGAACTGCTTCACAAGAAACCATCAAAACAATCCGGATATCCAATTTTCGAACTCCTCAACCATTACGCGTAATCAAATAAAAGGAGGATAATATATGTCAAGATTTACAGGATCGCAATGGAAAGTATCACGCCGTTTGGGTTACTCGATTACTGAAACCGGAAAAGAACTCAACAAACGTCCGTACGCACCGGGACAACATGGACAAAGACGTTCAAAGATTTCTGAATACGGAACCCAGTTACAAGAAAAACAACGCGTGAGATTCACTTACGGAGTCAATGAAAAACAATTCCGCAAGACTTTCATCGAAGCCAAAAAAATGGCTGGAAAACAAGGCGCAAACTTCTTGTTCTTGTTGGAATCAAGACTGGACAACCTTGTCTATCGTTCCGGTTTTGCCAGAACCAGACAACAAGCCCGTCAGCTTGTCAACCACGGCCACATTCTCTTAGATGGAAAAAAAGCTTCAATTCCCTCTATCCGCGTGAAACCGGGTCAAGTGATTTCCGTCAAAGAAACTTCGAAGAGCCTAGTCATCATCAAAGACGCTTTGGACGCAGTGATCAGCCGCATGGAATTCATCGCTTATGATGAAAACAAACTTGAGGCAACCTACATCCGTTTACCGGAAAGATCAGAGATCTTACCTGAAATCAAAGAAAACCTGATCGTCGAACTTTATAACAAATAAGATAAAATCACATCTTCGGAAGATGTGATTTTTTTTATAAGAAAAAGCGCATATTTCAGCGCTTTTTGCTTTATTCTTCAGGAGTCATTCCTTTGACAATCGAATAAAAATCAATCAGTGAAGGATAATCAGGATCGTCTAAATAGCCTTGGTAGTAACTCTTTCCGGATGAGTAGAAGTTGATCATGTAATCGACTGGCACTCCGGCTTCGACTGTTTCGTAATCGGAGTAGGTCAGATTGGTGTTGCTAGACATTTGCATGATCGCTCCATTTGGCAATACCAGGAACTTGACCATGCAGGCTCCACCGCCGCTCTTTGATCCGATTGATCTTGCAAGACCCAACTCTTTAGCGATTGAAACGGTAAGATTAGCGGCACTGTATGTAGCTGCCGATGTCACGAAAAAGAACTCTGCGTCGATTGCCATATCCCCTTCAACTTCATAAGTTACCGATGTTCTCGCACCATCAGTAATTGTATAGTAGGACAAATCTTCATTTGTCAGATAGTTTAGCAAATAGAACACACCGTGGACAAATCCTCCACCGTTGCAGGATAGGTCGATGATGATGTATTTTGGAGCTGCTTCGGCTATTTGCGCCATTTTGGGAGCCAGGCTATCCTTCAAATCAGCGGTGAATTCCGTTATTCTTAAATATGCCATGTCCTTGTAAAGCGATACTTTGAAATTGCTGGGATCCTTGTAACATTCGCAGCCATAATACTCGTATGAGTAATCATAGATATATGGAGCAGTTACACCATGATAATAGCCTGGATCATTATGACCATAGGAAATAACCCCGGTATGCAAATCTTCTAGAGAGTCCAGCATTGAGGTAAATGAATATTCAAAACTGTTCCCAGGAAAATATTGTCCGGAATACGTCTGGAATGAATCGATTTCTTTGAAATCCTTCAAACCATAGAATTTATCAAAGCACATTTCCAGAAAACGTTGGGATTCAAGTTCTTCGGCTGCGGAAACGTCAGGATTAAGCGCCACTGCGGCCGAAAGTTCGGAAGTTTCATCGTTCACATCATAGATTTGAAAAATATCGATTCCATAGAGAGAACTGCCGTTGTTCACGACATAATAGTTGCTGCCGGTAAGAAATAGTCCGGCAAGTGACAGGGGAATAGTATATTTGGTTTCTTCTCCCTCACCCAACATGAACAGCATAAAATCGTAATCGGTAAGATCAATGGTCAGTAAAGGCATTTCTTCTTCTGTGAAACTGACTAAGTTCAGACCCTCGGAAAAATCTGTTTCCGATTCGCCGGTGAAGTAATCTGAAGCATCGACATTTGATGCTTCAATCGAGGTCGTGTCAAAATCGAATAGAACATATGAAATGACCGAGTCTTCCTCGATACCATACTCAAGTTTTTCCTCTTCAGTATAAAAATACTCTACCCATACCTTGACTGAGTTTTCGACGATTTCAATCTGGATCGTATCATCGATGATTCCAAGCAACATAGTCACAAATTCAGTGATGTCGACATAAGGAATCCCTTGTTTGTAAGAATAATAGTAGAATGTCAGTTCATCGATAGGATCAACCTGAGTGAATTCTTCCGAGAAGTTGACAAAAGACACAGTATTGGAAGTTACTGTCGGAGGCGCTGTGGTTCCAGTCGTAACAGGCAAAGTGGTCGTAGTTGCATTGGTCGTGGCAATAGTCGTTGTCGCGAGTGATTTGTTGCATCCGACAAACAGCGATCCCAACAGGAATAAAACCAGTAAACTTAAAATCTTTTTCATAAAAAATCCTCCATACTCTGTAATTGTTAAATTATGATATCACAAAGCAGCAAATTTGAAAAGCCAAAACTAAAAAAAAGAACCGGATTTCCGGTTCAAATTTTCTTTAGTCTGCTTTTTGCTGCGTTAGCCATGTAGATGAACTTGTCGGGGTCGAGAGATGCCCCCCCGATCAAAACTCCGTCGATGTTCGGCATCTGTAGCAACTCATCGATGTTTTCCGGTTTGGCTGATCCGCCATACTGGATTCTGATCATATCACTGACAGAGATTCCGAACATTCCTTTGATGACTTTGCGCACATAGCCGCAGGATTCATCCGCCATTTCGCTGGTTGCAGTCTTTCCGGTGCCAATCGCCCAAATTGGCTCATAGGCGATGACAACTTTCAGCATATCCTTGGCACTGATCCCGACAAATGCTTTTTTCAGTTGATTGTTTAGAACCTGGTTTGTCAGGTTGTTTTCTCTTTCTTCAAGATGTTCGCCTACACAGACAATCGGAGTCAGCTCATTTCTTAAAGCTGCCTTGATTTTCAGGTTTACCACTTCATCAGTTTCACCAAAAATGTTTCTTCTTTCACTGTGGCCGATAATGACATATTCCACATTGTAACTCTGAAGCAGGCTGCCGGACACTTCTCCGGTATAGGCGCCTTCGTCTTCGGAATAGAGGTTCTGTGCCCCGATTCTCAAATTGTCGCCCTGTCGTTTGACAAGACATCTCATGAGCGGAGCTTGAGCGCAAATAACAGTATCGATCAAATCGATATCCGGCATTTCCGTGGATACCTTCAGGATGAAAAACAAAGCTTCATCTCTGGTTTTGAACATCTTCCAGTTTCCGGCAATTATAGGTTTTCTCATAATTGATTACCTACCCTAAAATCTTTTCTATATCTTTGATAGCTGATTCGGCGTGTTCGCCGATAGCGACTAGTTTGACGTTCTTGCCTTGAGGAACGGCCAGACTCATCAAACCTAGGATTGATTTTGCATCAATGGTCACATGTTCGTATACAAGCTTGATGTCGACATCATATTTGCTGGCAGTCTGAACGATTTTTGCTGCAAGTTGTGCATGCAGTCCTGCGGTGCTCTTGATTAAAATTGTTTTTTCCATATTTTCTCCTTCTATCAAACTTGATTAAAACATCGGTGGCGTACTGACCCACAGTACGACAGCGCTAGCATGTGTCACATTTTCCAAAGAGTGTACTTTGTTTGAAGTATAGTAAAACGTCTGTCCTTTTTCGACTTTGAATTTTCTTTTTCCGAGTTTCAGCGCTACTTCGCCTTTCAAAACATAGCCGAATTCCTCTCCGGCATGTGGTTCGTCGTCATAGGCTAGCCCCCCAGGAGCCAGTTCCAAAAGGATTGGTTCCATTTCGTACTTTTGGGCGTTTGGCACAATCCATCTGATTTTAATGTGGTTCGTTTCGTCTGTTTTCTCGAAAAACTGTGATTCATTGAAAACAACCGGTTCTTCATCATCATTGCTGAAAAACTCCGACAAGTTTGTTCCCAAGGCTTCAAGCATGTCCTGAAGCGTCGAGATTGAAGGACTGGTCAAATCCCTTTCAACCTGGGAAATGAATCCCTTGGTCAGTTCGGACCGGTCGGCCAACTCCTCTTGGGTCAAGCCATTTTCCAGGCGTAACTCCTTGATTTTCCGACCAATGAAGTCCATGGATTAATGGCACCCGCAATCAGTATGACAATCGCAAGGTTCCGCTTCAGATAACGATTCGACACCGGGTAGCAGCTTGCCTTCCAAATATTCCAGCGAAGCTCCGCCGCCAGTTGAAATGTGGGTGAAACGGGTTGCATAGCCCATCTGAATTGCCGCAGCTGCGGAATCGCCGCCGCCGATAATGGTTTTGCAATCTTTCAGATTAGCGAGAATCTCACAAATAGCTCTCGTGCCTTTGCTGAAGTTTTCAAATTCAAATACTCCAAGGGGTCCATTCCAAACCACGGTTTTCGCTCCTTTGAGTTCCTTGGCGAATAGATCGATTGTTTTCGGTCCGACATCCAAACCCATTTCGTTTGCTTGGATGTGTTTGTACGTGGTGATATGATGCTCTGCATCTTCTTTGAATTCAGTTGAGACAACCAAGTCGATAGGAAGAATTATTTTCCCATTTGCTTTTTGGAGAAGTTCCTTGGCAAGTTCTACTTTATCGTCTTCACAAATCGATGTCCCGATCGCAAAACCCAATGCTTTCATGAAAGTATAGGCCATTCCGCCTCCGATCAGGATCTTGTCAGCTTTTTTCAACAAATTTTCGATGACTCCGATTTTGTCGGAAACCTTGGCTCCGCCCAGGATGGCGATGAAAGGCCTTTCTGGCTTGTCGACTGCATTACCGATGTAGCGCAATTCTTTTTCCATCAGGAATCCGGCTGCGGCTTCCAAATGGGAAGCGATTCCAACATTGGAGGCATGCGCGCGGTGAGCGGTTCCGAAAGCATCGTTGACAAAGACGTCGCCAAGACTTGCCCAGTATTTTCCTAGTTCCGGATTGTTCTTTGATTCCTTGTTGCCTTCGATGTCTTCGAATCTCGTGTTTTCAAACATCAGAACATCACCATCATGCATTGCATTGATGGCTGCTTCTAGTTTTGTCCCTCTGGTTTCATTGATAAAAGTTACTGGTTTCCCCAATAACTCTGATAATCTGTGGCTGACTGGCTCAAGAGAAGCAGTGAGTTTGTCTTCAACTGTTTTGACTCTGCCAAGGTGACTGAACAGAATGATTTTTGCATTTTCTTCAATCAGGTATTCGATTGTTGGCAAAGCCTGTACAATCCGGTTGTCGTCGGTGATGACTCCGTCTTGCATCGGAACATTGAAATCAACTCTGACAAGGACTTTTTTTCCTGTTACACACAAATCTTCGATGGTTTTCTTACTCATATTTGATCCTCCGGAATAGATGATTTATACAACACGGTTTATTATACTATTTCTTTAGCTAAATTTCCACTTAAAAATACGATGTAAATCGGTATGAAAACATTTTCTCAGGCTTCATTTTTGTTTTCCATGTATTCTGTAATGGTTTTGGCTTTGATAAATGCCTTTTTAAAGTTTTTGTCTCCAAAAAGCTTCATTTCGTGAAACCCGCTGAAAGTGATGATGATTTCATTAATTGCGATTTTTCTATAAGAAGTTATCGCATGATAGTTAAGCAAAAACGCCGATTCAGACCTGACTCCGAAAAGTGGAATAAATAAAGCTGATTCATCGATATAGATTGGAACTTTTGATTTGTATCCCAGCATTTTCTTGATGGCATCAACCCTACCGGAAAGTGTTGAGAGGTTATGACATGCCAGTTTATTCAATAGCGAGTTCAAAGTGCATTCAAAATAATAGACATTCTGATTCTCACAGACCCCGATTTGATTGTTTCTTGTTTTAAATATGTATGCTATCACATTATCACCAATTTCACTATAGCATAAAAAAGTCACGACAGATTTTGAAAAATACCAAAAAAAAACCACCTTGCGGTGGCTTGGTTATTATTCTGCAACTTCTGGTTTTGTGAATTCCTTGGTGATTCTTAGTTCGGTTTCGGGATCAAAGAAATGGCATTTGTTCATATTGAATGCCAGTTCCAAAGTGTCGCCGATATGAATGTCGCTTCTGGCATTGACTTTGGCGATGATATTGGTGGACCCGATTGTGATATGGATGTTTGTCTCTGCCCCAAGCAGTTCGGCGACATCGACAAGCATTTTTGCTTTCGAATCCTTGTAGGTTTCGAGAGCGACAAGTTCATCATGAAGATCTTCTGGTCTAACGCCCAAGACGATCTGTTTATCTAAGAATCCTTTTTCTTTCAGGACTTTGATTTTTGGTTCGGGAATCTTCAGTTTCAAGTGTTCGGAATAGAAATATCCGTCCGATTTGACTTCACCGTTCAGGAAATTCATGGCTGGAGTGCCGATAAAGCCGCCGACAAACATGTTGTTCGGATTGTCGTAGATTTCCTTTGGAGCTCCGATTTGTTGGATTCTTCCGTCTTTCATGACAACGATTCTTGTGGCCATCGTCATGGCTTCGATTTGGTCATGGGTAACATAAATCGTCGTTGTTTCCAAGCGCTTATGCAGTTTGATCAGTTCAGCACGCATCGCGACTCTCAGTTTGGCGTCCAGATTCGATAACGGTTCATCCATCAGGAATACCTTGGCGTCACGAACAATTGCTCTTCCCAAAGCGACACGCTGTCTTTGTCCACCGGACAAAGCTTTCGGTTTCCGGTCCAGATAGC
>Ga0268276_1002734_pt1 | contig 14605 bp, 12 predicted proteins | sample saktaG_4_FD_190145 | JGI IMG/M metagenome (GOLD analysis project Ga0268276, IMG submission 190145) | Saline water microbial communities from Sakinaw Lake, British Columbia, Canada - sak_2010_1_5_45m | ecosystem: Environmental > Aquatic > Non-marine Saline and Alkaline > Saline ...
AAGCAAATCTCTGGATCTCTCCCAGAAACCAGCGGATCATTGAGGATATCCTGATGGATCACTTTAAGAACATGTTCTATGACTATATGGATGACCGGGTTCGCTTCTACAGAAATTTCAAACGGGTGATCATTCAGTTCTGCGTCGATAAGGGATTCACCTTTGCTTATATCAACTATGAGATGATGAAAAAGGATTACTACCGAAGAAGGAAAAGCAAACCGAAAGATCTCAAAAAAAACTTGTCACTATTTGTCCCTGATGTGTCCCTGGATTGTCTCCCGTTTGTCCCTGAGTTGTCCCTGGATGATGAGTCGTTTCAGATAGAGGTCGAATCATCTTTTTCTAAATATAAAATCAGCGCTGCTATATGACTAACACCATTTCAAGGCACGACGGGATCAACCTGGGAGGAGTCCATCAGATTCTCTGGACCTTCGTTGAAGATGTCCTGTCGGCCATGTTTCACAAATCCAACCTGTTGTATATTGTGAACCTCAAATCGGGAAAATCCTGGAACTACCTTTATACCACACCTGAAACCATTAAGGTCGAGTCTGAGGAAAAACAGACCCCTGCCGGTATCAGGTACATCTATACCGTAAAGGCTCTTATTCCGAAAGACCGGTCAAATGTGGAGCTGCTCCTTTACCAACTTCAAAACCGTGGGCTGATCCTCAAAGTGCTGGATAAGAATGGAGTCACCCGGGTATTTGGGTTCCCGGTTAATCCGATGAAGAAAATAAGTAAGCTCACCAAACCGAAAGAATACGAAGGTTTCAACGGATGGGAGATCACATTTAAAGGAGAATTCGATACTCCTGCCGGCTATGCCCTGACCATGAAGAATGTTATTCCCATTGGCGGTGATCCCGGTGGCGGCGCATCTGCGCTGTAAAATACCCCAGTCCTTTAATACGCCCCAATAGCGCAGTATCATTGTATCGAATTTCAACGGCACAATGAACCGAATTCTGCTTGATATCCTTTCATCCGTCTGGCTGATCGACAAAGAACGATCCGGAGTCTACTCCACGATCCTCTATTCCCTATTGAAAGGGGATCCGATCACCTTAGAAGATTCGGCTGTTGCCCGGGAACTGGCGCGTTCTTATGTTATCTCCGCTTCCTCTCATGAAGAACGTCTGAGCCTGAAGTCGGACCAGATCCCAGGTGGGAGTATCGCAGTGATTCCGATCCGTTCGGAGATTATGAAATATGATGTACCATGCGGAGCAAGAGGCTCCATGTCTATCATCTCCGATATTAAAGCGGCCGATGAGAACTCCAATATTTCAAGCATCCTGCTTGTCATCGATTCCCCAGGTGGCCAGGTCTCCGGAACGGACCTGTTGGTGGAAGCGATCAAAAACACCTCCAAACCCATCGTTGCTTTTGTTGAAGGAGTAGCCGCAAGTGCGGCTTACTGGATTGCTTCGGCAGCCGATAAGATCATTGCTTCAAGTACGCTGGACCGGGTTGGATCCATCGGAACCATGCTCTTTTTCGCAGACCTGAAACCTTACTATGAGAAGGAGGGCGTGAAATTTCATGAATTTTATGCCACGGCTTCCGTTGACAAAAACAAGGAATTCAATCAGATCCTTGACGGGAATTACGAGCCGTACCAGAAAAGTGCCCTGGACAAGATCAATTCCAAGTTCATGTCAGATGTCAAAGCCAACCGGCCCGGACTGGATGATAGTACCCTGACCGGTAAAATGTACTTTGCCGAAGAAGCTATTTCTCTTGACCTGATCGATGAAATAGGATCCATTGAATTCGCTATCCAATCCTGCATTGAATTATCTCAGTCTATCCATGAAACCTCACTAAATACCGAACCAATGAAAATGAAAGCCGGCTGGAAAGCCATTTTATCCCTGTTCTCTATCGGCGAAGAACAAGTCGACGCGGAAGAGATGACCGTTGAACGGATGGGAGAACTGAACACCGAACTTGAAACGCTCCGCACCCGCAATGAAGAACTGAACGCTCAGCTACTCTCCGAGCAGCAGGCATCCGCCACCCTTCGGGATGATCTGGCCGCCGAACGTCTGGCCCATTCCAATACCACAACTGAATTGGAATCCCTGCGCTCTGAAGATGGCGGATCAGAATCTGTTGCGGCCAAACAGAAAGACAAAATCGAGCAGGCTGCAGCACAGCCGGTATATGCTCATGATCAGCTTGCCGCTGAATTCCTTGGAGAAGATTAATTTATTCACTTAAATACTATTTCAACATGTCTGAAACAATCTCTTTAGCTGACCTGAAATCCGCATTTGGTACCTACATAGGAACCAACATGAAGGATATTCTTCGCCTACTGACCCAACCCACCTACTCTGAAAAGTTCATGACAACAATCGCTAGCGCCGACCTGGAGCATCGTGCCTCCAAAGCGGTCATCGACGATCTGGTTCAGGGTTTTCAAAAAGGGTGGACTCCCAAAGGCACCGCCGTATTTACGCCGATCACCATTCCGCAACGCCGGCACAAATTCGATCTCGAATTTTACCCGGACGAAGTTTTTGAATCCTGGTTAGGGTTCCTGACCGATGAAACCAAAGACCGCAAAGACTGGGGGATCTCCAGGTACATCATCGATCAACTGGTTGTTCCCAAAGTGATGGACAACCGTGAACTGATGTTGATAGGTAAAGGCGTTTACGCTGCAGTTGTTGCCGGGACCGCCCAGGCATCCGGACTCTCCATGGATGGTTTCTGTACAATCCTGGAAGCGAAGAAGGCGGCCGGTACCTCCAACATCAACTTCATCTCACTGGCCGACCTGACCGCTGCCAACATCTTCGACGAAATCGAAAAGTTTGGTGCTGCTATTGCCGAACTCTACCAGGATAAACCAATGAATGTTTTCCTTTCCAGGGCTTGGTACGCCGCTTATCACAAGAAGCGCAGGGATCTCCATGGTCAGGATACCAACTACAACGGTCAGAAAGATCTGATAGAAGGAACCAACCTGACCCTGACTCCGCTTCCTTCTATGAATGGGAAAGATATCATTTTCACCACTCCGAAGGAAAACTTCATCCGACTGATCAACCGGAACAAGGGTGCTTCCAAGATCAACATTGAAAGCATTGACCGGATGATCAAGGTGTTCAGCGATTGGCACGAATCCGTAGGATTCGGGATTGAAGAAGCGATCTTTGCCTATGTTCCCACCCAGGCTTCAGCTTCAAGTTAATTTACTAAATACGAACTTTAAAGAAAATCGACAATGAAAATCCTGAAAATTTTAACGACCATTTTGCTTGCTGTGTTTTCAGCATCTATCATTTCCTATGCCACCGGAGCAAGCCCAGGTGTGCTTATGCTGGGCTTCCTTGCATTTGGCTTTCTGGTACCAAGACCGGAAGGGGTTGCAAGCTTCATTCTTTTCGATCTTGCTAAGCCAGCCGGCGATAACGCCGGTGGGGGTGGTGGAATCAAAAGTGAGATCATATTAATCCAGGAATCCGATATTGATTGGACATTGTTCCCTGCCCGGGATGTCGATGGAGTCACCATTACCGGAGATATTGCACTAAAAACAGACAAGTTTATGCAACGATTTTACATGACTCAGGGAACCATCAAACCTAACCAAAAGAAATTGAAAGGCTCCAATCAGGATTGTGGTGGCTATGAGATCTCTTTGGAAGGGTTCTACCCCGGAATCGAAAAAGCAGTGCAGAAATGGATTGCTCAGTTCGGGATCGGATTCAAGGGGATCCTGATCATTCAGAATTGTGCCTCGTCTAAGAGGTACCTCGTTGGGGAGCCATGTAACCTGGTTCACATTGAGGATATCGATACTACCTGGGGAGAGGAAATTGATAAGGACAAAGGCTCTAAGTTCACCTTCAAATGCAAGCAGTCTGCTCCCATGGCTTTCTACGAAGGTGCAATTGCATACAATCCGGCATCCGCATCCTGGTAAAATACCCGTGTTTCTCATAGTGTGTGTTTGAGAGAACCCTGCCGGTTGGTGGGGTTTTTCTTTTGTTTAATCTGAAAGGCAAAATATATTCAAATAGTTTTGATATAATATAAGAACTAATTACATTTGTTTTAAAGAAACCGGGTATAGTGTCTATTATGAATAATATGGTCACAAGTAAATATTTTTCTGAACTGAGACTTCTTATAGTGATATCTCATCAGGATTTCACGAGATAGAGTCAATAAATGGAGTATTTTAGCCTAAGAATAAGACAGATATAACAACAATATGTGTATAGCCAAATGTTATAGCCAATGCTAAAAAGGGCATGCTGACAGTAAGTTAAACATTTTAAACAAATTTTGCTATGAACGATCAAAACAAAACAAAAGAAGAACTCATTAAAGAGTTGCAGGAATTAAAACAGAAAAATGCTGAATTAACAGCAACATACAATAATGTTGTTGCTGATAACAAGCAGGAAGATGTTCTTTTGCAACAAACCCGAGAAAATTACGAAACCTTCTTTAACACAATCAACGATTTTCTTTTTGTATTAGACGAACAAGGGAATATTATTCATATGAATAATACTATAACCGACCGCTTGGGCTACACACGCGAAGAACTATCAGGCTTATCAGTTCTCATGGTTCATCCACCCGAACGCCGCGAAGAAGCGGGACGCATTGTTGGCGAAATGTTAAGCGGAGTTTCAGAGGTTTGCCCTATACCCATTGTTACTAAATCAGGAATTCAAATACCGGTCGAAACGAGGGTTTCCCATGGCTTTTGGGATGGCAAACCTGTAATTTTTGGCGTTACAAAAGACATTTCAAAAGTAAAGCTATCAGAAGAAAAGTTTTCTAAAGTATTTTATCTCAATCCTTCGGCTTGTGGTTTAAGCGATTTGGATACCGGAGAATATCTTGAGGTAAATGATCAATTTTACACCTTACTTGGGTTCGATAAAAACGAAGTAATTGGTAAAACAGCTATCGAATTAGGTATTTTAACCCAGGAAGCTATAAATGCAGTAAGGCTTAATGCCGATAGCAATGGAAATATAACGAATGTTAAAGCTGATTTAAAAACCAGGAACGGCGATATTAAACATGTGCTGCTGTCGGCAGAAAATATTATTGTACAAGATAAAAAATACAGATATACTATTGTTCACGACATTACCGAGCTCAAGCAGGCAGAGCAAATGCTGTTAAGGAGCGAAGCCAAACATCGTGCAATGATATTAAATATTTCTGACGTTATCGGTATTATTGGCGCTGATGGCTTAATGAAATACAAAAGCCCCAACATTGAGAAATGGTTTGGCTGGCAACCACAAGATTTGGTGGGTACCGATGGCTGGCTAACCGTTCATCCCGACGACCTGGAGCGTATTCAAAAAGAATTCTTTTTGCTCTTTGAAAAAGATAATTCGGTAAAAACAGTTGAGTACCGCTATAAATGCAAGGATGGAAGTTATAAACCAATTGAACTCACGGCTACCAATCTTGTAAATGACCCGATTATAGGTGGCGTATTGTTAAATTACCACGACATAAGCGAGCGCAAACAAGCCGTTGCTGCCCAACAAGAATTATTTGATCGCCTTCAGAAAATTGCCAGCCTGGTTCCCGGAGTTATTTATCAGTACCAGTTGCGCCCCGATGGCACTTCCTGTTTCCCATACTCCAGCGAAGGCATCAACGAAATATACCGGGTCACTCCCGGGGAAGTCAGGGAAGATGCCTCCAAAGTATTTGCCAATCTTCATCCTGATGATTACGATGGCGTTGCTGCTTCCATTCAGGCTTCGGCAAAGGAATTATCACCCTGGAAATATGAATACAGGGTGAAGTTTGATGATGGAACAGTGCGCTGGTTATCAGGCAATGCATCGCCGCAACTCGAAACGGATGGAACTATACTCTGGCACGGATTTATTACCGATATCACCGAGCGCAAGCTGGTGGAGAAAGCATTACAGGAAAGCGAGGATAAATTCAAGAGTATATTTGAAAACAAAGGCACTGCATCAGGTATTTTTGGAGAAGAAAATATATTAAAGGATTGTAATGCTATGTTTGCAGAAAGGAGTGGATATTCAAAATCTGAAATTATTGATAAAATGAAATGGTCTGATTTCGTTGTTAAAGAAGACCTGGAAAGATTGCAGAAATATCATTCTCAACGTCTAAAAAATGGCAATCTTCCTCCCTCACAATACGAGTGCAGTATTATCAATAAGAGTGGGGAGCTAATTAACGTTATTGTTAATATCGCATTGATTGGTGAGAATCGGATAGTGTCACTCACCGACATCACCGAACGCAAGCAGTTAGAAGAAGCATTGCGGGAGAGTGAAGAACGATTTAATCTGGCCATAACCGGCACAGGGGCAGGACTGTGGGATTGGAATATGGTAAACAATACCGTCTATTTCTCTCCTCAATGGAAAGCTATGCTCGGTTATGAAGACCACGAAATTGAGAATGCATTTTCAGGCTGGAAAAAACTCTGGCATCCGGATGATGTTACAAGAATTGAAGAAGCCCTCAAAGACTATCTGGATGGAAAGACTACGAAATATGAAATTGAGCATCGTCTGCGGCATAAAGATGGCGATTGGTGTTGGATACTGACACGCGGCGATATAATTAAAGACTACGATGGAAAACCTTCCCGTTGGGTGGGAACCAATCTCGATATCACCGAGCGCAAGAAGACGGAGGAGAAGGTTCATGAAAAAGACATCCAGTTTAGAAAGCTTTCTGCAAATGTGTCCGACTTGATTTTTCAATTTACGAGAAGACCTGACGGAACCTATTACGTTCCCATAGCCTCAGAAGGTATCAGAAATATTTTTGGCTGTTCACCCGAAGATGTACTCAACGACTTTACTCCGATTGGCAAGGTGATTTACCCCGATGATGCAGTTAGAGTAATTAGCGACATTGAGTACTCCGCAAAGCATTTGACTTACTTCACCTGTGAGTTCAGGGTGCAAATACCCGGCAAAGCAATCCAATGGATTTATTCCAAATCAAATCCCGAAAAATTGCCCGATGGCAGTATAACCTGGTATGGCTTTAATGCTGATATTACCGAGCGGAAACAGGCAGAAAAATCATTAATAAAATTGAAAACTGCGATTGAAAAATCAAAAGTATCAGTTATTATCACTGACAGTAAAGGAAACATTGAATATGCAAATCCATTTTTTACTGAACTAACCGGATATTCCACAGACGAATACATCGGGCAAAACCCTAAAGTTTTAAAAACCGATTATCATTCAAAAGAGTTTTATGAAGAAATGTGGAATACAATTTTTTCGGGCAAAACCTGGGAAGGTGAGTTTAATAATCGTAAAAAAAATGGAGAACTTTATTGGGAAAACGCTATTATTTCACCCATTAAAAATGATAAAAATATTATAACTCACTTTGTTGCAATTAAAACAGACATCACCAAAGCAAAGAAAACCAGTTCAGAACTAATTATTGCCAAAGAGAAAGCAGAAGAAAGTGACAAATTAAAATCAGCTTTTCTTGCCAATATGAGCCACGAGATTCGCACTCCCATGAATGGTATTCTTGGTTTTGCCGGACTATTAAAAGAACCAAACTTAACAGGCGATGAACAACAAAAATACATTCAGATTATCGAGAAAGGTGGTGCCCGTCTGCTTAATATTATCAATGATATTATTAATATTTCTAAAATAGAATCAGGTCAGATGGACGTTACCATAAGTGATTCCAATATAAACGAGCAAATTGAATACATTTATACTTTTTTCAAACCTGAGGTTGAAGCCAAAGGAATGCAACTTTCCTTCAAAAACATGTTACCAGTAAAAGAGGCTACCATTAAAACTGACCGTGAAAAATTGTTTGCAATCCTTACCAACCTTGTTAAAAATGCCATTAAATACAGTGAAAAAGGTTCAATAGAAATTGGTTATGATAAAAAGGGTGAACATCTTGAATTTTACGTAAAAGATTCAGGTATTGGTATTGAAAGTAACAGGAAGGAAGCAATTTTTGAGCGTTTTATTCAAGCTGATATCAAAGATAAAATGGCGAGGCAGGGAGCCGGTTTGGGTTTGTCGATTTCCAAGGCTTATGCAGAATTGTTGGGCGGAAAATTGTGGGTGGAAAGCGAAAAAGGTATAGGCTCAATATTCTACTTTACTATTCCTTACACTACTGAATTACTAAAAACAGACGGAATTACAAATAGTACTGCCGACGATGTAATGGAGGCTCAGGTTAAAAACCTGAAAATACTAATTGTTGAAGACGATGAAACATCGGATTTGCTTTTAAGTACTATGCTCACCAAAATAAATCGGGAAATCCTTCAGGCAAAAAATGGTCTTGAAGCCATTGAACTTTGCCGCAATAATCCTGATTTGGATTTGATATTAATGGATATTAGAATGCCTGTAATAGACGGATATGAAGCTACCCAACAAATACGCCAATTTAATAAAGATGTAATTATCATTGCGCAGACAGCTTATGGACTTAGCGGAGACAAAGAAAAAGCGATAGTAGCGGGATGTAATGGATATATTTCAAAACCGATTATAAAAGATGAATTAATGTCTTTGATACAACAATTTTGCATTAAATAAAAAAGGTTCAATTTGAGAATAAAATGAAAGAAAATAAGGCACATGGCTATAACACGCGCTCATAAATAATTGCCGAGATGGTAGTAATATTAAGATTTGTAGCTCGCTTCATCTTCATCTTAAATTGAAAGTGCATTGCTCCGTAATCGGCAACTATTCATAGCGCAACCGTTACCTACCATAAAGGATGTAAAAGAAATTGGCTAAAAAGAATAATCAACATATCAATCCTGAAACTTACTTAAAGCATTTTGCTGAAGATAAATTTATCTATGCGATTCAATTGAATAATAAATTTCAAAATAAACCATTTAGGGAAGGGGTTGGACATAAAATGTTTACCAAAAGGAAATATTATAATTTTCCTAATAGAAAAAATGAACCCATTCTTGAAAATATTTTTTCCAATATTGAAAACGATGATTATAACACCATCATTAGCAACATTGAAAATAGAATAAACTTGAGAATTGATACTAAACAGTTGTTAGTAGATTGGATGTTAATGATGAAATTTCGATCTACAAAGTTTAGAGATAATTTTTCAGAATCAGTTTCATGGACCGAGAATACTATGGAAAGATTACGAACTGGAAATGGTTTATCACAAGAAACGGAGCGGGAACTAGAGAAAAAAGGTAAATCTATTGGAAAAGCAATTCAACTTTCGGCATTTTTAGAGAAAGAGCAATACACCGAATTAAGGAAATCATTTTTCGTTAATTTCATGAGCCGAAACTGGGTAATTATGGAATCAAAATCGATTAATTTTATAACCTCAGATAATCCTGGTTATTCTTTTACATTGTCAAAGGATATAGTTCGATTTAATTTATCTCCTGTTTCTTCGATGTACAATTTTAACCATAAGGATAATAGCATTCATGTATTTCCATTAACTTACAATAAATGTTTATTTCTTACACCATTTTCTGAGGATGAAGTCGTTGAAATAAATGATAGAGGTGTTGACAGAATTTTACAAAAAGAAATAGAATTTAGAGAATGTACTATTGATGAAGTAAATGAGGTAAACGATGTGACAGCTTCACTAGCTCATGAGTTGATAATCGGAAAGACAGAAACTGATTTGAACAAATATTTTAAAAAATGAAAATACAGTAGGTAATACTATGTAACAGATCATGCCTCCCTTTGGTCGGCAGGCTCGCTCCACTAACCGTTATCAGTATGATCGATCATTAAATATATTTTTAACATAATTATGTTTTTCAATAGGATTTCACTCCGATAGATCAAGTTTCTTATATATTTTCTTTGTCCTTTCCTTCATGCAATTGCAGTTTTACTTTCGTTGCATGATCGATATCTATTACCCCTACTTTGAGCAAGGCTCTGTTTGGGACGAGCTTCGTTTCTCAGTACGAAGTCTTGAAGCGAACCTTCTTGAAGATTTCCGGGTATGGATAGTAGGGGATCGGCCGGATTGGATCACCGACATTTATTTCATCCCTCATAACCGGTGTGAAGGAATGAAAGAAAACCAAACCTTCGATTCAATCACAAAGCTGATGCTATTTTGTGAGCATCCTGACACCAATCCCTTCTTTATCCGGATGTATGATGATATGTATCTTCTGGAATCGGTCACCGTCCAGGAAATCGGAAAATTCAAGGCCATGTACGACTGGCAGGATGTCAATCACTATAACTATGATACCTGGTACCAGCAATTGATCCGGACCATGACCGCTGTGATGCACAAAAGCTATCACGGCTGGAATACAGAAACCCATTTCCCGGAGCTCTTCAACAAAGAACTGATGCTCGCCATCATCGGAGAGTATGACGCACTGAATAACCGATATCTAACCTCTACTCTTTACCACAATAGCCTATTCTCCGATGTCCAACCTGAAATCTTTCAGAAAGATTACGGGATACAGTTCTTCAACAACCAGGACTCCCAGTTCTATACCTCAAGCGAAGGGGATCTGCAGGCAAAATGTGCCGGCAAAAAGTACATGGCTCACAATGACGGAGGATTGAATGACAACCTGAAAAGATTCCTGGAACAGAAATTCCCGACTAAATCCCGTTTTGAAATATGATTTCACCCAACCTAATCCTGAATGATTGAAGATATCAGAAACTACCTTGATAGCCCAGGGGACTATTTTACTGGTGTTGCCCTCTATGAACGCTTCGGACACAGTCAAAGCCTCAAAAGACTGCTCCGTGTCGGTGGCGATACCACGTCCAATTCAGAGACGTTAGCTTATGAGCTACGCAAACTTGCTGCTTTGCCTCCGGTAAAATCAATTCCTGCCAGCAAGAAACCTTCACCGCCTCCGTTGGTGCATAAAGTCGATGTTCAGATCCGACGGGATAACACTCCGGAAGCTGATCAATGCAGAAGCGATGTTGTCTCAAAGCTGAAGATCCGGGATCATTTACACGCTTCTCTTTCATTAGTCAGATCTGAGCAGGATCGTTGCCAGGCTGCTCTGCAGATCCTGGACCTTTCGGATAAGATCGATGAAGACTACCAACGGCTTGACCATTTCAATACGCATGGTATCCTTCCTGCAGAAAAGGAGAAGATTGTTCCCGACAGTTCCGATGAGCTAACTCCGTTTCAGTTATTTCAAAGGCAAAAGACGCTTCGGACCTATGTTTCCAGGTATGAACGCCTAAGTAAATCATCAAAATCCCTGAAAATGATTGCCAAAAACAGGGAGAACCTGGCAAAATACCATCTTGAACTCGAAGAAATAAACCGCCTGATCAATGAGTCTGTTCAAACTTGACAAGGCCGAAGATAAGGTCATTCTAAAACCTCAAAGTGTCGCTATTGTTAACATGGGGATCAATCGTTTTTTTATTGGCAAGTCCAATCAGAAGATATCCGACATCATTGGGGATATTGTGCAGGGTCAGACCACTCACTACGCTTCGCTTGGCGATTGGTCTACCCATGACCTTTTGTTCTATCTCCTGCGGATCACCGGAGCAGCCAGGGTCTATTTCACCACCTGGGCGATCTCGGAATTTGCGATCCGTCAGCTCTACCTGTTTATCGAATCCGGACTTATCCTGGAACTCCGCGGGATTTTTGACTACCGCAACGGAATCCATAAGACCGCCGAGCTGGAATTCCTTCGCAACATCACCACAGAAATAAAAGCAGCCAAATGCCACGCCAAGGTGACCGTGATCGAGAACGATACCTGGGGGATCGCCATTGTAGGAAGCGCGAACTATACACGGAATCCACGGATCGAAGCCGGTGTCATTTGTGCAGATAAGGGAATTGCTGCCTTTCACCGTACCTGGATCCTTAATGAACTGAATAATATCTCCGATTTTGAAAAGTCTATCGCCTGATCTGTTGAAAGACCTGGAAGAGTTCGCTTCCCTGATGTTCTCCCTTGAAGAGATCTCGTTGATCATTGAAACGGATATCAATGATCTCCGACAGGCGGTTCAAGATCCCGGATGCGATGCGTATAAAGCTTTTCGAAAAGGAAGGCTCCAACGGGAAGCGGAAGTCCGGAACTCAATTTTTACCCTGGCTAAGAATGGATCTTCGCCGGCACAGTTGTCGGCGCTCAAATTGATTGAAAATGCTAAAATGGATGACGTATGAAACTTGCTCCTAAATACTCGCTTCCTGATGATACGCTGTTTCAACGTATCAGAAGGTTCTATCTCTCCGATGCCGAACTCAGCCCCACGGATGACAAAGTACGCATCCGCTGGTCTGCAGCTTTTTCAATCCTTCTCGACCTTAAGGGGAGCGATCGGGATTGTGCCAACGCCATGATAAAACAATTCAAAATCTCTGAATCCCAGGCCTATGTCGATATCGCCAATGCCAAACGACTGTTCGGAGATGTCCGTAAATCGGAGAAAGAAGCCCTTCGTTACATGGTCACTCAATGGGCCATTGAATTGTACCGGATGGCACAATCCAAAAAAGATTTCAGGGGAATGGAGAAAGCCCTGGAACGAATCACCAAAGCAAACAACCTGGATAAAGAAGACCAGGATATTCCGGATCCCAGCAAAGTTCAACCGCCCATCCAGCTTCTCCAACTCTCCTTCAACTTCGTTAAAAGCCAGTATTTCCACCTGATCGATCAGAAAGCCCAGGATGAGATCCTGCGTGTGGTGGATAAGGTTCAACAGATCATAGACAAGTCCACAGTGAAAGACTACCTGGACCTGTATCAAGTATCAGAGATCCCTCCTTCATTACCTGCAGATGGAAATAACTAAGGCTCCCTACTACAACTATCCTCAGATGGTGATCAAACTTTCCTCCAAGCCGCATAAGATGTTTATCGGAGGTAGGGGAGTAGGCAAGACCACAATCATCTCTGATGAAATGATCCGATACATGTCACACATGAACCGGGGAAAGATCTCACTGAACGGACTCACCTATTTCCATATCCGGACAAAATCCCTGCCGCCGATTATTGACCACTTGGAACGCCGGGGTTTGTACCGCGGGATCCATTATTTCATCGGACATAAGGCTCCAAAGAAATTTCGTTGGGATGAACCTTTTCAACCACCATTGGATTATACGAACTGCATCCATTTTATGAATGGATTCGTAGTTGAATTCAATTCCTTCGACCGGCCTGAGATGGCCCGTTCCGGTTCGTATGACGGAATGATCTTTGATGAAACCACCAAGCTCAAGAAGTCAGCCATCGACAGCGATGTGCTTCCTGCCAACCGGGGAAACAAGGACCGGTTTGGGCACCTGCGGTTTCATCACGGAACCCTGTTCCTGGGATCTCAGCCCCTGACACCTGATGGCGATTGGGTATTCGACTATGAAAAACTGATGGAAGAGTACCCGGATGAATACCTGTTCATGGAAGCAGCGGCCCGGGAGAATATCGCTATCCTGGGAGAGAAGTATTTCCGGGATCTCAAACGGGTTCTCCCTGCAATTGTATATGACCTGGAGGTGGAGAACAAACGGCGCCGCCGGAATGTGGATGGATTCTATCCGCTCTTATGTACTGATCGCCATACCTACTCTAATTCCTATGACTACTCCTATGGGGATCAGCTCGACACTCCGGATTCCAATCTCTCCATTGATTGCCGTTTCGACAAAGACTGTGTCAAGACCGAGCACCTATACATCTCCTTTGACTTTGGCTCCACCCAGAATTGCCTGGTTGTCTCACAGTGGCACAAAGCCATGAATGAGTTTCCCATTATTAAGAACTTCTATGTCGAAAATGAAACCCTGAAAGTCCTGATCAATAAGTTCATTGACTACTACGAGCCACATCCTCACAAAAGCGTGTTTGTGTATGGGGGATCGGATGGCAACCGTAAGAATGATGCGGCCAGCCGGGATACCTACTTTGATGATGTGAGAAACCAACTATCCGCTTCAGGATGGGATGTACATCTCAGGGCAGAGCTGTATGAGATTCCACATTCGGATAAGTTCATCTTCTGGAATAAGATTCTTTCAGGTGACTTCCCTAATGTTCCTGCCTTTAAGATCAATATGAACAATGCCATGGAGACATTCGTGAGCATGAACAATGCTCCCGTTTCCCCTCAGGAGTTTAAGAAGGATAAGTCATCAGAGAAGAAGAAAGATCAGCCAAGGTGGAAGGCCACGGACCTGTCTGATGCCGTGGATAACCTCTACTATTGGATCCTCTCTCCCATGGTAGGAGAGATGGCCCCTTCCAATGATATGATCATCCTGCGCTAGAGCAGCATAGGGGAGCAACCTCCCTGATATGGTATCTTCTGCGATGATGTGATTGGGGAGCAGTTCACCTGCTGATATTCCGGCGCAAAAATCCCAAACCGTATTTAGGTATGTTCATTTCATATATCCATAGGAAAAGGAAAAGGTGCAATTGTATTTCTCGACAGGGCGTGGCGGGGACTTCGTCTTGTCTGCTGGAATATTTGCAGGCTTAAAGAGCCTTAAAATATTCACGCAGACCGGGATACCCTCTTTTTCGCTGGAATTGGCGAAAAGATCGGTTCTTTTTTTG
>Ga0268276_1002736_pt1 | contig 14590 bp, 14 predicted proteins | sample saktaG_4_FD_190145 | JGI IMG/M metagenome (GOLD analysis project Ga0268276, IMG submission 190145) | Saline water microbial communities from Sakinaw Lake, British Columbia, Canada - sak_2010_1_5_45m | ecosystem: Environmental > Aquatic > Non-marine Saline and Alkaline > Saline ...
TAAAAGCTTTAGGCAGCGGGCTTACAAGCAGAATGGAATGGAAGGATATTGAAATTTGGAACGAGGAGTCAGGAAAGCCGAATGTGCGCTTAAGCGGCGAAGTTGAAAGAGTAAGCAAGAAGCTAAACGTGAAAGATATACTAATAAGCATGTCCCATACGCGAACCTACGCGGTAGCAAATGCAATATTGGTAAAATCCTAGATGTCCTTATTTTGCATAAAGAAACGAAAGCGCAGCACACACAAGGGTGATTACGGCCACGTACTGGTCGTTGCGGGTTCTGCAGGTATGACAGGTGCTGCATATCTTTGCTCTGAAGCAGCCCTTATTTCAGGCGCAGGCCTGGTAACATTGGCAATACCTAAGAGTTTAAACTCTGTTATGCAGCGCAAGCTTGTAGAGGTTATGACGCTTCCTCTGCCTGAAACAAAAGAAAAGTCTCTTGCCCTGTCCAGCTATAATAAGATAATTGCTTTTACGAAAAAAGCAGACTGCGTTTTAATAGGTCCCGGCCTTTCTAGAAACAGGCAGACTCAAGTCCTGATAAGATCTTTGATAAAAGACATAAAATTACCTATAGTAATTGATGCCGATGCCCTTAATGCTTTAGCCGGTTATTTACGTATTTTACAAGCATCAAGCATCAAGCATCCAGTATCTAGAATAATTACTCCCCATCCTGGCGAGATGGCAAGGCTTGCTAAGCTTGGAATTTCTTTTATAAACAACAATAAAAAAAATGTTGCAAAAAAATTTGCCAGCGAATATAATGTAACAATTGTTATCAAGGGACATAGGACTGTAGTAGTTTCACCTGAAAACAAGTGCTATATAAATAAGACCGGAAATCCTGGAATGGCTTCTGCAGGCTGCGGAGATGTCTTGTCAGGCATAGTAGTTGCATTATTAGCTTCTGGCATGGAACCATTTGAGGCAGCCAGATTAAGTGTTTATATACATGGGCTTGCGGGCGATATAGCAGCAAAGGAAATGGGTGAGATATCGCTTCGCGCAAGAGACCTGTTAAGGTTTTTGCCGCAAGCGTTTAAGAAGATATATAAGTAAGCCGGCATACCGTAATGCCACTTCGTGGCTGCGGCACTGCCGGAACAAAACTACAATTAGGCCGGCGTAGCTCAGACGGTAGAGCGCCTCACTTGTAATGAGACTGTCGGGGGTTCGATTCCTCTCGCCGGCTCCAAATTTAACAGGGTTAATATTATTCCGGAATCGAAGTGAGCCCTGTTTTGAAATGTGACGAGCAGGAACATTTCAAGGGCGAGTGGCCGACCCGAAACGAGCAAAGCGAGTGGAGGGCGCCGATTCCCTGCCTGCCGGCAGGCAGGCTCTCGCCGGCTCCAAATTTAACAGGGTTAATATTATTCCGGAATCGAAGTGAGCCCTGTTTTGAAATGTGACGAATAAGAGGATTTCGGGTGCAGCGAAAGACCTAAGTTTTTTATAATAAATGCTTATGGGCAGGTGGCCGAGTGGTCAATGGCAACAGACTGTAAATCTGTCGACTTACGTCTACGAAGGTTCAAATCCTTCTCTGCCCACCAGTTTTTAAGGATTTGAAGTGAGCCCTGATTTGAAATGGGATGAGCACCTGCCTGCCGGCAGGCTTATTTACCATTATCTTTATTCGGTTCTCGCCACTAAGCGCAAACCGATAATTGCTAATCGAAGACCGAATATATATCCCACCCAGAAAGAGGAATACCATGACTAAAATATTAATCCTGTATTATTCAAGAAGCGGAAACACTGAGAAGATGGCGAAGTTGATTTTTGATGAGATAAAGAGCAGTAATCAGGGCGTAGAGTTAAAGAAAGTAGAAGATGCTAGTGTAAATGACCTGAAATCAGCCGACGGTATAATTGTGGGCTCACCTACATATTATGGCGGTATGGCTGCCCAGATAAAGATGTTATTTGATGAGTCTGTTAAGCTTCATGGAAAGCTTGATGGGAAAATCGGTGCTGCATTTTCAACAGCAGCGAACATTGCAGGCGGAAATGAGACCACAATATTAGATATTATAAATGCCATGCTTATACATGGTATGATCATACAAGGTGACCCTTCAGGTAGTCATTATGGGCCTGTCTCAATAGGCGCCCCTGATGATCGCGTACAGAAGGAATGTAAACGCTTTGCAGAAAGATTTTTAAAATTAGTAAATAAAATCTATAAATAAGGTGTATGAAATTCCACACCCAATACCTTTGATTCAGCGCCAAAAAAAGGTAAGATTTCATTAATATCTCGACGCAGATTGATGAGGCAGTCGCAAAGAGCGGCGTAAGGAAGGGTCTGTGTCTTGTAAATTCTCTTCATATAGTCAGTTTGGTTCTTATAAACGATTAGAACTCAACGCAAGAAGGTAGCTAAGTTCAGGATAAAGCTGATTTTGGTACTAAAATGAGAATTAAAATCGGAGAGCTTTGTTTTGGGTAAAATAAAAAAGAATGCTATGAGAATTAATGTTGGTTGTGGTCAATCACCAACAAAGGGTTGGAGAAATTTTGATAACTCATTTAGTTTGTGCTTATCAAAATTTGTTTTCATTTCCAATTTATTATATAAATTGAAATTATTAAATCAGATACAGTATGAATTTATTCAATTCTGTAGCCTTAATCATATTGAATACGGTGATCCGATAAAGGGGCTTCCGGTAACAGATGGTTCGATTGAGGTGTTTTATAGTTCACATATGATTGAGCATCTCGACAGGTTAGATGCAGATAAGCTTCTACAAGAAGCAAGAAGAGTGCTTCGACCTGGTGGAATTATCAGACTTGCCGTCCCAGATCTTTGCAAGCTAATAGATGAATATGTTGAATTAAGAGATGCTGACAAATTTATTACGCGTACATGTTTATGTTTATCAAGACCTCGCACAATTGCACAGCGTTTTAAAACTATTTTTATGGGGGGTAGAAACCATCAATGGATGTATGATGCGGAATCTTTGCGTAGGCTTTTAACATCTTATGGATTTGTTAATGTAGATATCATGCCACCCGGTAAAACAAAGATAGCTAACCCTGGGCCCCTCAACTTGAAAGAAAGATGGGTCGAGAGTGTATATGTTGAAGCTGAAAATCCCTAATGATTTTCAAGATCTATTGATGTGCATATGATGAAGGATTATAATGAAATCCCATACCCAACATCTCTGGTTTAACACGAAAAACAGACAAGAGTTTACCAATATAACTCCGCAGGTAGAAGAAGCTGTCAAGAAGAGCGGGATCAAGGAAGGCCTGTGCTTGGTCAATGCTATGCATATAACGGCTAGCTGTTTCATAAATGACAATGAGTCAGGCCTGCAGCAGGATTTTGCCACGTGGGTTGAAAGGCTGGCACCTTACGGTAAAGACAAGTATAAACATAATCTGACCGGAGAAGATAACGCTGACGCTCACCTAAAGCGTACTATAATGGGCAGGGAAGTGGTCGTGGCTGTCACGGGAGGTAAACTTGATTTTGGCCCATGGGAGCAGATTTTTTATGGTGAATTTGATGGACAGCGTTGTAAAAGGGTTTTAGTCAAAATAATTGGTGAGTAAAATTATTTGCATTTTTAACAGCCTTTTTATATTATAGACGTACAACTAAGCGTTAGAATATTTTGGAATTCACTTGCTCTGCACTCTGTATAGCCTTATAATAATTGGTGAATAGGAATGTGGATGTTTGTACCATAAAACAAAGGCGTGAGATTATATGAAAAAGAGTCAATTAATTATGGTATGGTTGCTGCCTATTGTTGTAATAGGTGGTTTGTTTAATCCCGCATTGGGCTATTTGGTTGTAGCTATGATGGCTTTCTTATTAGTACTGTCATTTTTCAAAGAACGGTACTGGTGTTGGCATTTATGCCCAAGAGGGGCCTTTCTAGACATTGTGTTATCAAAAGTCAGTTGCAAGAGGTCCTTGCCTAAACTTTTTGTAAAACAGCGATTCCGTTGGTTAGTAGTTGTCTTATTTATGTGTTTTCTGATATTTCGTATAATACGCACAAGAGGCAACTTAGTCGCAATAGGAGCGGTCTTCGTATCAATGTGTTTGCTGACAACTATTGTCTCTATCGTCCTTGGTGTTGTGGCAAAGCATAGAAGCTGGTGTGCTATATGTCCGATGGGGACATTTCAGGAAAAAATAGGTAGTTTTAAATCCGCAGACAGTAAATTCAGTAAAACAAAACATTAAGCTTTGCAGATGAGAAGTAAGTTTAAGTAATGTGTTCATAAAAAGTTAAAGGAGCGAGTTCAAGTGAAATGTCATTATTGCGCTGAAGAAATAAAAGATGAGGCTATAAAGTGCAGATACTGTGGAGAGTTTTTAATCAAGGAAACAAAAGGCAAGTGGTATTTCAAGCCATATTGGTTGATAATCGGTTTTCTGTGTATTGGGCCATTCGCACTGCCCATGCTCTGGTTTAATCCTAGCCTTACCCGCAAAAATAAGATAATTATAAGTGTTGCCATTATTCTTTTTAGTTATCTATTGGGTATTATGCTTGTTGATTCTCTTAAAAATATAGATAAATATTACCAACAGATTTTTCAACCATTTTAGAGGTAGGCCACAAATTAAGCATAATGAAATGAAGACTTAAGGTTACCAGAGGCAAGCAGCGAGAAAGCAACAGAAAGGTCTCTTGTCCTAACTCATTGACATAATATAAGTAACAACATTTTGCGGGAGTAGCTTCCCCCTTCGCCCCTGATATGTAACTTAGAGTTTGGGCTTCGGGGGACGGGATCATAATCGTTAAGTGCGTACATATAAGCGGGAGTAGCTCAGTTGGTAGAGCGTCTGCCTTCCAATGGGAAAATATAGTTTTTCATAAACCATTTATTTTGTTGTAATTATATACTCCGTAAAAGACTTACGGAGTTTTTATTTTACCGACACTTACCGCCCATTACCTGTCAAAACCGAGCAATATAGTCACTATTTGGACACCGGAGTCCCATCAGGAAAAGACCTATACCCACCCCATCCTACCCGTTTATATATATTAAACCTGCTCACTAAATTGCGCACTATTTTGGAATTTCCTTGCCGATTAGGTTTTATGGGTGTAGAATATGGATAAAATGAGTGCATAAGAAATAGCTTGAATTTAGCAAGTAAATCAATGTTAAAAATTATAGAAAACAAAATAAAAAAAGCTTGGAAAAGCACTGGCAAAGAGTTTGCAGGCCCGCATAATCCTACATGTATTTATTGGAAAGAAAAAGCCTGCTTGGCTTACCCGTTTTATTTTTATCTTAACAAGCAATTAAACAAAACTGCTTTAAGGCAAGAAATAGCCATAATTCCTGAATATAGACCCAATGCCCCTGGGCATGCTTTATGTGGGGATAGATTGTGCTCTTGTAATGATAATCGAAAGCGCAATGAGCAAATTCATATAGATTTATGTTTGGTAAAATTTAAAGATGCCAGAGATTTAAATAGCATTGTATCCGCACAAACAGAAGGTAGGTATTTAAATATGTGGTGTTTCAAGCCGCGACCCGTTGTTGCAATAGAGTTTAAATATCCCTTTAGCTTTAATATCCGTGTATTAGATGAAGATGTTAAAAAATTATTAATTATGGAAAAATTATACGGAGCACAGCTTTTATATATGTGTTTTGCTTCAGCTGAGACAGACAAATCAGATGAGCGAGTTGATATAGCAGTATTATTAAAACATATTAAAAAAATTGTTGGTCAAAAAACACCTGCAATAAATAAATTTAGACTTGCTTATGGCGCTCTCAATCGCAATGATTGGAAAATATATCAAGTTAAATAGAAATCTAATTTTATTTTAATTTTACAATATATGATACCAAGTGGGCGAAGGAGTATCTAAGGAGTTTATAGAGATGGCTAAAAAGGGAGTGCTTAAAAGAGGCCTTCGGTTTAAAAATAATTGGGAATTGTTGAAATGACGCGCAATCTCAGAAATGGGGTTGCTTTTTGTGTTTAGAGGAGTATAAGTGAGGATTACTTAGATGGAACCCAATAAGGATAAGGAGAAAAGCAAATATGAAGTATTTCAGAGTGTGTCTGCTGGTTTTTATGCTTGCCTTGTTTAATGTGTCTTGCAGTAAAGCCCGTGAAATTGTTGAAGAACAAAGCAGCAGCAAGGTGAAAGTCATACAACATGAAAACGGTACATGGCAGCTTTTAGTTAAAGGGAAGCCTTATTTTATAAAAGGCATGACCTTTATCCCCGTAAAAATCGGAGAAAGCCCCCATGAGGCAACCATGAGGGACTGGATGTTGTATGATGATGACAATGACGGGTTAAATGATATAGCATATCAGACATGGGTTGATGAAAACAGAAACAATAAAAAAGACACAGGAGAGGAAGTGCATGGTGATTTTGAACTATTACGTCAAATGGGATGCAATACAATCCGGCTCTATCATGTGTCTTCCGATAACCCTATTCTAGGCGATATCTATAAAAAAAATCCATCGACTAAATTACTGCTTGACCATGCTGTAAATAAAGAGTTATTGCGCCAGCTTTATAATGACTATGGGATTATGGTTATTATGGGTAATTACCTGGGCGCGTGGACCATAGGCTCCGGTGCCTCATGGGAAGAGGGCACAGATTATACCAACCCAAAGCACCGGGAAAATATCAAAAAATCAGTAAAGGCAATGGTATTGGATAATAAAGATGAGCCGTATGTGTTAATGTGGCTTTTAGGAAATGAGAACAATATCGCCACATGGTCGCGTTGTAATGCGTCAAAAGAGTTGGAAGCATATGCCACTCTTGTCGGTGAAATCACTGATATGATTCATATGCTTGACCCGAATCACCCCGTAGCTGTATGTGATGGTGATAGCTTTAACACCTTAAGGCAATATGCCAAGCATGCAAAGGGGATAGATATAGTTGCTTTTAATTCTTACAGAGGCAAATATGGATTTGGCACTCTCTGGAGAGAGGCAAAAAGCATATTTGACAGGCCAATATTTATCTCAGAATTTGGTATGTTTGCATATAACATAAAAGTCGGCGAAGACCAGGACATGCAGCTTGATCATATCAAGGGTTATTGGCGCGACATTGCCCTAAACAGCGCGGAACACTATGACCCTGATAAAAAGCTCGCAGGAAACTCCATAGGAGGGGTAGTGTTTGATTGGGTTGACCGTTGGTATATGGATGGAACGCCTAATGAACAAAACCCGGGCACCAAATACTGGGACTCTCCTGATAATCTTAATCATGAAGAATGGTTTGGTATTATGTCCTTAGGGGGTGGCTCAGACACTCTTATGCGACAAAAAAGAAAGGCATATGATTATTTGCAGGATGCATGGAATCGTGATAAGCTTGGGTGGTGAGAGAGTGTCTAGCTGATTAAAGGAAAAAAAGGGGCAAGAGATTATGAAAACAGCCGCATTTATTAGTTTATTACTTGCTGTCTCCTGCATTTCGATTAGCTTGGCTGAGCCAGAACTAAGCAACAATAAACCGCTTCTTGTTATAGGCCAGGACTCTAAGTCTATTAGTGATTTTTTTACTGCTTTAGAACCCTTTGTGGCAGCAGGAGATATCAACTTTCCAGACGGGATAATGGCTTATACAGCTATTAGTGATCTTCGCGGGCTTTCTGAGCCGGTAGACCACGGGGCAGGCGTTAATTATGTAGATGAGTTACTTAAAAAATACCCAACAATTCAAATTGTACAGATTGGTCTTTACATGAGATATGCATTAGATGATATTGCTCGTGGGCTGCTTGATAATAATATAGATGAATTAAGTCAATGGATAGAACGCTCAGGAAAGCAGGTATACTTGAGAATTGGCTACGAGTTTGACAATCCTGAAAACGATTATGACCCTCCGCAGTATATACTAGCATATCGGCGCATTGTAAATCGCTTAAGAAAAAATGGATTAAGAAATGTGTATTTTGTTTGGCATACCATTGCATGGAAAGATAGAGATTGGCCGGCATATCAGCCTTTGCAATGGTATCCTGGAGATGAGTATGTTGATTGGATAGGAATTTCCTTTTTTGATGCAGCGAGAACAACTGAAAGAAACATTGCAACTGAATTAGCCCGTGATAAAAATAAACCACTAATGATTGCCGAGAGCTCGCCTTTTAATCGGTATACGGCTGAAAGCAAAATAGCCTGGCTGCAAAGCCTGTTTAATTATGTTAATGCGAATAATGTTCAGTTCATCAGCTATATAAATGTTAATTGGGATGCCTTACCTATGTTTTCACATTACAAATGGGGTGACGCCAGGTTGCAAAATGACCCAATTTTAATGGAAGAATTATTAAAGCATATTAAGCAATAAGAGAATCTATTGATGCCACAACTCCTGCTATACGGCTATAACATAATACATAAGATCCCCCAGCTACAAAGTCACCTCAATCATGGCCTTGAAGTTTATTTATCTCTTGCCTACGAATAAAAAAATCTCTTTCTTCCAGTTTTCCCTACCATAAGGTATTTCTATTTGTTATAATAATACTAAATTACGGAGAAAGCTTGTGACAGAAAAAGCTATATTTTTAACAGGGTCCACGGGTTTCTTAGGTTCCAACCTAATACCTAAGTTCATAGAAAGCGGTTATTATCTAAAACTCCTGGTTAGAGCTAAAAAAAATAACGCTTATGCCAGAGTAAGACAAACTCTTTCTAGAGTATGCAATGATAATGACCAGCTTTCTATGATAATGACAAAGATAGAAATAGCAGAAGGGGATCTTACTAAAAAAAACCTTGGCTTATCAGAAGATGCTACGAAAGGGTTTTTCAGTGATATTAGTGATGTTTTTCATTGTGCAGGTGCTGTAAGTTTTGACGAAGAGAAAGAAGAAATTGTGCGTTCAAATAACATTGAAGGCACAAAAAATATATTATCTTTTATTGAAGAGCTTCCTCGAGTGCATTTCCATTATATGAGCACTGCTTTTGTCTGCGGAAGAAAAACAGGCAGGGTGAGAGAAGATGATCTTGACCAGGAGCAAGAATTTAATAATGCCTATGAGGAATCTAAGTGTAACGCTGAAAAACTTGTGCGTGACTGGTCTATTCAAAATAAGATAAAAACGACTATATATAGGCCTAGCATAATAGTCGGCGATTCTCAAACTAGCAAAACCCAAAGCACTTTTGGTTTATATGGAATATTAAGAATCATGGACATTACTGCCCAGGGGGTAAAATTAAAGTATAAAAAGGCCAGCCATAGCATGAAAACAACAGGAGTTCGATTTAATAATGGCATTTTTTTTGTACCTACCCGAGTTATAGGTAAACCAAATAAGACCTTAAATCTAGTTACTATAGATTATGTAAGAGAAGCAATAATCCGCATATTTAATTCTAAAAATAATATAGGGAAAACGTATCATATTACTAATCCCTGTCCGCCAAAAGTTGAACTGCTTAAAAATTGTCTTTGTGAGACACTTAAAATTAAAGGTATAAAGTTTGTTCCGCTTGAAACTTTCAAAAGAAAACCTATGGAATCATGGGAGAGGCTATTTAATAATAATATAAAGATGTACACCCCCTATCTATTATTGGAAGAAGCTAAATTCGACGATTCCAACACAAGAGCCCTGCTTAGAGGTACCGGAATTAAAGAAGCCAAACTAGATAAGCGGTTGGTACTAAAGCTTATGAAATACAGCCACTCTACAAATTACGGAAAAAACAATATATTATGAACATATATTCTATCCCGCCGCTTGTAACATCATTTTTAACTTTAACAGTAGGTACGATAGTTCTTATAAAAGGAAAAAAACTTGCTTATGCTTTAATTACGGCAACTGTTTTTGTATGGCTTTTTGGTTATTCTTTGATGTATTCTGTCGGCAGTTATGATTTAGCGCTGGTTCTAACACGGTTTGTATATGTCGGCGTCCTGTTAATCCCGGTATTTTCATACCATTTTACCATAGCCTTTTTACAGTTAAAGGATCGAAAGAAATCTGTATTTTTAACTTATATACTTGGTGCTATATTTATAACCTTAATTCCAAATAATTATTTTATTACAGGGGTAGAAAAATATTACTGGGGTTTTCATACACGAGTTGGTCCTTTACACAATGCTTTTCTGATATTTTTTCTAGTTGTTATGTCAAGAGTGCTTTACCTTCTGTCGAAAGCTTATCTAAGGACAAAGAAGGAAAAGCTTCCACTTGAAAACACCCGTATTAAATATGTATTATTATCGTTTTCGATATCAATGCTTGCGTCAACAGATTTTTTGCCAAATTATGGGGTAGCATGGTATCCATTAGGATTTTTGTGCATTACATTTCATGCTATAGCTACTAGCTATGCAATAATTAAGTATCGTTTGTTGGATGTAAATGTTGTCATAACACGCGCAGGAATATTTTTAGCGGTATACGCGTTAGTCCTGGGTGTTCCGTTTTGGCTGGGATACATGACAAAAATATGGCTGCTGCCAACAATTTTAGCTATTTTCCTGGCTTCCGCAGGCCCATTTATATATACATATGTCCAACGCAAAGCTGAACAACGCATTCGTTTTGAGGAATTTAAGTCTCATCAGCAGTTAAATAATCTTGCACAAAATATGATGCGTTTTACGGACTTAAAATTTCTGCTTAAGCTTATAATTCATGAATTGGTAAAGGTTATGAAACTCAATTCCGCTTATATATATCTTAAAGAGCAGGAAAACGCCCATTATAGCCTAAGAAGCGGATGGAGCCTTGACAGTGAAATACCTAAGCAAGCCAAATTCTCGGAAGACTCAGCGCTGGTTAAGGATATTCTTTTTAGGCGGGCACCTGTCATATTGGAAGAGTTAAAATTCGACCAAACAAAAACTAATTTATCCCACTTAAAGGCCATGAGAGAAGAGCTGCAAAAAATTAAGGCATCGGTTGTAATACCCGCTTTTAAAGGAGATCATCTTTTTGGCCTTTTAATACTGGGCCCAAGGAAAGACAATAGGATTTTTACCAGGGAGGACCTTAATCTTCTTATGCTTTTAGCAAGCCAGGCTGTTTTAGCCATTGAAAACGCCCAGCTCTTTGAAAGGGAGAAGCTTTATTTAGCTGAAAAATCCCGCAGGGACGCATTGGCTGATATGGCGCCAGGGGTATCTCATCAATTCAATAATAGGTTTATAGCCATTAACAGTGAAATGCAGGCTTGCCTGGATTTATTAGGTCAAAAGCCATTAGAAGGCCTCAGCAAAGAAGAGATGTTGTCTTTGTTTGAAAATTTCAAAGAATTTGGCAAGCTGATAATAGACGATACTGTAAAGGGGAGAGAGATAGCTAGGGCCATAATGAACAAAGGTAAAGCAGATGTCAGTTTCGCTGAAGCAGACCTTGCTTCTGTCATTGAAAATGGCATCAGGCTTCTTAAGCTAAGCCGAACAAGAGTGAGCTTAGAAGGTACTCCGGAGCCTGAGATTATATTGAATATTGAGACGAACCTGCCTAAGATTATCTTAAGCGCCTCATTAATGGAAGATGTTTTTTATAATCTTGTAGACAATGCAAGGGATGCTATTGTAACAAAACATAAGCACATAAAAGAAAATAAACTTATGATAGATGCACCATATAAAGGTAAGATTACTATTTCCGCTAAAAAAAGCAGCACCAGAATCATAATCACCGTCAAAGACAATGGTATTGGTATAGAAAAAATCCATATGAAAAGGCTCTTTACGCCTTTTTCTACATCCAAAGCAACCGCCCATAAAGGTACAGGGCTTGGCCTCTATATTATCGAAGGCCTTATAGAACAGCATAAGGGTAAAATTTCTGTTGAATCAGAATACACAACAGGCACCACTTTTACAATAGAGCTTCCGATAAGGACAAGGGGATAATTATGCCTAAAAAACTCTTGATTATAGACGATGAAGAAAACTTAGCCAAAAGTTTAAGTGTTTCTTTTAAGGTAAGAGGCTATGAGGTATCTTTAGCTTTAAACAGCACAAAGGGTCTTGAGCTTGTCAAGGAATTTAACCCTGATATCCTGCTTTTAGACCTTCATCTTTCAGAAGGAAAGACAGGCTTAGATGTATTAAGAGAGGCAAAGGCAATAAAGCCTGATTTAAAGGTTGTTGTTTTAACAGGTTTTGGGGATGAAGAAGGTGTTGAAGATGAGTGTTTCAGGCTTGGCGCTGCTAAGTTTTTGCCAAAGGCATTTACAATAACTGAACTCATAGAAGAGATAGGCTCTGTATGAATGAGCTCATGCATGAGGCGATAAACAAGTTTCACACAGTAAATATCATGTGCGGAAGCCTTGCCTTAGAGGTTGAGTCCGATAATCCGCATGTAAAAGACACCACTTACCTAAAGCAAAGGATATTACAGCTTATCTCTAACGCAGATGATGAACTTAAGCGAGCCCGTCAGCTTTTAATAGAGATTACTTCAGTAATGGCTGAAAAACTAAACTGTTATCATGAAAACGAGCATTTTTTAAAGACAGTAGAGTCCGCTATGTCTTTTTCAGAGAATAAGGCCATTGAGCTTAAAGATATCATAGAAAAAGGTAACCCCTTATCTTTAGCGGTTATTTCAGCGCTTTTACATTCAATAGAAGAAAAAAACCTATCATGCGCTGTGGGCCTGAAGGATATAAAGGATAAACTGATTAAGTCCGGAAAATATAAACCGAAACATTAAAGAGATTGTGGAGGAAAATAGCATGACAACTAAAAAGATACTTATAGTAGATGATGAGAAAAACCTTACTGCTTCTTTAGATAGTTTTTTTAAGTCCAAAGGCCATGATATATTCATAGCCAATTCAGGAAAGGCAGCACTTGAGATTTTAAAAAAACAGGCAATGGACCTTCTTGTCCTTGACCTTAATATGCCTGAGGTTGACGGTTTTGAGGTTGCAGGTGCTCTTAAAGAAAACCATCCTAAAACAAAGATACTGATATTGACCGCCTATTCAGAAGAATACAAAAATAAGCTCGCAAGCCTTAAGCCGGATGCAATTATGACAAAGCCTTTTGGCGTGCTTGAGCTTATAGATAAGGTGCAGACACTGCTGGGAGAAGAGATTGTTTCCTTAGCCAAGCCAGAAGGGCCTATCAAGTTTAAGCCCGTAAGAGTGCTTTTTATAGATCCCGCACGTTCGCATATTATCAAAAATTATGTTTTACCGTATATTAAACTTAGCTGGATGAGAAATATCGAGATTGATTTTACAGCGCCTTCATCAGATTATGCTGTAAGGGATAAGATAGAGTCTTTTAAGCCTGATATTGTTTTATTAAGTACTGTGCTTTCAGAACAGGCAAAAGACATATCAAAGGCAATAGAAGAGGGCACTTATAAGCCGAAAGAGGTGATATTGTATAATATACCTGATGAAAATCAGACAAAAGACAGCCCTGTAGGGGCCTATTATACAATGCAAAGTTCTCTTATGGAGCCTAGCTATCTTAACCGCTTAAACGAGCTTATTAAGGGTGTAGCATTAAAACACAAGCTTGTCGATGAGACAGCCTTCAGAAAAGAAAAACTGTATATGCCGGAGTCTATAAGGCAATTTACCTTAGATGATATAGCAAGCTTTGTAAAGGATGCCATATCAAATGAGCTTGGGTTAAAAGGCGTTGAATTGAATGAAAAGACCTCTTTTATAAACGACTTAGGGGTTGATTCCTTAGAGACAATACAGCTCGTAATGGCGCTTGAGGATACCTTTGGCCTGGAACTGCCTGATGAAGATGCCCAGAGACTTTTGACAGTAGGGGACGCGATAGAATATATTAAAAAGAGGGTAAATTTAGAGGCCCTTACCAGAAGAAAGAAATCCGCTCACAAGATCTTAATTGTTGATGATCAGGAAGGGATGTGTAATTTTTTAGAGAATTACTTTTATTCAAAAGGGTATAAGGCAGCGAGTGCCTCAAAAGCAGATGAAGCGCTCCTTCTTCTTGATAAGGAAAATCCTGATATCGTGTTATTGGATATAAGGATGCCTGATATTGACGGCATAGAATTGCTTAAGAAGATGAAGGCCAAAAATCCTAAGCCTAAGTTTTTAATGGTAAGCGTTGCATCTGAAAGGGAAAAAGAGGCAATAGAAGCAGGTGCTGATGGATTTATAACAAAGCCTTTTCCCATAACCTATCTTGAGCAGACGGTTATAAAAAAGATAAAGGAATTTACATTATAATATATTATCATTATAATGGAAGGAATCTTTCCTTTACAATCCATCAATATTTTGATATAGTAAATCACAAATTTTGCGGGAGCAGCTTGCCCCTTCGCCCCTGATATGTAACTTAGAGTTTGGGCTTCGGGGGACGGGATCATAATCGTTAAGTGCGTACATATAAGCGGGAGTAGCTCAGTTGGTAGAGCGTCTGCCTTCCAAGCAGACTGTCGCGGGTTCGAGCCCCGTCTCCCGCTCCATTATTTAATAATCCAAGTTATATCCGGGGCTCGAAGAGAGCCCTGTTTTGGAATGCGACGAAAAGGAGCATTTCAAGGGCGAGTGGCCGACCCGAAATGAACGAAGTGAATGCAGGGCGCCGAGCCCC
>Ga0268276_1002741_pt1 | contig 14578 bp, 15 predicted proteins | sample saktaG_4_FD_190145 | JGI IMG/M metagenome (GOLD analysis project Ga0268276, IMG submission 190145) | Saline water microbial communities from Sakinaw Lake, British Columbia, Canada - sak_2010_1_5_45m | ecosystem: Environmental > Aquatic > Non-marine Saline and Alkaline > Saline ...
AATAATGAATATAGAGTAGTTGACGAAAAGCAAAGTCAATTGTTCGGAATGGTGATTGATACAAAAACACTGGATTTTTTAATGAAATACAATAAGAAGTTTAATGTTTACAAAAGTGACTATTTTGGTATAGACATCAGAATATCTATTTGGGAAACATATGTACTGAATCAATTCATGTCACATCAAATGTATAAAAACTTTATTATTATTGAAGTTGATGAAACAAGAATTGATAATTTATTTTATGAAATGAAAGAGGATTTTAAAGATGTTGTTCCACTCAGTAAAATAAAAGGTTTTGATTATTTTAGTTACAAGCTTCAAAATGTAATTATTATACAAAAACTTCCCAAAAGATCACCGTTATATGCAAATAAAAAAAATAACTATGTTTCTATACCTAAACCAGAAAAAATATTAGTTGATTTACTTGTGTATAATGAGGACATATATAACATAGATCGAAATGAAATTATAAGTATTTATAGAAACATGATTAAAAAATATGGGGTTAGCTTTACAACACTATTATCTTATGCACGAGTTCGTGGACAAAATATCAAGAATAAAGTTCAAAAAATATTAGATGAAATAGAGATAATCGATTATGATAGATAAACAAACATTTAGTAAAGAGTGGATACTTAAGGTTAAAGGCGATGAAAGAAGCGATCAAGGAATTATTGAAAAACAAATATATGCATTGCATTTACTTGAGACATTAAGGAATAGTTTTGAAAACTTTATTTTCAAAGGTGGAACATGCTTATCTCTTATCGCTGAGGAATTTCCAAGATTTTCAGTCGATATTGATATATTAGTAAAGCCTCAGTTCAAGACCTTCTTTGACGCAGAAAATTTATCTGCGATGATAAAAGATTCTGAATTTCAGCGCGTTATAGAAGACACTCGTCAGCCAAGACATGATATTGATAAACAACATTTTGAATTTCACTATAATGGAGCTATCAATGGCGAAACATATATATTGCTAGATGTTGTATATGACGAATCGAAATATAAGGATTTGATTAAAGTTGATATAATGAATTACTTGATAAAAACTACTAATCCTAATGTGAGTGTAATAGCACCATCAGTTCATGATTTGTTAGCTGATAAACTCTGTGCATTTGCGCCAAATACCGTTGGTAAAAAATTGAACGAAAATAGGGATATAGAAGTTGTTAAACAAATGTTTGATGTATCTTTTTTAATGAAACGTTATCCATTTTCACCATCATATAAAACGATTTATGAAAATATAACTCAGGTTGAAATTAAACGGAGAAATTTAAAGATTGTAGTTATTGATGTACTTAATGACACAATCAAAACAAGCCTTAATATTATTTCTGAAGGCAGTCTTGATTCAAACCAATATCAACTTATCAAAAATGCTATTAAAGGATTTTCTTCATTCACTAGAGATTTATCCTATAATGTAGATAAAGCAAAAGAGTCAGCCCTTGATGTACTACATGCATCATTATTGGTCTTTGCAGGTGATGAAGATAACCTACTAAAAATTGCTGATGAACAAACAGAATTTTTGAAAGAATACCAAGTATTTAAGCGTTCCAGAAAGCAACTTGCAGCTATTGATCCTGAGTTGCCTAAATTGTTGAATATTTGTCTTAAGTGTATGTCACATTTTAAAATATCGTTGTCTTAATGTCGTATTAGGATGCGATTACGTTTATCGTAAGTGATTATTGTATGAACGCAAATTAACAAACTGAATACTATCATCACAAATTTTACTTCACAAGTTTTATAATGCAATGATAGAAGGAGGCGCCTATATGATATATAATGGTTATTATTTTTATGCAGAAATTGACAATTCAATAGATTATAATATATTTGAACCATTAATGATATTACTTGATGAAGACTTTAAGGAGGCTGGACTAAGCATAAAGGTATTTATAATGCCTAATATGAACAAGAATATGGAATATGACTATAAAATAAAATTAGTAGGTAGGTTATTAGGGATACAAATGTATTTACCATGGCTATACAAAAGGCTCAAGCAACTTGTTCAAACCGCAAATTGTAGATATCTTATTATATATAAAGAATTCAAGAGTTTATATTATCCAAAAGACGATAAAATAGTGCATATAAATAATGGTGATTATTATGATATTTGAAGAAATAGTAACACAATTAGAGAAGCATACAAAAAAGGAATTGCTAGACTTAATACTTTTAATGATGAATAAAAACGACAATAACAGGCAACTAATCTATAATAAACTTAATCATAAAAACCCTAATACAACCGGATTGGAAAAAAGAATTAGAAGAAAAATAAAATCTCATGATGGTTCATATTATGAAACTTATAAATTATTAACTGATTATGTTGAAACCTCGACAGACACAGAAAAAATATTGGAATTGTCAAAAGTAGTTTTAGAATACTTTTTCATAGAATTAGAAGCATACGGTCATAGGTATCCCAAATCCTTATTTGATTATATTTTAAATATTTTTGAAATAGCCTTAAATGCAGCCAAAGAATTATAGGATACAAAATCAGCTAACGAATTATATTGCATGATAAGCTTTGAACAAGAAGAATTACATGATTGTTTCAATGAAAAATTCTGCAATTATTTCAATACAGATGAGGATGATAATGCAATTATGTGGGACAAGGAGTAGAATATGCATATCCAATGTACAAATAAAATGTTAGATTTTCTAAATGTGAAAACAGAAGAATTAAACACAGACGATGATATTTATGCATGGCATATAAACTATAAGATTATTTTAAGAAGAAAATTCATTGTCTTAATGAATGATTTAACAAGGTATTCAGTCGTACTATATGGGTTAAAGAAAACCGATTTTAAAGATCCTATATTACTTCTCCAAAAAGCAATTATGATTACCATGCATTTTGACGGTTTTCCTCAAGAGTTAGTATTGAAATATATAAACGGTATAAAAGAAGTAACATATAGTAAAACAAAAAACAGAATGCTAGTATCTCAATTAAATAGAGCTATGCAAGATGCTGATTGGTACGCTCACGATTGTTTATATGATCAGATATTTCAACCTGAAATATCTCAAAATTTAAATAATGGATTTGTAGGTTCAAACAATTGGAAAGAAGTTCATTGTCCTAAGGATAAAATGTTAATATATTTGGAAATGTTGTAATTTGAAATAATCCATTATAAAACAGTACTAATGATATTAATTGAATAAAACAAACTCCATACGAACGACATAACAAACTTGGTTGTGACAACCTCAAAAGTGGCACAAACTTGGTTATGACAACACATCAACAATTAACACCTGGTGAACAGGTGTTTTCTTTTTAGAGAAAGTGGGGCAATACATTCTTGATTATTTATAAATTAAAAGACTAATAGGTTAATTAGGTTTTAAATTGATAATCTTTACCATTGTATCAAAATGTACACTCATACGTATAAACTTAAATCGATAGCTCTAAGACCTTGACTCATATTTTAATATATATTAGTTGCTTTTTCTGATGACTTACTATATAATTATGACACGGTGTCATCCGAGGAGGTTATTAACCTATGCCTACAACCACATACTATAATATTGTTGAGGAAAAACAGAAAAAAATAATTGAAGTTGGGGTAGATCTTTTCTCTAAAAATCCATTTGAGAATGTCGATATTCAGATGGTAGTGAATAAATCAGGTTTACCTAGAGGGTCTTTTTATGCCTATTTTGAAAATTTGGAAGATTACTATAATCTTGTAATTTCTACTCTTCGTGCCGATCGCATCAGAAAGGTAGAAAATCTTGCAGAAGGTTTTAAAGGAAACTTATTTGATTTTCTCATCAAACTTTTTAAATATGACATAGCTCAATACACATATGATGAAAGAAAATTACTGTTGACTCATTATTTTAGATTTCTCCAAACTAGAAAGATGGGGTCTTTAGAAGGAACCATCTATCATCCTTCACAAAAAATCGGAATATACACAATACTTGCTTCCTTTAAGACTGGATGTGCTGAATTGGATCAATTTAGTGAAAAAAAAGCAGCTATAATTGATTTTTCAATGACTGTATATTTATCTACATATAATGTTTGTGTACATGACAAAATGTCTGAATCAGAAAGTTTAGAACTGTTCATAGAAAGAATAAAAATCATCGAAAAAGGGGTAATGTAATATGATTTCAATTTTATTCATCATTTTAATATTATTTGCAGGATATTTTTTATCAGATAAAATAGAGAAATATAAATATTTTCAGTATGGAGTATTTACAGTCCTGGGCGTATTGTCTGTCGTTTTTAGGAATGTTTCAGTAACCATACCAATTAACCAAGGATTTCTTGGGTTTTCATTCTTCTACGTTGTAATGATAAATGGTATATTTAACCGTGATAGCACAGTTTTTAAACATTTGTATTCGGTTCGGTCAGTTTATTCAATCATTGGGTTTATCATTCTAACACCACATGCGATTTTTTATATCATTGATAAGTTCGTTTATAATGGTTTATTTGATATTATTGGTCTAGTAGCCTATTTAGTGATGATCCCTCTGTTTATTACTTCCTTTAAAAAGGTTGATAACCCAAAAGTGATGTTTAAATGGAAAAAGCTTCAACGTTTCGCTTACTTAGTATATTTACTGATATTTATTCATCTTGTTTTGGTTTCGAAAATGCCAAACACTGCAATGTATATTGTGCTATTTACACCGTATATCTTATATAAACCATATCATTTTTTCAAACATGAAAAACCTTATTATATCGAAATGAAGAAAAAATTAAATCAAAAAAATATTAAGGAGAGTGAAAAATGAAATTGATCGAAAAAGTATTTCAGAACACTCAAACTGATGAAAAAACAATTGAAAAACTTATCGTAGATGAAAATATACATTATCTTCACCTTGTTTTTCCAAAAGGAGAAGGACTGCCGATTCATCAATCTAATGCTAATCTTTATATGACAGTTATTAGAGGAACGCTTTTTATCGGACTAAACAATAACGTAGTTATACAATACAAAAAAGGAGTAGTTTTAAATATACCTTGTAACACTACAATGAATGTTAGGAATAATAATAATGAAGTTCTTGAGTTGATAATTGTCAAAACTCCGGTACCTGGGAAAAGTTGTATTTAGAATTACAAATAAACAAACTCCATACTAATCACATAGCAAACTTGGTTGTGACAACCTCAAAAGTGGCATAAACTTGGTTATGACAACACATAAAATTTGAACGCCTGTTTAACAGGTGTTTTCTTTTTGGCGATATTTGTTGTTTTAAAGTGATTTGAGTGCGGTTTACGACAAAAAGATTTTACTGTTTGAAATAAATAAATTCTAATTTAGCAACATTGTTTGAATCTTCAATTAATGGTATAATTAATTTCATCTAATTCACAAAGAATCTTGTGACTAAATTGAGTGTAAATATAGTAACTTTTTTTAGATATACATAATATCAAGAGGTGGGTGACCAAATGCTTAGAAATAAAAGCGTAACATACATAGCTATTGTATATGCCATATTAGCGGCATTATTTTATGGGTTTGGAACACCACTCTCAAAACTATTACTCTTACATATTTCGCCTTATCTTTTGGCATCCTTATTATATTTTGGAGCAGGTATAGGAATGCTATTTGTAGTATTGTTAAGCAAAGCACAAAGAAAATCGAAGATTATCAATGAATTTAAGAAAAAAGACTTAAAATATGTTATTTTAATGATTGTTCTTGATATAATAGCCCCTATATTATTAATGATAGGACTATTGACTACTAATGCATCCACAGCTTCGCTACTTAACAACTTTGAAATAGTATTTACAGGTATCATTGCAATGATTTTCTTTAAAGAAATTGTTGGGAGAAAAATGTGGGTTGCGATATCTCTTATCGTACTTGCGGGAACCATGCTTACATTTGAAGATTTTACCGGATTTCATATATCAATTGGAGCGCTATTTGTATTGGGAGCAAGTTTAAGCTGGGGTCTGGAAAATAACTGTACTAGAATGCTAGCAAAAGGAAACCCACTTCATGTTGTTGTTATAAAAGGTTTTGGTTCAGGTTTGGGTTCATTGATTATCGCATTAGCAGTGAATCAAGTGTCTGTAGTATGGTATTTTGTTATACTGGCATTATTACTTGGATTCTTTTCTTACGGAATGAGTTTGTACTTTTATATCAGTGCACAAAGACAACTTGGAGCAGCAAGAACCAGTGCCTTCTATGCTATTGCACCTTTTGTTGGATCCATTTTCTCTTTTATTGTGCTAAAAGATTCATTGTCTATAGTTTTTGGGATAGCTTTTATATTAATGATTTTTGGAACTTATTTGGCAATCAAAGAAAACAATTCTCATCAAGTTAAACCGATAAATTGATTCACATATTTTTGAACTTTATTGATTTTTTGAAGGTATGCTATTTTATGAAACAAACTCCATAACAATAACATAGCATACTTGGTTGTGACAACCTAAAAAGTGGCACAAACTTGGTTATAACAACACAATAGCTAATTAGGGATTTGAACTTTATTGTTCAAATCTTTTTTTAATGCTTTTATATTTGATTGAGTATTATTAAATAAAGACGAAACCGCGTGTAAAATGCGACTGAAATAAAAATAGTCGCATTTTACTTTTTATATTGACTAATTTAGATGCCGATGATATAATATAGTAAAACGCGACTAGAAAAAAAAGAGTCGCAAATTACAAGGTGGTAAAATGAGTAAAAAATTATTTGATAACTTCTATGATGAGTTTGTCTTGGGAAGCATAACTAGTAAAAGCAAACTTACATCTTATATAACCAAATATTATGGAAAATTAAAACCTATTACACTAGCATGGCGAATATTTGATTTAAAAAATGCAGGCTATATTCAAGATATTGGAAATAATGAATATAGAGTAGTTGACGAAAAGCAAAGTCAATTGTTCGGAATGGTGATTGATACAAAAACACTGGATTTTTTAATGAAATACAACAAGAAGTTTAATACTTACAAAAGTGACTATTTTGGTATAGACATCAGAATATCTATTTGGGAAACATATTTACTGAATCAATTTATGTCACATCAAATGTATAAAAACTTTATTATTATTGAAGTTGATGAAACAAGAATTGATAATTTATTTTATGAAATGAAAGAGGATTTTAAAGATGTTGTTCCAATCAGTAAAATAAAAGGTTTTGATTACTTAAGTTACAAGCTTCAGAATGTTATTATTATACAAAAATTACCCAAAAGATCACCTTTATATGCTAATAAAAAAAATAATTATGTTTCTATACCTAAACCAGAAAAAATATTAGTTGACTTACTTGTGTATAATGAGGACATTTATAACATAGATCGAAATGAAATTATAAGTATTTATAGAAACATGATTAAAAAATATAGGGTTAGCTATACAACACTATTATCATATGCACGAGTTCGCGGACAAAATATCAAGACGAAAGTTCAAAACATATTAAATGAAATAGAGACAATCGATCATGATAGATAAACAAACATTTAGTAAAGAGTGGATTCTTGTAGTTAAAGGCAATGAAAGAAGCGATCAAGGGATTATTGAAAGACAAATATATGCATTGCATTTACTTGAGACTTTGAGAAATAGTTTTGAAAACTTCATTTTTAAAGGTGGAACTTGCTTATCTCTTATCGCTGAGGAATTTCCAAGATTTTCAGTTGATATTGATATATTAGTTGATCCTCAGTTCAAGTCATTCTTTGACATAGAAAATCTATCAATAATGATAAAAGATTCTGAATTTCAGCGTGTTATAGAAGACGTTCGTCAGCCAAGACATGATATTGATAAACAACATTTTGAATTTCACTATAATGGAGCTATCAATGGCGAAACATATATATTGCTTGATGTTGTATATGATGAATCGAAATATAAGGATTTGATTAAAGTTGATATAATGAATTACTTGATAAAAACTACTAATCCTAATGTGAGTGTGATAGCACCATCAGTTCATGATTTGTTGGCTGATAAACTCTGTGCATTTGCGCCAAATACCGTTGGTAAAAAGTTGAACGAAAATAGGGATATAGAAGTTGTTAAACAAATGTTTGATGTATCTTTTTTAATGAAACGTTATCCATTTTCACCATCATATAAAACGATTTATGAAAATATAACTCAGGTTGAAATTAAACGGAGAAATTTAAAGATTGTAGTTATTGATGTACTTAATGACACAATCAAAACAAGCCTTAATATTATTTCTGAAGGCAGTCTTGATTCAAACCAATATCAACTTATCAAAAATGCTATTAAAGGATTTTCTTCATTCACTAGAGATTTATCCTATAATGTAGATAAAGCAAAAGAGTCAGCCCTTGATGTACTACATGCATCATTATTGGTCTTTGCAGGTGATGAAGATAACCTACTAAAAATTGCTGATGAACAAACAGAATTTTTGAAAGAATACCAAGTATTTAAGCGTTCCAGAAAGCAACTTGCAGCTATTGATCCTGAGTTGCCTAAATTGTTGAATATTTGTCTTAAGTGTATGTCACATTTTAAAATATCGTTGTCTTAATGTCGTATTAGGATGCGATTACGTTTATCGTAAGTGATTATTGTATGAACGCAAATTAACAAACTGAATACTATCATCACAAATTTTACTTCACAAGTTTTATAATGCAATGATAGAAGGAGGCGCCTATATGATATATAATGGTTATTATTTTTATGCAGAAATTGACAATTCAATAGATTATAATATATTTGAACCATTAATGATATTACTTGATGAAGACTTTAAGGAGGCTGGACTAAGCATAAAGGTATTTATAATGCCTAATATGAACAAGAATATGGAATATGACTATAAAATAAAATTAGTAGGTAGGTTATTAGGGATACAAATGTATTTACCATGGCTATACAAAAGGCTCAAGCAACTTGTTCAAACCGCAAATTGTAGATATCTTATTATATATAAAGAATTCAAGAGTTTATATTATCCAAAAGACGATAAAATAGTGCATATAAATAATGGTGATTATTATGATATTTGAAGAAATAGTAACACAATTAGAGAAGCATACAAAAAAGGAATTGCTAGACTTAATACTTTTAATGATGAATAAAAACGACAATAACAGGCAACTAATCTATAATAAACTTAATCATAAAAACCCTAATACAACCGGATTGGAAAAAAGAATTAGAAGAAAAATAAAATCTCATGATGGTTCATATTATGAAACTTATAAATTATTAACTGATTATGTTGAAACCTCGACAGACACAGAAAAAATATTGGAATTGTCAAAAGTAGTTTTAGAATACTTTTTCATAGAATTAGAAGCATACGGTCATAGGTATCCCAAATCCTTATTTGATTATATTTTAAATATTTTTGAAATAGCCTTAAATGCAGCCAAAGAATTATAGGATACAAAATCAGCTAACGAATTATATTGCATGATAAGCTTTGAACAAGAAGAATTACATGATTGTTTCAATGAAAAATTCTGCAATTATTTCAATACAGATGAGGATGATAATGCAATTATGTGGGACAAGGAGTAGAATATGCATATCCAATGTACAAATAAAATGTTAGATTTTCTAAATGTGAAAACAGAAGAATTAAACACAGACGATGATATTTATGCATGGCATATAAACTATAAGATTATTTTAAGAAGAAAATTCATTGTCTTAATGAATGATTTAACAAGGTATTCAGTCGTACTATATGGGTTAAAGAAAACCGATTTTAAAGATCCTATATTACTTCTCCAAAAAGCAATTATGATTACCATGCATTTTGACGGTTTTCCTCAAGAGTTAGTATTGAAATATATAAACGGTATAAAAGAAGTAACATATAGTAAAACAAAAAACAGAATGCTAGTATCTCAATTAAATAGAGCTATGCAAGATGCTGATTGGTACGCTCACGATTGTTTATATGATCAGATATTTCAACCTGAAATATCTCAACATTTAAATAGTGGATTTGTAGGTTCAAATAATTGGAAAGAAGTTCATTGTCCTAAGGATAAAATGTTAATATATTTGGAAATGTTGTAATTTGAAAAAATCCATTATAAAACAGTACTAGTGATATTAATTGAATAAAACAAACTCCATACGAACGACATAGCAAACTTGGTTGTGACAACCTAAAAAGTGGCACAAACTTGGTTATGACAACACATTAACTAGACAGGATTTGAGATTAAGTTCTCAAGTCCTTTTTATATATTAAGGTTTATAAAACTAAACAATAATAAGTATTATGTTTGCAAAACTAAATATAATGTGGTATAATACATGTGAGGTGATCGGGTATGGCAGTTAATTTTAACGGTTTATTTAAAGTTTTAGAAAACAAAGATATTACATTATCAAAATTATCTGAAGATTTAAATATCTCTTCAGCAACACGAGCTAAGTTTAAAAAGGGAGAATATGTTTCTTTACAGACATTAGAGTCTATATGCAAATATTTAAATGTGAAGTTAAACGATATTGTATCATTTGTTTCTGTAGATAGTCCGCCTTTGCTATTGATTAGATTGAAAGAAGAAATGGAACATAAAATAACAGGTAGTATTTATCATGAAACACAAATACTTATGACTTATAATTCAAATCATATTGAGGGTAGCAAATTAACTGCAGATCAAACGAGATATATTTTTGAAACAAATACGATAGGTCTTGATAAAGACAAAACAATAAATATTGATGATGTCATTGAAACTCAAAATCATTTTAGATGTATTGATTATATGATTAAAGCATCTTTAGAACCTATCACTGAGTCACTTGTAAAGGATTTGCATAAAATACTAAAAACAGGAACTAGTGACTCAAAATTAGAATGGTTTAATGTTGGCGAATATAAAAAGAGACCTAACACAGTTGGGGGTATAGAAACATCTAAACCAGCTGACGTCAAGAGTGATATGTCATCATTAGTAGGTTTATATGAAAATAAGCAAAGTTATTCCTTTGAGGATATCATAGAATTCCACTATATGTTTGAATGTATCCATCCATTTCAAGATGGTAATGGAAGAGTAGGCAGGCTGATTGCTTTTAAAGAATGTTTGCGTCATGGGTTTGTCCCATTCACGATTGATGAAGATATAAAACTTTTTTACTATCGAGGATTGAAAGAATGGAAGAAAGAAAAAGGATTCCTATTAGATACTTGCTTAACCGGTCAAGATAAGTATAAGAGATTATTAGATATATATGGAATTGATTATAGATAAAGTCACATATATAGGGGGATAAGTAGCATGTATTTTCATGGGTCAAAAACTAAAGGAATCAAAAAGCTGATGCATGATATTTCACTTCATGGCGATAAGTGGATTGGTATGGTTTTAGGACAATGGGTTTTGATATCATATGCTTACAAAACAAACTCCATACTAATCACATAGCAAACTTGGTTGTAACAACCTCAAAAGTGGCACAAACTTGGTTATGACAACACATATAATTTGAACGCCTGTTTAACGGGCGTTTTCTTTTTCCAACGCATAATATCTCATATATAGCATTTTATCATAAGAAATTAATTGACAATGTTATAACAAATGTATATACTATATATGAAAGATGGTGATAATATGAATACACAAATAAAGAAGATAGGAAATAGTAAAGGTGTTATTATTCCATCTGCTATTCTAAAAATGCTTAATATCAAAGAAAGTGAAGAATTAACAATTAAGGTTGAAGGAAAAGACATTATATTATCAAAAGTAGATATTTTTGATCCTAAATCACTCGAAGAGTTATTTTTAGATTATAAAGGAACGTATAATGGCGAAATTATATTTGACGATTCCGAAGGTAGAGAAGTATGGTAAATCAAGGAGATATCGTTATCGTCGATTTTGATCCATCACTAGGTTCCGAGCAAAAAGGAAAGAGACCAGGGGTTGTGGTAAGCAATGATATATATCACAAGAAAACGAATGGATTTGTTATTGTTGTGCCAATTACTTCTGATTTGGCAGTTAAATACCCGTTACATGTGGATTTAGACGAAAGAACGAAAACTTATGGACAGATCATGTGCGAACAAGTAAAAACCATGGACACAAAAGCAAGGAATTTAAAAACTGTTGAAAAACTTCCACTCGACTTACTCGATAAAACATTGAAAATAATAAGGCTGTTGTTTTGATTTCATGATTTCTAGGCTTTTGATAAGAATTTTATGTTCATTGGAAACAAACTCCATGCTGACGACATAGCAAACTTGGTTGTGACAACACATAAAATTTGAACACCTGATTACCAGGTGTTTTCTTTTTGGTGACATTGCTATAGTCTGTTGTAGATTTGTTATAATTAAAAATTGATAAATAGGTTGAATTGAACTTGATAGCTTTTATGCAATTCTGCACTATTTTTAAAAAGTGTGAAATTGCATTGATTTATCAATTAACTTGGTGTATTGGATTGGTATGGTTTTTGAACTGCAGGTTGTGATACCATATTCATAAAAGACACATTCCCTATCAACAACATAGCGAACTTGGCTATGACAAAACATCCTAGTCACGCTAAAACCTAAAGATATAAAAAACTGGTCATGTTATAGCTTTTTGGGGGAATGTATATTACGCGTATAATCAAATGGATTAAATATTAAGAAAAATAAATTATGAGAAAGGTGATTAAGATGTACGATGAAATTGGATAATATATTTGTTTTAGCAACCAATCTCGAATTAACACAAGTAGATATTGTTTTAGGTTTAGTTATCTATTGGTTAGGCGTGATGTCTATGTTTTATATTCTAAGATTTTTATGGAATATGCATATAAAGTCTAAAAAAGAAATCATTTATTTTATAAACGTTGCATTATCATTCATTATCATATTTGTTATGATTTTAGCTTATGCGTGGTTATTCTATGGATTTATAAGTATCAATCCATATTTAATGAGTGGATTCATTGTACTAGCTATCATTTTAAGTATGATAATAAATAAAAAAACAGCAAAAGTAGCAGACATGATATTTCCTAATTCATTTATGGAAACATATATTAAACTTAGAAAAATCGATCATAAAGAAATAATGATATCAAGATTCATCTTAGTGTTTAATCAATTGGGTTATATTTTTGTATTTTTAACCAATTTAATCATTTTATTATTCCGGGATTAAATTCATATATGTTTTTTTGAACGATAAAGAAATTATAGCGCATTTAAAAACAAACTCCATACTAATCACATAGCTAACTTGGTTGTAATAACACCTGATAATTTGAAAACAATCGTTTAGATATTTCAAATTTCAATGGTCAGTAAAAAAATCGAATTTTAACTTAATATTTTCATTTGAATTGTATTTTTCTTACCCTCGTTTATTGATTCTGCTTGCATATGGATTCAAAAATTATCAAAGAACTGAATTGGTAAATTCTCTATACATTTAGTTCAAATTATGATAAACTGACAAATAACATGGAATTATAGGGGCAAAGACACAACTCTTACTATAATAATAAGAAACAGAAAAGGAGGGGTTATACTTAAGATTCTTCATCGCTGAAGTACTAAGTATACAAATATTTAATATGAGTTTAGATATCAAAATCCGCAATTTAGAGGCAATGACTTTAGCATTTATTTATGGGCCAGATGAAGTTGAAATAAACGCTTTACTTGATGAGTTTCTTTTATCCAACAATGTTGATAATGCAAGAAGATTCCATTCGAAGATGGTTATAAAAAATAGAGGGCATGAAAAGGTTACTTACATGAAGTATGCGCAAGTGCCTGAAGGCACTTCGAAAATGAACCATATATCTATTGTTAGCCTTCCTAAGGCAGATTATATGTATATTCAACTTTCAGAAGAAGAGTACAATAACATGAATAACGATGAGGTTGCAGTTTACATGAAAGAAAATGACCTACAAGTTGACTACTCCAAAGTTTTTGCCTTGGTTGAAGATGTAATCAGTGATTCAAGCAAATTCAATGACGTGTATTTTTATGTTAAAAAAAAATAAAAAGACAAAAAGTGTGAAAGAAGAAAAATGATTTTTGGAAAGACATGAAGATTGAACAGCGGGGATAATTTCCTGCATCCATATCAACAACCTACATGACAATCACCTTGCAAACTTGCCTTCGACAACATATGAAATTAATAACGCCTGTTTACAGGTTTTTTTTGTTTTCATATAAAAGGATAAGACATTCAACATTTTAATGTACGATATTATGTTATTAATTGTCTTGAATAACTACCTAAAAGAATTCTAGAGATACTGATTTAATGATTTTGGAATTTTTATTTTTAGATTCAAATTTATGTGATATTATATTTATATAATAAACATAAATATCTTCTTTTATAGCATATCAAAATCGATAATCGATGAGATTCGAGGTGCAGATGATGAGTAAAATTAAAAAATGGATTAACTTTTTTCAATCCAAATATAACGAACAAGAAGGTAGAAGAGCTTTAATTCTTCTTTATTTTCAAATCGTAT
>Ga0268276_1002743_pt1 | contig 14575 bp, 18 predicted proteins | sample saktaG_4_FD_190145 | JGI IMG/M metagenome (GOLD analysis project Ga0268276, IMG submission 190145) | Saline water microbial communities from Sakinaw Lake, British Columbia, Canada - sak_2010_1_5_45m | ecosystem: Environmental > Aquatic > Non-marine Saline and Alkaline > Saline ...
CTTCCTCAACTTTTAAATTATTTGGCAACGTTATTTCCAAATTAGCAGTAATAACAGAGCCCTTTTTTTGAGTTTTTAATGAATCAATTTTAATATTTTCTTTTTTGCCAATGGATTTTATTTTTTCTTCAATTTCATCTCCCGCTGAAACGTCAAGCAAAGAATCAACCGCTTCCCTACCCAAAGAAAAAGATTCTTTGATAATATACAACCCTATAAGAAAAGCTAGAATTGAATCGGTATAAATCCAATATTTCGCAAAAAATAATCCGATAAAAACAGCCAACGAGCTGTAAACGTCAACCCGAGAATGAACCCCATCAGATAATAAAGAAACTGAATTTTCCTCTTTGCCGTATTTTATTTTTGCTCTTGCCATAATCTCGTTAACTACAGCCGAAACTAGCATCACGCCAAAGGCCAAATAGCTAACGCCTATTGGTGATGGATTTCTGAATTCACGGATTGACTCTAACAAAATAAAACCGCCCGTTAAAAATAGAATTATGGTTATTATTAAGCCGGCAAGAACTTCAAACTTATAATGGCCATAGGGATGTTTTTCGTCCAGAGGTTTTTGAGCTATTTTAATGCCTATAAAACTTATTCCAGATGATAATATGTCCATTCCCGAGTGCAATCCATCGGCAAAAACAGCGCCGGATCCAGCTAAAAATCCTGTTATTAATTTTCCAGCAGCTAAAACTACATTGGTCAATATTGAAATTATTGCTATTTTTTCCTTCATTAAACTTATTTATCTTATTATAAACCTTATTTTAAAAAAGACACTCGGACTTCTTTTGCAAAAAGCCCGATTGCCGTGTCTTTTTTACTTTTGGTCCTTTATTTCGGCCAATCTTTCTTTTACGGCCTTCAACTCATCTTCCAGCGCAGATACTTCGTCTTTCAGCATTTCTGATTCTTCTTTCTTGGTTATCGGTCGTGCATAGTCTCCAGAATAATCCCAAAACCTTTTGCATCCAAGTCCACGCCCGAAACCGCGACCCCTACCGTATCCCAATCCTCCTCCGCAAGGGCCCATACCTCTCCCTGTTCTAGGACCTTGGCCCATTGGGCCTGTTCCGTCAAATCTTGGCATATTTTTCATATTTTATTTTTATATTGAGGCTCGACTGGCTCCTCTATATTGAATATATACCCATAACTATCGCGTGTCAAGTCCCAAAACAAAAAATCCACGTTTGTGGATTTTTTTGCAAAAGTCTCGGCTGAAAAACTACTTTTTCATCCCCATTATTCTGAACATTTTTGTGCCACACTTTGCGCAGGTTCCGGTCATAGCGGCCCTCTTTTTCCCGCCCTTGCCGTTCATCTCAACTTCTTTTGGATCTTTTATGTCCCCTTTTGCCTTGCATTTCACACAATACGCCTGCACTGTATCTGTTGTCATATTTTTATTTTATTAATTTAATACTATTAAAATATTCTACGCTGCTGTCCAGCCGCCGTCGCTCGCCTATTCGCCTCGCTCCTTCAAAACCCACGGTTTTGAATAATTTCCTCCACGGGAAGATACCCAATCTTCCCGACCCCATCTGTACGGCGTTTGCCCCGCAGGCTTTAGCCTGCTGTCCAGCCGCCGTCAATTACCATTGTGCTTCCTGTCATATATGAAGATTCGCTAGATGCCAAAAATAATACCGCGTTTGCAATTTCTTCTGCATTGCCCTGTCTTTTCAAAGGAATTGGAGCCAGCATTGCCTTTCTTTGTTCTTCTGTCATGCTGGTCGTAGACGCGCCAGGAGTATCAATTGCCCCAGGAGCAATATTATTTACGCGGATGCCCAAAGGAGCCAGCTCAAGCGCCATAGCTTTTGACATTCCCGTTACCCCGCCCTTTGAAGCACAGTAATGAGTCAGCCCTGCAAAGCCCACAATTGCAGCTATCGAGGCAATATTTATAATTGAGCCGGATTTTTGCTTTGCCATTTGGTTCGCACACGCTTGCGCCATCAAAAAATATCCCTTCAGGTTTATATCAATTACTTTTTGAAAATTTTGCTCTGGCATTTGCAAAAACGGCTCAAATGGATAAATGCCGGCATTGTTTACCAAAATATCGATTTTACCGAATTTCTTTACAGCTTCTGCTACCACATTATCAATGTCTGCTTTTTTGCTTGTGTCGCATTTTACAACAAGTGATTCTCCCCTGCTCTTTTTAATTTCATCTGCAACAAGCTGGCACCCGGCAACATCAATATCAGCCAAAACAACTCTGGCTCCCGCACCAGCCAGCTTTAATGAGTCTGCCTTACCCATGCCCTTGGCGGCTCCGGTTACAATTGCTACTTTCCCTTTTAAATCACAAAACTTCGGCAACGATTTATTTAATCCGAACATGATTTTTTTTATTAGTTATTAATTATATATAATTTATTATACTATATTTCTATTTTGCAAACAAAAAGGCCAACGCAAACCGGCCTTTTGTAATTATTACTCTTTGCAACAATTGATTACGTATTGAACTATCTGGCCTAGCTTCGCCAATACCCCTTTTTTACTTTCGTCTTTTGTGTCCAGTTGAGTTTCGCCGACTTTTTTAACTTCACCAATGTTAACAAGTTTCAAATTAATTCCCCAAAATAAAGAGTAAAGCTCATATGCCTTTTTAAATAAATCTTCTGCTTCTTGTTTTTTACCCTGACCTAATGATTTTGTACCAACTTCCATCAACCTCATTGAAGCAGATAACAAATGCTTTGATATGCACCAAACCTCGCCTTCATAATCTTTTATAATGCGCTTTAGCAAATCTTTCCTCATCTCACGGGCAGTGTTTAGCAAATCAAAGTATTCCGGTTTGCCGGTTTTTGCTCCGGTAAAAAAGAAGTGCTCTTCAATAGAAATTAAATTCATTATGGCAATAGACAAGTCTTCATCAGAAGACAAATCTAACTGCCCCTTTTTGCTCTCCTGAGTTTTTTTAATAAACTCGTCTATCTTTTCATTATTAATCTCTAAATTATTTTCCATGTTAGTAATAAATAAAAAATTAAACTAATAATTATTAATGACAAAACCGGCACAACGACTTTTTGATATGGGAAAAATGATTTCCCGTTATTTATTTTCTTAAAATAATGATGCAATGCGTCTCCTAGAAAAAAAACTATAGACCCGATAGTTGCGCCAAAAATAATTTTGTCAGTGCCCCAAATCTGGTTTGCTGGATGCCCCAATATCCCAGTATAATACAAGGGCACAAATGTAAGCAAATAATATGCCAGAGAAACAACAACGTTGTCGTAAGCAAAATCCCAATTCTTTTTTTTGAGCCAAAACAATGTCCACAAAATCAACGAGACTAAAAGCGCTCCTATCCAAATTGAAGAAACAACGTCGTCAATCCCCAGCCACCTTGAAAGCCCCAGCCCGCCGACAATCGCAACAACGCAAACCGGACAGACCGCCCTTGCCACGTTTGCCCCAAAAAATCCGGCTAATAACGTCCCTAAAAAGAATATTTTATTGGATGCCAGCTGCATTTTTGAAGAAATTAATTGAATCGGGCGCCCCTAAATAACATTTTGATCCATCGTATACAAGAGGCACAGCTCCTATGTTCTCTTGATCTAACCCGCACGAAGTCCCGATATTTATAAGCAATTGAGCGTTAGCTTGATTATTAAAAGCTTCCAGGCTAGTGTATTTTATTTTTTGCTCGATTTGATTGGCAGTGATGTAATCTTCTACGTCTTTGCAGTGAGGACAGGTGTCGCCATAAAAGAAAACTATGCCCTCTGGCAAAGGCGTTGGGGTCACAGGAGTCTGCGGAATGGGCTTATATTGCCACACAAAGAATCCGACGGCCAGCACAACGATAATTAAAATAATTACTATTGTTGTTTTATCCATAATAATAATTTAATTAAATCACAAAAAAATCTAAAAATCAACAAACTACTTTGAGGCATTCAGCTCCTTTAAAATTTTTTCCAACTCTAAACCGTACATTTTACAAACCTCCCCTATCTTCAGTTTATCAATCTCAAATTGAGCCATCGGACAAGACAAGCATGGCACGCTATTTTTCGCCAAAATTTTGTCCGCGCCGTGCTTTTTTAGTATCTCCGACAAGACCGTATCCCTACTTATCTTTTGTATTTTTCGCTTCATATTCTTCGTATTTTAGCAATTTTTATTACATTTGCAATCAGAACAACAACCGCATCCGCAATCGCACTTATCATTGCAACCGCAACCACAGTTACAATTTTTAGGTTTTTCGTTATTTATTTTTGTCATATTTTTAAAATCTATTTATTAAATAAATTTGCGACCTTTAATATTTCCTCTGTCATCTGCTGCTTCTTTTTTTCATTTTTTGACGCCATGGCATTTTTAAAGCAAGAATTCAAATGATTTTCCATCAACATTTCGTGGGCAGACCGCAAAAGGCCTATAGCAGACAAATTCTGCTGCATTATGTCCATGCAATATACATTTTTTTCTGTCATCTGCACCATTTTGCCTAACAAACTTTGCGCTTTTTTAAAATTAATAAGCGCCTTTTCTTTGTTTTTACTTATCATTTTATTTATTTTTAATTATATTGTTGTACCTATACCTATGGTACAGGTATATGTTAGCAAAATCAAAAAGCCCTGTCAAGTCTTCACCCAAATTTTCACGAAAATTTGGGTGAAAACTCAAGGCCCATGGGCTTCTATTCTATCACTCCCCCGCCTAGCAATTCCTGGCCTCGGTAAAAAACTACTGACTGGCCGGGAGTGATTGCTTTTTGAGGTTTATTAAAAATAACCTTTACTCCTCCTCCCTTATTCGCGCGAATAAGAGATGGCATGGAGTTGCTTTTATAGCGGACTTTAACTTGAGCTTTAAACGGAAGTTTCGGCGTTTCCCCAGAAATCCAATTGACGTCTTTTGCAATTAATTCTTTTCTTTCCAAATCCTTTTCATTTTTAGAAACAATCAAAATATTGCTTTTTGGGTCTTTGCCCACAGCAAACCAAGGACCTTGCTGAATTTCTAATCCCCTTCTCTGGCCTATTGTGTAAAACCATAGACCTTGATGCTCTCCGACTGTCTTCCCATTTTTATCTACAACGAGGCCGGGTCTCGTTGATAAATATTTTTTTAGGAAATTATTCGTAGTATCGCTGATAAAACAAACTTCCTGGGATTCTGGAGTTTGGGCTGTTGGTAAATTAAATTTTTTAGCCAATTTTCTGACTTCCGGCTTTGTATACCCGCCAACTGGAAATAAAACTCTTGAAAGCTGTTTTTGATTTAACTGCCACAAAAAATAACTTTGGTCTTTATCTGCATCCTTCCCCTTTAATAAAACGCGATCCGAAAATCCGAATTTTCCATCCGAATTATTCGAAAACTTATTCGGAGCATTCGGATGTTTTCGTAAATTAGGATCGCCTATTTGAGCGTAATGACCGGTGGCGATATAGTTCGCGCCCAGCGATAATGCTTTTTTAATTAAAATCCCAAATTTAATTTCTTTATTGCAAACAACGCACGGGTTTGGGGTATTGCCCTTTTTGTATTCTGATAAAAAATGATCAACAACTTCTTTTTTAAACTCTTTTTCAACATTAACCACGTAAAATGGAACAGCGAGAATTTCTGCTACCCGTCTTGCTCTCCCTTCCGCTTCCGACGAACAACAACGATTCGTGAATTCGTGTAAATTCGTTTTCAAGTTCGTGTTAATTCGTATGTCGCCCGCCGGCGACCAGAATTTCATAAAAACACCCACGACATCAAAGCCGTCTCTTTTCAAAAGAGCTGCTACCACAGAGCTGTCAACTCCGCCGGACATACCAACGATTATTCTTTTTTTATTATTTGTTTCCATTTTTATAAATTAACTAATTTCCGGTTCAAAAACAAGGCCGTAAATGAAAAAGTAGAGGTCCTCCGGGCCTCTACCTGTGTTTGGTGGTACGACGCCGATGACAACGCTTAGACTTTCGATCCTTGCGCCGAGCCTCCTGAACATCGCAAGATGCATCCATCACGGCTCTGAGGCAACGACGCACAAAGCTAGGGTTCCTCGATCCTTTCCCAGCGTCGAGCAGCTTCTTTTCTTCGACCTCTGGGACGCGTACAGGCAACCCAAGCTCCTCCTTGATGGGTCCTATCTCGCTTTTTTATGATATCAGCTCTTCTATCTAAGATTTGGCACAGCAACCAGTTCTAACACCTCTATGCGCAAGCGCCCTCCCGCCAGCATGAGTTCTAGCTCTCTAGCCCCTCTTGAGCTCTTCATCTTGGGTCCTCCTCGAGAAAGGTTATGTTCGGTCAAGTCGCACCACCTTGGTGCTCAATCAATATTATAACATCTCTTTCCATCCGTCAAACTTTTTAACCAAAAACAGGGGCTATGTCCCTGTTTTTGGTTTTAATTATTCCCTTTCTGAATTCGCTACTTAATCTGCTTAAATAACGGGCTCGGAAAGAGAGAGGGAAGGGCGCCATGGCGATGCTGTCGCTTATGGCACCCTCCCCTCCTAGACCACCGCGGGTCACCGCAGGTTTTGCTTAGTGTTCTCGACGTGGTCCTGGAACTGGCACTAACAACGGTGTGGCCGTCGCAGCCCCTTGCCTGTTTTACAGGCTTACGCATGATCTCCAACCGTCTGGACTTAGTCTAGCCGGCTGAAGTTTTTTCCTGCGCCTTCATGCGAGAGGCGCTACGCCGCGTACTTCATCACGCTTTACTCCTTTCCCGGGGATTGTCTTAGTCACCGACCAGAGAGAGATATTATGCCGTCTCATTGACGCTGACGGGAGTGCCTTCGCTCGCGAGCACCTCCTCGGTGCATTCCCTCCCCAGGCTTTGTATCTCGCGCACCAGGGAGCAAACTGTACACAGTCCCTCTTCGCGGCGAGGACTATCGTCCTCGACGAGACCCCCACAATCCTTGCACTTGTCCACGGATTTCTCCTCTCTCTTTGGTTGCAGTCTCCTGGAAACGTAAAAACAAAGAAATATTCTGTGCTTTTATGTTTCTAGGAGAAAATACTTAAAGAGCTACTATATATTTATTATAGCACGTTAAAATAAGCGTGTCAATAGCGATGAACCCGAGTTGCTCACAAACGTTAATCCCCTATTTTTTACGATAATCCTCAATCGCTTTGTGCAGAGCATCAACGGCTAAAACAGAACAATGATATTTTAATTTAGGCAATCCTCCTAATGATTTTATAATATCATCTTTTTTTAATCTCATTGCCTCTTTTATGGTTTTGCCTTTTACTAAATCAGTAATCATAGAGCTTGTGGAAATTGCAGCCACACATCCAAATGTTTCAAATTTTATATTTTTAATAATTTCTTCGCGCTTCTTGTTTTTTGCAACTTTGATATAAAGATGCATTACATCTCCGCATACGGGGTTTCCGATCTTCCCCACTCCATCAGGATTTTTCATCCTGCCAAAATTATGGGGGTTCTTAAACGTCGCCATAACCTTTGGAGTATATAAACTTGAACAAGTGTTAAGCTTTTTTGCCATATGGAGATATTTGTCTTAATTGTCTTATAATTTCCGGTAAAACTTTTATTAATTGGTCAATTTCTTTTTCAGTTGTCCACCGGCCTAAAGAAACGCGCAAAGAGCCATGCGCTTGCTCTGGCCTTAATCCGGTTGCCAGCAAAACATGACTGGGCTCTAATGTCATTGAAGAACAGGCAGAACCAGTGGAGCAGGCAATGCCCTCCGCATCTAATCTCATAACTAGCGACTCGCCTTCTACAAAATCAAAACGAAAATTAGCGTTATTGGGAAGTCTTTTTATTGGATCTCCGTTAAGATGGCTGTTTTTTATTTTTAAAACATTTTTTATCAATTTGTTTCTTAATTTTGTTAATCGCTTGCCTTCTTTAAGCATTTCTTTTTTGCAAATTTCAGCAGATTTTGCAAAACCAACAATTGCCGGCACGTTAACAGTTGAAGACCTTAACCCATTTTCCTGGCCTCCGCCATGCAGTAATGACACCAATCTTATGCCCTCTCTTATATATAGAAGTCCAGCGCCCTTTGGCCCGTATATTTTGTGCGAGCTTGCGGTCAATAAATCAATATTCATTTTTTTAACGTCGATTAGAATTTTACCAAATGTTTGCGATACGTCTGTGTGAAAGTAAACTTTTTTCTGTTTGCAAATTTTTCCAATTTCAGCAATTGGCTGAATTGTGCCAATTTCGTTTGATGCGTGGATTATAGAAACCAGAATTGTTTCCGGCCTGATTCCTTTTCCAATGTCTTTTGGATTTACCATGCCGTATTTATCTACCGGAATTTTTGTAATCTTAAATCCTTGAGATTTAAGCCATTCGGCCGACTCTAAAACACAGTGATGTTCAATTGAAGAAATTATAATGTGATTTTTACCCTTCGACTCGCTTCGCTCGCTCAGGGCAAGCCCCTTTAGGGCCTGATTATTGCTTTCAGTGGCTGAACTTGTAAAAACTATCTCATTAGGCTTAGCATTTATCATGTCTGCCATAACCTGCCGACTATCTTCTAAGGCAAGTTTTGCTTCCTGGCCAAAAGAATGCAAAGACATTGTATTGCCGAATTTTTGCGACAAAAAAGGAAGCATTGCTTTTGCAACTCTTGGGTCAACCGGTGTGGTGGCTGCATAATCTAAATATATCTTTTTCATTCTATTTTATTAAATCTGCTAACGTTATTGATTTTAAGGTTTTGTTTATTGATTTTTGCACTTTTCCCCATACATCTTTTGAGGCGCATTTTTTAGCGCGCCGGCACAAAGAACAATCCACAGGAATTATAGTTTTTTCCAATACCTCAACTATTTCCTTAACGCTGATTTTCTGTGGCCTTTGTGCCAGAACGTATCCCCCGCCAATTCCTTTCTTACCTTTTACTATTTTACTTTTTTCTAAGTCCAAAATTATCTTTTCTAGGAAGGCAAAAGGAATCGCCTCGTTCTCTGCGATTTCTTTAATTGACACTGGCTTTTTATTCTTACTTCTCTTTGCTAAAAATACCAACGCCCTTAATCCGTATTGAGATTTTTTAGAAACCTGAAACATAAAATCAGACTAATTTAGTCTGATTTGAGTTTAGCAAACAAAAAGAGCCTCGTCAAGCCCTAATCAAGGAACTCATTCTCGCAAATTAATTCAGACAAGCTCTTTCTTATCTTTCGCCTTGGCTTGTCGTCTGGAAGGCCGAGGGGCATTAGGGCTATTACTTGATACTTTTTTGGGATATTTAAAATCTTTTTGACTTCTTTCTGCGAAAAAGCGCCTATCCAGCAAGTCCCCAGTCCTTCAGACACGGCTGCCAGTGTTATATGGTCTAAAGCAATTGCCGAATCAATGGCGCAAAACGGAATTTCAGAATCCTCGTCTAATCTGGGATCAAGAGCTACAGCAACTATTACAATCGGGGCTTGGCTGATAAATTTTTGATATAAGCCGGCTTTTGCCAAAGCATTTCTTTTTTCTAAATCCCTCACCAAAATAAATTTATGCCTTTGTGCATTGTGGGCAGATGGAGCTAACCGGGCCGCCTCCAATATCCTGCTTAAAGCTTTTTCATCCACAGGAGCTGATTTGTATGCCCTCACGCTTCGACGCTTTTTTATTGTTTGGTAAATATCCATTTTATATTTTATCTACAACCTTTACATTATAATCTAAAATTTTATCCCCTTCTCCAAAAAGGAAATTAGCCTTTACTTTCTCTCCCCGCAGTATGTGGGGCATCCAATGGATATCGTCTGGCCACATATCTTTGTAGGGAATCTCGCTAAAAGTAAACCATTTGGGAATCATTTCTTCTGACTCTTCTGGATTGCCCTGCCATTCTTTAACTAAAAACAAATGCACGTCCTGATCCCATTCTGGTTTGTATGGAAATTTAAAACGCAAGACGCCGACTCGCTCTGGATTTTGAGCCAAGACGCCAATCTCCTCTTCTGTCTCTCGAATTGCCGCATCAACAATACTTTTATCTATCTCCGGATTAAATTTTCCTCCGGTTCCGTTCCATTTGCCCGACCCAAAACCGCGCTTCTTTAGCGCCAAAAGAATTTTATCTGCCCCCAACAACAAACACAAAGTAGTTTGTCTCATTTCTCTAACCCTATAAGTTGCTGGTTGTCTGGACCTTTTTCCTACTGAAAAAAAAGATATAAATTATTTCTAATATTCCAACAGTATTTATAATCAGCAAGACAACAAACCAAACTTTACTAGCGTTTTGCGCTGCTTTCCATAAAGCAATTCCCTTCCAAATAATAGACCAGATGGCTAAAACTACAAATCCGAAAACAACCCATGGATTATTGAACATATGCGCGAAATTTATGAGTTCTAATTCTTTTGCTGTCATCTTTATTTATATTTAATTATATAATAGCCCGCGACACCAAAGGCCACAGAAACATTTAACGATTCTTTCTGCCCCGACATAGGCAGAAAGATTATTTTATCGCACTTCTGTAATATCTTTTTAGAAATTCCTTTTACTTCATTTCCCAATATCAGCGCCAAAGGAAATTTTGGCTTAAGCTTTGTGTACGCAACCGCTTTTTTGTCTTGCTCTAAAGCAACAATTTCTACCCGTTGTTTCTTTAGTTTATCAATTAATCTGCCTGTTTGCCAGAAATGTTCAAAGGAAATTGCTTTCTCGGCGCCCAATGCTGTCTTCGATATTTTGTGGTGTGGTGGCTTGTCCAACACTAACTTTGAATATAACTTTGGATTTATATTTTTCCACTTTCCTTGCGATTCAAAGTTAGTGCTGGATGAACCCGATATTCCACACAAGTAAATTTTTGAAACTCCCAGCGCATCTGACGTTCTGAAAATCGACCCTATATTTTCTAGGCTCCTTATATTATCGCAGATTACGTAAAATTCTCGTTTTTTCATAAAATCGTTACAAACCGACTAAGCAAACTTTTTGCCACGGCTGGTAGACGCTGTGAAAATTAGTTTCTTTTGTTTGGCCGTCAGGATAATCAACGGTATAAGTAACATCGGCAGTCACCCCGCTGTGCGGAATTTCAGTGCACTTTGTTTTTCCCCTGGCAAGCTCAAATGTGTATATAATTTTTGTGGACGGAGGCGTAACCCAATTATAAACTTTTGGTTCTGAAATTGTGATTGAACGCCCGTCTTTCTTGCCGTAAAACTCAAAAACAACTTTGTTATTTTCCGCCTTACCCTGCAAAAGCAGGTAATTGCCAGTGTCATTTATAAACCGCAAGTCTGGGTGCGGACCGTAAATAGTTGCATCAAGCCCTGCGCCATAATATGAAACAACATAGCGGTGATTAACTCTTTCAATAATTGGAAGTCCGGAATCTATGGCCAACCTGAAAAGCGTCGTAGCTAATTGGCAAAGCCCGCCGCCAATTTCTTTTTGAGTTTTACCGTTGCTAATAACATATTCTTCAACAAAGCCGGCTTCTTCTGTAATATCTCCAATAGCATTAACCGCCGAAAACTCTTCACCCGGAGCCAATAAAATCCCGTTTAACTTCGAAACGCCAGTTTCTATGTTGTGCTGACGGTCCAAACTGGCGCCCTTAAAATCAGTTGTAGCTGTACCCACTAATTCTTTTATATCGTATTTATTTATCGTGTCTTTTGTGATATTCGGCTCTTCCACGGTTACTGCGACAGGAATATCAACAGTAATTGGACTTTGTAAATTATCAACAGATTGATCTGTCGCGTTTTTCTGGCTTAATAATATATCAGAAATAGCGCCTTCAATTTCCTGAACATTCTTTTTAATATCCACAACGTTTCCTGCCTTTCCCGCAGAAATTTCCACTAACTTATTGTCTTTTATCTCAAAACGGCTGTTATGCATCGGAAAATCAATATAAAGATTTATTGTCCTGTCAAAATAATCTTCTAATTTATGCTCGTCTGCTCCAATTTTATTTCCCTGCTTAACAGTAAGCCAGGAAACCAGTTTGTCTCCGTCAACATTCCATTTATAACCATTGTAACGAAAAACAAGTTTTGCAAAACGCCCTAGCGCTAAAGCATTGTCGGAAAACGGCTGCAGGTCTTTTTCGCTGATACTAGGTGTGTCGATTTCTGTAACAAAATTATACGGAGACGTATCGAATGCAGCCAATTTTTTCTCTGAAGCATCTGCGGCTTCCGCGATATTTATTTTTTCTCCTACGGTTTCTGGCAAGATCGAAACCTTGTTACCGTTGAGCGCAAACTGCGCAGATAAAGCCCTTGATAAAAAGCCGTTTAATTCATTGTTCAAAAACGATTCTAGCGGCTCTCTCTGGACCAGAGGAGAAAAAGTAAAATCTTTTCCATGCATAGCAACCTCGTACTGCTCTTTAGCTATCTCCCACAAAGATCCTGTGCGGCCCACTTTATATGCCTGCGATAACACATCCTGCCAATCTCCCAAAGAAAAATATTCAACCACCTTATCTGTTGTAAAGCCGTTAAAAAACATTGGAATTGTAATTTCTTTTGTTCCCCTTTTACCGCTTATATTAAAATCTATGCCATTTTTAGTTAATAAATTCGCCTTTTTCCCAAAGTAATCTAAAACCTCCTCATATGTTTTACCCCCAATTGGCTCTCCGGCTACAACAATCCCAGGATAAAATGTGTTGCTGTATTTTGCCTCAAACAATGCAATAAACGAGAAAACAAAAAAAATAGGAGCTAATACAAGGATCCATATTAACAATCCTAACCACGCGCTCTTTATGTTCTTCATGTTTTATTAAATTTTATATTTTTGCAAAAAGAAAAGCAACCCCCAAGGGGTTGCTTTTCTTTTCATATATTAGTTAGTTTAACCCAAGTCTGTTATCTGCTTCATTCCAATTTATCATATTATCATATTCCACCAATTCTCTGTAAATTTTGCTTTTTATATTTCTCCTTTTTTAATTTTATTTCTTAACTCCTCCACATATGTATTAAAAAACCAAAGATTATGAAAGGTCAAAAGCTTCATACCAGTTATCTCCCCTGCTTTTAGTAAGTGGCATATGTAATCCTTTTTATAATTTAAGCAAACTTTGCAAATGCAATTTTTATCCAATGGCTCATTCTTTTTTAAAAATTTTGTTTTGGCTAAATCCAATCTGCCTTCAGATGTGAACGCAACTCCGCGTCTGGCATAATGCGTCGGCACAGTGCAATCGAATAAATCAATCCCAGATTTTATAATATCTTCTATGTTTTCTAAATAACCGACTCCCAGCATATGCCTGGGCTTTTTTTCGTTTAGCTCTGGAATAATCCAATCCAAAACTCTGTTGGTTCCCCCTTTGTCGCGCCAAAGATCTCCACCTATGCCGAACCCGTCAAAATCAAGAGAATTTATAAATTTAGCGCTCTCTTGCCTTAGGTCTTTGAACTCCGAACCCTGAACTATGCCAAAAATCGCTTGTTTTGATTTTTTAAATTTCAATGATTTTTTAGCCCAATCGTGCGTTCTCCCCAAAGACTTTTTTACGTATTTATAGTCGGCCATAGGCGGGGTGCATTCATCGAAGGCAAAAATAATATCAGCTCCCAATTTTTCCTGTATTTTAATTGATTCCTTGGGCCCGATAAACAATCCGTCGCCATTTATCGGAGATTGGAAAAAAACTCCATCTTTCGTAATTTTAACTGACTTTGGCTGAGATGATTCTATAATTGTCTTTTTATTTTCCATTCCTTTGCCTAAAAATTTTGTCACGCCAAAATCTTTTCCAAAGCCCAGAGAGAAAACCTGAAATCCGCTCGAGTCGGTCATCAGGGGCTTTTTCCAATTCATAAACTTATGCAATTTCCCTGATTTTTCTACTACTTTTTCGCCAGGCCTTAAATGCAACCAAAAAGTGTTTGCAATTAAAATTTGAGACTTAGTTTCTTCTACTTCTTTGCTATCTAGGGTTTTTATAACCGCTTGTGTTGCAACCGGAACCAAACACGGAGTTTCAACCACTCCGTGCTCTGTTTCCAAAAATCCCAACCTCGCCCTGCTATTTTTAGATTTTTTTAATATTTTAAAATTCATAATCAGGGTTGTAAAATGTCTTCCGTCCTGCCATCGATTGAAATAACAACGCTATTAACAGTTGAAAACTGCTTTAATGTTTCTGTTATCTGCGCCCTTACTGCCGACACCCTGCAAGACCCCCCAACCTGATATTGCAATTGTTCGTCAAAATCTACGTAAGCAATCCCGTTTTCAATTTTTAAACTCTGTATTTTTACATTCTCATTTATTGTTGTACTAAATCCATTATTTCTTTCTTCTGCTGTTGGGCCCCTTAAAAGCTCTTCTAAAGCTGCTCTTGCAACTGCCTGGATTTTCGGCACGAGTCTGTAAACTGGAAGCACAACGTTGCAGGTTGAGCCGGTTACTCCATCTTTTACATAAAATGCTTCAACAACCATTTTATCCCTTTCAGTTTTAATTTTTATTGGCAAGGAGAATGTTCTATCCCGCGCCGGGTCGCCGCTTGGATTTTCGTTGTAAAAAACAAGCGTTCCTTCCGGAATATATCCAATATTTTCTGAAAAATCTAGGATGTGGCT
>Ga0268276_1002744_pt1 | contig 14572 bp, 14 predicted proteins | sample saktaG_4_FD_190145 | JGI IMG/M metagenome (GOLD analysis project Ga0268276, IMG submission 190145) | Saline water microbial communities from Sakinaw Lake, British Columbia, Canada - sak_2010_1_5_45m | ecosystem: Environmental > Aquatic > Non-marine Saline and Alkaline > Saline ...
CCACCAGATTCTGCATTTTATGCGATAACATTTATCGACACATTAACAGGCTATTCAGGCGGAGAAAATGCTATCTATCGTACCATAGACGGCGGGGAGAGCTGGCAGGCTCAGACTATTGAACCTGGAGTTCGCTTTGGAGTGTGGGATATATTTTTTGTGGACAAAAAATATGGCTGGGCTGTAGGTGGCAGTAGTGATTTTTTGGATATGGGCATAATTCTCAAAACAATTGATGGAGGTGAGACATGGCAGGTTAACAAACATCCTGCTGGCATCATCGGAAATGCGGTCTATTTCACCGATTCTAGTCACGGGATAATAGTTGGTTTTAATCCATTTTCTGGTGGACTTGTAAGGATAACAAGTGATGGTGGTGAGAGTTGGGAATCGCCTGGTGTATTTAATTCATGGCTCAATGATGTTGTTTTTACGGATGACAGCACTGGATGGGTTGTCGGTGATTACGGATTTATATGGTATACAGAAGACAGCGGTAAAACATGGGAGCAAGTGGAATCGGGAACCAGCGCCGATTTAAATCGGATTGTTTTTGTAGAAGATGGAAAAGTAGGTTACATTTTCGGTGAAAATAATATACTGCTTCGGTACGATCGAACAGGAAGTAATATAAAAGAAGAAGATGTTATTATCTCTTCTATTTTCAAACTATACCAGAATTATCCGAACCCTTTTAATTCATCGACAGCTCTAAAATACAATCTAAGAGAATCAGATAATGTAATTTTAAAGGTCTATAATCTTACGGGAAAGGAGGTGATAACCTTAGTTGATGAAAATCAAATTCCAGGCAGTTATAAGGCTGTTTGGAACGGAAAAGATCAATCTGGTCGTAATGTCGGTAGTGGAATTTATGTTTCTGTATTTCAGGTCGACAATATTACAATATCACGAAAAGTGATTTTATTAAGGTGATGAGAAAAACATTTTTATTTTTTCATAGGTACTGTCTTCACTTATCGTTTTAATATAATCTATTGGCCGGGAATCATTCTGCCCACTCAGGAATGGTGTTGAATAAGCCACTGTGGCTTCAACATCATCAGGAAAAAATCGGCGATACGACAGGGCGACCAGACCGCCCTTACCGAAACCGCTGCACAGCCAGTTCTCAGGATAGATTTCTTTGAATAATTCAACAATCCGGTGATAGTCGCCGGCAGCCTGCTCCACCGTCAGATACTGATAATCTGCTGTAACAGGAATAGCACCCGAAAAATATCGATGAGTAACCGAAATCTGATTGGCATCGAGCGCTACCGTCATTTCGTGAAGATCATCAGAAAAGGCCGCATAACCGCTAGTTGCCAAAACCATGGGACTGGACACATTGTTATGAAGTAAATAGGCCCGTTGGGTAAAGGTTTCCCCACTGCTGTCCTGGTGATCGACAGGCTGTTCGATTTCCAGTAAAAATTCCCGGTTAAAGTCGTAATAGGGAACCAGTTCCACGACGGTTACTCCCTCTAGATTACCGATCCTTTCACGCAAACCACCGGGATCTTCAAGACCGGTGGATTCGGTACAGGAAATAAATATCAATCCGCTCAATGCGCCGATTAACCAGAATATAATTCGTTTATTGGACATTAAATCTCCATTTGGCTATTTTTTGTCTTGTATTACTTTTTTATTTTGAGAAATATTTGACACCCGGCAGGTTTATAAAATCATCATCTTGTGTCCAAATAATCGCTTTATTAATTCGAGCAGTGGTATAGATAATACTGTCAGCCATTGGAATTTTTTCTTCAACACTGAATTTTGCAGCCTGAACAGATATTTCAAACGATAAATCAATCACATTTCCCTGTTTCATAAGGGCAACCGTTTGAAGTGCCTCATTTTCACCTTTTTCTCTAAACACAACTTTAAATACTTCATAAATGCAAATGGTCGGAACTATTAAATTCACAACATCCGTCAGGGGAGCCAAAAAGGAATCTGCATTTTTACCATCAGCCAGATATTCAAGCCATCCGGAAGAGTCCACCAGGTTCATAGTCTATCATCCTCTCTGTAAAAATCGGTGTTGATTCCCTTCAGGAAACCTTTCATATCAGCAATGTTTTTAAAAGGAATCATTTCGATACGGTCCTGATATTGCAATATTTGAATCTGTTGTCCGGGCTTCAAGTTCATTGTATTCCGGACATCTTTTGGAATAACGATCTGGTATTTTGGGGATATTTTTACAGTGTGCATTACATTTCTCCTATCGATATATTATTCGTAATATGTTAACTGTTTCGATAGACTATATCAATATCTTTTTATACTGATTTTGGATCAATTGATAGTAATGATTACTCTATCTAATGTATAATGAATTCGGCAATTTTCTGAATTGCCCAACGGGATTCAGGAATCAGGTTTCCCAGAACCTGCCAGCCGTGCATCATTTTGGGCCAGACTTCGAATGTCACTGCAGTTCCGGCAGATTCCAACCGTTCAGCCAGAAGCTGCGCTTCACCCAGCAGCATATCGTGGGTTCCCACCTGTATCAAAACCGGCGGAAGCCCGGATAGATTACCGTAAACCGGTGAGATATATGAATGTCTGATATCCTCAGGCCCGGCGTACATCCGGGCGTTTTGTTTAAGACGTTTCTGATTCAGCAGTACATCCTTCTTTCCAACTGACTGATATGTTGCATTATCGCAGCTTAAATCCACCCAGGGCGCCATCAGCACACACGCCGCCGGTAATGCAATTTTTTCATCTCTTAGTTTCATTGCCAATGCTATCGATAAACCGCCGCCCGCCGAATCTCCCGCAAAAACAATCTTTCTCTCCGGAAATGTCTTCATCAGGTAATTATACGCGGCGAAAACATCATCCAAAGCCGCCGGAAACGGATTTTCCGGCGCCAGGCGATAATCAATATTCAAGACCTTGCATCCGCAAGCCAACGCCAGTCTCCCCAGAAACGCCCGGTGGGTATTCAGCGAACCGGCACAGTAAGCACCCCCATGCATGTACATAATAACCACATCGCCGATATAATTATCCGGAATAATCCACTCAACGGAAATCTGATTTATCCTTGCCGATTCAATCCGTACCGTTTTGGGGACCCGGAATGTCCCGGCGAAATGTTCAAGGCGATTCCGCTGTTCACTGAGCGTTAAATCCTGTCCCCGTTGCAAAGTACGCAGAAATTTCAAATAGGATTTAATAGCAATGCTGGCAAGACTTTGCATATTTTCTCAATGGTTAAAGGGTAAATAATGCAGAAGAATTTCTGTATAACGCTCTCTTCCGTTCGTGTTCAGATGGTAAAACGTGTCAAAGAAATCCGCTGCCGGAACCAATGCTGTTTCCGGTTCAAACAGCATCGGGATTTTAAGATTTTCTTTTAGATATTGATATAGATCGGATATTTCATCCTGGTTGTCAGAATATCTTTCAATTGGAACGGCCGGCAATGCCAGATAAACATTCACCCCACTTGCTTTCATACGAGAATAGAAATCATTTAATTCCTGAATAGCAGGTTTATTAATTTCATCTAAATGTCGGATTTTATAGGTCTCACTTGCTAATTTCGCCAGCGGTTGATCCCCAACCAAATCTGCTTTGAGGTCTCCGAACTCATTAAACGCCGTCCGTGAGTATGTCTCTTCGTCAGCACTCTGACCTAACAGATACACGATTTTACTGCGGGTTTCCAGCCCCAATCCTTTCATAATTTCAAAAAACTGCTGACGAGTGCTGATATACCGAAGAAATTGCGGGTTCAGGGATAGCAGCCGGGTCACAATCCGTCCGCCAAAAAACAATTCCCTGAAAAATTGGTCATACTCGGGCATGATAATGACGATATCACCTCGATTGACCGCTGGTTTAATCTCATTCAGCATAAACATCAGTCCAAGTCCCGCATGTAGACCCATATTCGCCACAGGGTAGCCTGTTGAATTGGTAATTGTCCGGCTGTCAATATTAAAAATCGTATTTGATCCACCCACGACAACAATTTTTGGCGATGACAATTGATACAGACGATGTTCTTTATCCAGTGAAGCGAGCAGAAAATGATCCGGCCGTTTCACCGGAATCAGCAATACACCGGCAATCGTTATGATCACCAACCCAACCAATATAGCGCTTTTTTTAAATACTGACTTTTTCATAGGATTTTAAAATTGAAAATAGATGAACTCATTTGCGTTGTCATAAGCCCCAAACAACAATATAAACATGATCAAACCGTAATAAATCGCCCAGCGCAGGATAAGCGGCCGGGCGCTCAGCCACATCCGGATATTATGATTACGCTGGAATAATTCCACAGCAATTAAAACCATGATCGATAAAATTGACAATGCAAAGTGTTGCGCACTAAAACCGCTGACCGAGAACAGCGTTGATACATCAAATGCAGAGAACAGGTTCCTGATAATCAGAAATGCATCATTGATACTGTCCGCACGGAAAAATATCCATGAAACCAGTACCAGGTGAAAAGTAATTGCTATTTTGATAAATCGGTGAATGTTTGGCATTTTCACCAATCCCAGAATTTGATGCAGTCTTTCCCGCCATTGTTCTGTCCAGCGGGAAATCAGCAGATACATTCCGTGCAATCCGCCCCAGATGATAAATGTCCAGTTAGCGCCATGCCAGAACCCGCTGACCAGGAATACGATGAAGATGTTCAGATACATTCGCACCCGCTTTACGCGATTACCGCCAAGGGGAATATAGAGATAATCCCGGAACCAGCTGGATAGAGAGATGTGCCAACGCTTCCAGAACTCCGCGATGGATTTTGAAAAGTACGGTCGTTGAAAATTCAGCATCAGCCGGTAGCCCATTACCTGTGCCGCGCCGATGGCGATATCGGAATAACCGGAAAAATCACAATAAATCTGAAACGCGAAGAAGTACGTCGCTACAATACTCGGCAGACCGGGGTAAAATTCAGGATTATTGTACACCTGGTTTACAAAAATCGCTACCCAGTCGGCAATCACCACTTTCTTGAAAAATCCCCAGGCCATCAATAAAAGTCCGTCTTTAACGCGCTGATAATCAAATTCCATTTTTTCGAAAAACTGAGGCAGCAATCGGGTGGAACGCTCAATCGGCCCGGCAACCAGCTGCGGAAAAAAGGACACATACAGCGCAAAAATTCCCAAATGCCGCTCCGGTTCCCGATCTCCGCGATAGACATCGATGGTATAACTCAGGGTCTGAAATGTATAGAAACTGATTCCCACCGGCAACAGGACTTTCAACGAAGGCACATGGTACATAACATTAAAATAGTGGCAAGCTAGACGGAGTGAATCGTTGACAAAATTGAAATATTTAAATGTAAACAGCAGTCCGAGATTGGCAAATAGACTCAGGATCAGGTAAATCCGCCGCTTCTCTTTAACCGCAGTCTTGCCCATTTGCAATCCGGCGAAATAATCAATCAGGGTCGACGCGATAATCAGCAGCAGGTATTCCGCCTTCCAGCACATGTAAAAATAGTAACTGGCCGCCAGCAGTAATATCCAGCGATATTTATGGGGAATCCCAAAATAGATTATCACGACAATGGGGAAAAATATCAGAAACCGGAATGAGTTAAACAGCATTTAATGCGCTCATTGATTATCGTTAGTCACGATATTCTGAAATATTTGTCTGGTAACATCAGATATCGTTGTTTCCGGAGTAATTGTTATCCAGGTTGCTTTCAGCTGATTGCGAAACCAGGTCAGCTGGCGCTTGGCGTAGTGACGTGTATTTAGTTTGATGTTTTCAACCATCTCAGCGTAACTGCATTCGCCATCCAGATAAGTAACAACTTCCTGATAACCCAGGGTCAGCAGCGAATCCAGGTTTTTCCGCAAACCGGAGTTCAGCAGTGCCTGAACTTCATCAACCAATCCATCCTGTATCATTTGATCTACCCGTTCATTGATCCGCTGATACAGATTTTCCCGTTCCATCGTCAATACGAAAATCCTGTTTGGGAATGGTGATTCAGTCTCTTGATTTCGATAGTGTGCACTCGGCGGTTTCCCGGTAATTTCATAGATTTCCAGCGCCCTGGTAATCCGCTTGGTATCATTTAAATGGATTTTAACCGCCAGTTCCGGATCAATGTCCACTAACCGGTTATAGAGTTCCGCGATACCCTTTTTATCCAGCTCGGCTTTAATTTTATCCCGGACCGATTTATCAGTCAGACTTTCCTGAAAAATCCCCTGGACGAGGGCTTTGACATACATGCCGCTACCACCAACAAAGATCGGCAGTTTGTCCCGTGATAGAATATCTGCGACAGCAACCAGGGCCAATTCCCGGTATGTACCGGCACTGATCTGTTCGCTTGGCTCCAGAATATCAATTAAATGATGGGGAATTTCTTTTTGCTGCCGTAATGTCGGTTTTGCGGTGCCGACATCCAGCCCTTTATAAACCTGCCGGGAATCAATGGAGATAATTTCGCCATTCAATCGTTTTGCCAATTCGATAGCGGTTGCAGTTTTTCCGACGGCTGTGGGGCCAACGATAAAGGGGATTATTTGCTGAGATTGTTGCAAATCTTGTTTACTATTTCCGACCAATATCTAAACCCTTTCAAACCGTTTATCCAGTTCTTTTATGGTTAAATTGATGATGATCGGACGTCCATGGGGACAGAAGTAAGGATTTTGAGTCGCGAAAAGATTGTCGACGAGGTTGCGCATCTCCTCCTCCGTCAGTTTATCGCCGGACTTAATCGCGGCCTTGCAGGAATAGGATGCCGCCACTTTGGATTGGATACTGGTGTCCTTGGTCCCGAATTCGTGGTAGTGGTCCAGTATCTCTTTTATGATTGTGGATTCATTACCCCAGGTCATTCCTGCCGGAACGGCTTCCAGCGCGACGGTGTTTTTACCGAATTCCCGCAGGCTGAAGCCAATTTTTTCCAGAAAAGGAATTACATCCAGAAGCATTGAGAAATCCATTACCGATAATTCAACAATCTGTGGAAACAGGAGTTGCTGTCCCCTCCAGGGCTGTTCGGACATCGCTTTCATTGCATTGTCGTATAAAATTCGCTCGTGGGCCACATGCTGGTCAATGATTACCAGGCCGGATTTAACCTGGGTAATGATGTATTTGTTATGCAATTGGTAAAGCGGTACATCAGGGCGATAATCAACCTGTGATTCAGGTAATCCTTGTTCCACAAAACGCCGCGCCCGTTCGGTCCACTGTCCAACAGGTCTTCGCTGGGAAAAATGAAGCGGCATTTCCGCCTGACTTTCCGGTCGTGTTTGCGGAAAACTAAGAAAATCGCGATTGCTTGATGGGCTTTGTGCTTCAATCATTTCTTTTTCGGTATCAGGCAATTCCTGATCAGGCTGGTCCTTCCGGTTAACCGGTAATGGTGCGTAATAATGTTCGGGAGCGAAGCGGGCCAAATCCGGAATCACATTCATTATCTCTTTCAGACCCGATTTAACACTGTCCTCAAGAAACCGATAAACGCTGTTCTGTTCCCGGAATTTGACCTCCATTTTGGCGGGATGAACATTCACATCCACAGCAGCTGGATCTAATTGAATATGTAAACAATAAAAGGGATATTCGCCACGGCTGATAAGCTTTGAATAGGCTGTATTGATCGCGTGATTCATCAGGCGGTCACTGACAAAACGCTTATTGACAAACAGGTACTGATCACCATGACGCGCCCGAACCAGGTTCAGGTTCCCTATATAGCCGCTCAGCGTCATCCCCGCGCTCGTCTCGTCAACCCGGATTAAATTACTCCGGTATTCGCTTGAATATAAATTAACAACCCGATCGATCATTTCCTCCGGGCGCAGACGGAACACCTCTTTATCATTGTGAATCAAGGTGAACTGGACCTGCGGATGAATCATGGAAAACTTGCGGATTATTTCAATGATGTGACGAAATTCCACATCACTGCTTTTAAGAAATTTTCGACGCGCCGGAATATTGTAGAACAGGTTTTTTACGGAAATATTTGTGCCGGATGTCGCTGCAATCGGTTTGATTTCTCTGAAGCTGCCACCTTCCACCCGAAGTTCATAACCGCTCTCGGCAGCCTTTTCGGCACTGACGGCATTAACAATTGCCACCGCGGCAATGCTTGCCAAAGCTTCTCCACGGAAGCCCAACGTGCGAATCGCCATCAGGTCCTCAGTCGTGGCAATTTTACTGGTAGCGTACCTCTCGAAAGCCAGCAGCAAATCATCTTTGCCCATGCCCTCACCATTGTCAATGACCTGGCAGAGTGCTTTGCCGCCACTCTTTATTACGATTGTAATTTCCCTGGCGCCGGCATCAAGACTGTTTTCAACAAGTTCCTTGACCAGGGACGCCGGTCGCTGGACAACTTCGCCAGCGGCAATTTTATTAGTTAGCTGATCGGATAGGATTTTAATTTTCGACATAGATTACATTTCAGCGATCGTTTTATCGACCCGGTTTTCGATTCTCCGGACGGTCCGTTGGCCGTCTCTTTTAATTTGGGTAACTTTCGTTTTCATTGATTCAACATATTCCTGATCGTTAATACTTACCAGATTAATCAGTACATTCAGACCGGCGCCCTTAATTGCGGTATCTGCAGCAAGCGCGGCTACTCCTGCATCACTGATCGAATTTCTGTTTCCGTACTTCGATACGATTTCCGTCAAATCCAGTAACTTCAGGCTGGTTTCCATAACCTGCAGGGGAACATTTGCCGCGTTTTTTGTCGCATTCTGAATAGCGGTATTCCATTTGGCCTTATCCTCATCGGTCTTTTTCGGCAAACGAAAACAGTCCATGACTGCGTTGAATGCGGCCGTATCAAGATCGACCAGGCGCAGCAGTTCATCTTTCAATTGCTGGGACTGAACGGCCACATCGTTCATTTTTTTATTATGACGTTCATAGCCCTTTTTACCGTGAGTCAGGTTTGCCACCATGGCCGTTAAACCGGCGGCCAGTGAACCGCTCAATGCTGCAACACTCCCGCCGCCCGGCGCGGGAGAATCCGATGAAAGTTCATCGGCAAATTCACGGGCTGTCATTTCCACCAACGACTTCTCAAATTCCTTAAACTGGTACTCTATAATCTTTTTCTGGGGATTAAATTCAGAGACATCATTCAAACCCAGCGACTGAATCGCGGTACGGATCAGGGATTCTTCAGCAACACCCTGGCATTTCCCCTGTAATTCCAGAAAATAATTTCCCGCCATCAGCATGGCTTCCCTGGGAATCAGGCCGACAATTTCCGATCCCGTAACCCGCAACCCCATTTTATTTGCCAATTTTCGAATCTCTTCAAAAACCACATGGGGCGGTGTGATCTTATAGTTGGTCAGATTTATCGACACCTGGGCCATTTTATACTCATCGATATACCAGCCCACGGCTTTGGTCTCTTTCAGCAATCCCGCTTGTCTCAGGGCAACGCCATTTTCATCGTGGAGAATCGACCCGTTTTTATCCCGCTTACTCCTTCCCTGTTCCCGGATTGTCAGCGCAATGTCGCCGGCCATTTTCCGGTCGGTAGTGTTCAGATTGACATTGTAGGCAATCAGGAATTCACGCACGCCCATTACGGTTGCTCCGGACCTGGCATTGAATTCGGCTTTTCCGTAATCCGGCTGCCAGTTTGGATCTTTTAATTTACCTGCTAAGCCTTCGTATTCACCTGAGCGAATATTTGCTAAATTATGACGATCCACTTTACGGGCTGATTTTTCATAAAGATAGATTGGAATATTAAGTTCATCCGCCACTTTTTTTGCCAATTCATGGGATAATTGAATGCACTCTTCTTCAGTGATTCCGGAAATCGGCACCAGGGGACATACATCCGTCGCACCCAGGCGGGCATGCGCGCCGCTATGTTTGCGCATATCAATCAGTTCGGCCGCTTTGGCAATTCCGGCAAAGGCGCCGTTTAAAACTCCCTGTTTTGTTCCGATAAAGGTCACAACGGTGCGGTTGGTGTCGGCGCCGGGGTCGACATCCAGCAGTTTAACTTCATCTACCGATTCAATGGCGTCGGTGATAGATTTGATCACAATCGGATCGCGGCCTTCGCTGAAATTCGGCACACATTCGATTATCTCAGGCATGCATAACTCTCCATTCAAGGATTAACGGACACCATTCAAATATAGCAATAAAATGACAATCACAAACAGAAGTACAAACAGCCACCAGATCGGCCGGCGGACCAGTTTCTTCGGATTGTGGTGTAAGCGTTGAAAATGGATGCGTTTCCCATCGCTTTCGGAATCTTTTTGCCCGATGGAAAAAACACGTTTTCGATAGCGAACCATTACGCTCCCCCAAACAATTTCGAAAAGAAATTTACAAAGGGATAGATAAATGCGCCAAGAATTGAAATCCTGGTCAGCATTCCAAACACGATCAATCCCATTAGAACAAATGGCCCGTAGCGCTCAAGGTATTCATAAATATATTCATACTGCGGCGGTAAAATCCCATAAAGTATCTTCGATCCGTCCAGAGGAGGAACCGGCAGTAAATTAAAAATCGCCAGCGCCAGGTTGATCTGCAAACTGAATTTGACCATGATGTAAATCGGTTGCAGAATATTCGCCGGTAAAAAATTAAAACTCCCGGCATGGAATGTACGCAGCAGCATTCCGCTAACGAACGCCAGGAGTATATTGGCAGCTGGACCGGCCACCGAAACCAGCAACATGTCCCGTTTGGGTTCTTTGAAATAGCGCGGGTTCACCGGCACCGGTTTCGCCCAGCCGAACCGCACCAGGAAAATCATCAGAGTACCAAACGGATCGAGATGAACCAGCGGATTCATGGAAAGCCGACCGGCCAGTTTTGCCGTCGGATCACCCAGTTTATAGGCCATCCAGCCATGGGAAAATTCATGGAAAGTCAGCGCCAGTAAAATCGGGGGCGCCAGTAATATGATATATTGTAAGTTCATTGCCACCTCGGGTGAAATGTTAACAATTGGCTGCGGAGCGGTCCGAAGGTCACAGCGGACTCCTTTGGAGACTTCTCATGGAACAACCACGTAGCCGGAAAAAAACTTGAAATGAAGAAAATTATAAAATTCAAATAGCGTATCGTAATTTATTGAAAAATAATTTATAAAGAGAAGGATACATTATAAACAGAAAAGAACAAAGTTTCTAATATTTTAGATAAATTCGGATTCGTAAATTAATTTTTAGCCTATCCCATATTACGTGAAAAATTCCGGATTTGTTCCTGTATAGATAAAGTGTAAATACAATGATTTTAATGTCTCCGGAAAAGATCTATTACTCCGGAATGGATTTAAATGACCGGGAAACGAAATTAAATGACTGGATTATAAAAATAAAGTAACTACTCAGCTATATAAAGTGAGCAAGTTTTATTCTCGTTCCGGGGCTCCCCGCCCGGCAGCCGCCGGGCGCTGCGCAACGGCACTTAGCTCAGCTGCAGAAAAACATTAACCATCGAATTTATTCGATGGGATAGGATGGCTTCTACCTGTCGTCCTGACTTTAGTCGGGGTACTCACCGAATAAATTCGGTTTATATTGCTGGAAGCATCAAGTCCACTCAATAAATTGCCTGCCTGGTCGGCAGACAGGAGTGGTTAATGTTTATATTTTCGTCTCGGGGTTGTGATGTGGAAGGCTACAGAGTAAAGCCTTGTTGCCAAAAGGAAATTAAAAAACCTGCCATGTTTGCGGTTGAGTAGTTACAAAATAATTGATTGGAATGTGATTTTGGGTAACTGGATTATAAAAATTTATGATTGGAAAATGAATTCGGATCTGTCATTCAAAGCTGTGAATCATATCAACAGTGAATCGGAAACAGCTGTTTTAGCGACGGGGAAGTATGGAATAAAACGGAATTGAATACCTATTATTAAACCGGCATAAGATATTAGTATGATATGTGGTTATAAATTGTTATATTATAGACATGGAAAAAGAAAAACAAGATGCGAGAAAATTATCAAAAGAGAATCTGGAGTTGCTGCGTAGCCAGGCAATCCGACTCTTAAAACAGGGACGAAAACAAGTTGAAGTTGCCGAAATACAGGGTGTACGCGCTGCAACTATCTCAGATTGGTGGAAGATTTATCGAACGCGTGGTAAAAAAGGACTTAAACTTCTCAATCCCGGTCCGGCAAAAGGTACAAATCGTATGCTCAGCCAAGAGCAGGAGAAAGAGATTCAGAAACTGATTATAGATAAGACCCCTGATCAGTTAAAGCTGCCTTTTGCACTATGGGACAGGAAGGCAATTCGAGAGCTGATAATCAATCTGTACGGAATTAAAATAGCTATTCGTACAATGGGAGAATATCTACACCGTTGGAATTTCACACCACAGAGGCCATTAAAGCGGGCTTATGAACAACGGCCGCAAGAAGTACAGATCTGGCTGGCTGAGGAATATCCCGTGATCAGGCACAGAGCAAAGCAGGAAGGCGCGGAGATTCAATGGGGTGATGAGACAGGGATGCGAAACGATAGCCACTATGGCAGAGGCTATTCTCCCAAGGGCAAGACACCTGTCATCAACCTGTCGGCAAAGCGAGTCAGTATAAATATGATATCAAGCATCACCAATCGGGGTAAAGTCCGGTTTATGATGTATAGAAAGAACATGAATGCTGATGTGTTGATTAAGTTTCTGAAAAGGTTAATCAAGGGGAGTAATCGAAAGATATTCCTGATCCTGGATAATCTGAGAGTACACCATGCATATGTAGTCCGCGACTGGCTGGAGGAGAGAAAGGATCAAATAGAAGTCTTTTATCTTCCTGCCTATTCACCGGAAATAAATCCGGATGAATACTTAAATTGCGATTTAAAAACCAGTGTTCACTCACAGTCTCCAGCGAGAACTCAGGATGATTTGACAAACAGGGTCACTTCTTTCATGCGTAAGCTTCAGAAAAGCCCATCGCGTGTGGCAAATTATTTTAAACATCCTAAAATCGCTTACGCAGCATGAATATTACGTTTAATGATTGCCGGATTAATATTATCAATCGGAAAAGGGCTTTGCTGTGAATTTCAACGAATTTTCCGTATTCGCAGCTGTACCGGAATCCGTATTGATGAAGAATATATTGTTTCTCCGGTATGGAAAAAATCGGGGCGCGGGTTCGCCGGCAACGAATTCGCGGGGTCAAACGCCGTTAAAAAAGACAGGAGGAGAGAATATGTCTAAGGCTGTCGATAGAAAAATTCAGGATGCGCAAAACCTGGAACCTGTGGCTAATAAGTACCGGGGCGATCTCGCTGCGGCCGGAATCAGCCCGGCTCCCGCGGGGAAGGAAAAGAGAAATGTTAAATGGTGAATGGTTAATGGTGCGGCGGTTGGTGGAATAAGTTTGCGGGCTATTGAGAATTGCCCTACCGTGAGGCTGTTTCAACAGGACTTGACAATAGGATAATGAATGATTAAAATAGAATCAAATGGATGAGAGCTTAGAAAGTTTCTGTATGGAGAAACTTGTTTTAAGCGTAAATGTGAAGGTTAAACATCCCTGTTAGATTTATAAAGAAAGTGAAATGAATACTAAACATTTGCGTCTTTATCTGTTATTTGGAATTCTTTGTATCGGAATAAATACAAATAATTGCAGTACTGAAAAATCATATTTGACCTCACCGATTTATACACCTGAAAATGAATACGATGTATTAGCAATTATAACAAAGTTCAGTGGAATGTCCAGTTGCACAAATGGAATTTCTGTTGCTGTAAAAGAGGGAAACGAGTACTTTAGAAACGCAACGGTAATAATAAATGATAATCCACTTTCAGTTAATGAGGATACATTAATAGGTCCAATTTATTCTTCGGACAGTATTTCCTATGATGACCAAACAAAATATTCATTAGAAATCTCACTTTACGATGAGATTATTGCATTTGGAAATGCAGTTATGCCAACTACTCCACAAATAACCAACATCGATAGTGGCTATTATCATTCATTAAATAAAAAATTAAAAATCAAATGGGAACCTGTAAGACATGCGACATCATTGGAATTGTTGACAAATCATTATTCTTCCGGATTATTGAAACCGACAACAACTGAACATACAATACCAGATACAGTTTTTCGGGAGTATGGAGAATATTCATTAGTCATAATAGCATATAATGGTATTAATCCTGATTTTGATTTTGGAAATTATGATATTGAAGAACTCGAAAAAGGATATAATATACAAGGTGCTACGGGAATATTTGTTGTGGCAAATGCTTGGTTAGGAAGAGATGGCTTTATAATAATTAATGAACCATCAAGCAGTAAAAGTGTTAAAAAGAGTGAAAATGATTTTTCAAAAGAATTAGCAGAAATTCTAAGAAAAAGAGTTGTTGAATATTTGAAAAAGTAACAAATCAACCATTGTGGAGGTAACGGCTTGAGCTGCTCGATGATTTTAACCCAAGTTTAACACAGAACAGGAAAAAGTGTTTAATATTTTAATATCTAAACTCGTAACATATTGTTATTATTGAATTGGGGTTTTGCAAGTGTGAATGTAGTGACCATACATATGTATTA
>Ga0268276_1002745_pt1 | contig 14571 bp, 5 predicted proteins | sample saktaG_4_FD_190145 | JGI IMG/M metagenome (GOLD analysis project Ga0268276, IMG submission 190145) | Saline water microbial communities from Sakinaw Lake, British Columbia, Canada - sak_2010_1_5_45m | ecosystem: Environmental > Aquatic > Non-marine Saline and Alkaline > Saline ...
TGTGGCCGGGCCTGATAATGTCCGATGATTTTGCCTTCGGGTCGGACAGTATATTTATAGTCCTGGCTCTATCCTGAGCCGATATTCCGGTAGTAACGCCGCGCGCGGCGTCGCAGGATATCGCCCATCCGGTCTTATAAGGATCGGGCGCCTTCGTCGACATCGGATGTAAATCTAGTTCGTCGAGGCGCTTGGCGTCCATCGGAACGCAAACGAGTCCGCGGCCGTATCTGGCCATGAAATTGATATCTGACGGCTTGGTAAACTCGCCCGCCATCACGAGGTCCCCCTCGTTCTCCCGGTCCTCGTCATCCATGACGATTACCATCCTGCCGAGTTTCAGATCGTGAAGTATTTCCGGAATTGGATTAAGGTTCATAAATGACGAAACCCCGTTTTCTTTCTTCGGGGTTTGTGTATTTTGGATAGCCACCGGTCGATGACCGGCGAAAAGTCTTCTCCCATCCCGACTATACGGTCGGCGCCTGAATTTCACAGGCTCGTATCCCGTCTATGGACGGGACTTGCGGGCTTTAACCGCCGGTTGAGGAAACTCACCTCACCCCGAAGACAAATGCATTATACCACGCCCATTATAGCTGTCAAGCCAAATTTTCCTGGTCCCGCCTAACCCCCAAGACAGGAGTTATGCTCGCACTGAAAATATCCGCCTCCGCTTACCGAAATCTGCTTTTCAACATATTCCCCTTTTAGGAGCGGGTATATCGCGGGGACGTAAAATTTCCCCTGCGAGGAAATTTTACGAGGGAATTTCGCGAGCTCTCCCGCCAAACAAGTATGTAGCCTTTGAACGTGTGTAGCTATGTTTTAATATGTGTTTGGCGGGGGATCCGTGCCCGCTCGCGATTTTCAACGCCCCGCTCAATACCCGCTCCTAAAAGGGGCACACTAAGAAAAAGCAGATTTTCGGATCGCTACGGCTTTCTTAACCTTGGACAACCGCCCCGGTTGTCCAAGGTTAGTATGGGAGCGTAGATGGTGATTTTCTTATGCTGAAGATGGTAGGCAATAGCCGCCCGGACAGTGGACTGAACCGCATAAATTTTGCGCAGGTTACGCTTCCCCCGGTCTTTTGTACTGATGGCGAGCGCTTAGTTTGGACAGGCGGCTATAGACAAGTGTTTAACTATCATCGCGTGCAGGCTACAAAAATTAAGGTTGGATGAACGGTGGCGTAAGCGCGAGCCTTAAAGACAAAAGGCCGGGGGAAGCGTCAACCTGTCGGCAGATGAAGCACGCTGTCCGGGTGGCCAAGATTGCTGTCGAAGCCGTGGAAGAAAATTACAAGCGAAGCGACAGTCGTTACGCCGCCTCGGCGAATCTCCTGGCAGCCTCGTGCATCTGCTCGATAAGCGCGGGGTTGGTTATATTTACAACCTTGCCTATGGCGTCGATTATCCTCTTTACGATGATCGCTATAGAAGGAATGCCAACGGCGTCTTTTTCGCCGGGCGCCTTGAAGTAGCAGAATCTCGCCGAATTTCTCAAGCCCAATCTGGCTTCGTCAATAGTGGCGCCGCATACGATCTTTTGCTCCGGATCGAGGATCTGAGCGTTTATCTCTTCTATAAGAGCCCTCTGCCTGCCGGTCGTAGCTACTACGGCTATCCGTACATCGGATCTGACTATATTCGGGAGTAATATACCGAGGCCCTCGTCATAGCTTCCGTCGCTTAACAACTCCCCGAATGTTACCCTCTCCGAGAATATAAGCCCCAGTTTACCATCCCAAAGATCATCCGCTACTGGTAAAGTATCGGAAGGAATGGCCTCTTTAAGAGTATCCCGTATCGTACCTACATCGAGCGTCCCGTCAATCCAGTCGACCGGCACTAACCCTAGGATGCCATCTAAGCCAGTCTCGCCCTGCGGAACAATTGATGGAAGAGCCATATCTTGAGCCGGCTTAACTCCCTTATATTCTTCGGCGGGCGTAGCTTCCACAACTTCTTCAGCCACCATTTTCTGCGGAACAGATTCCGGTTCGGTGAAGTTTGCCGCAAATACCTGCATGTTTCTCGCAATTATGCCGGCAACCTCTCCGCTGGCATCCATCTCTCCATAAAGCTCATAGAGTCTTTGATAGACGGTCTCGGGATTATATCCTTCCCTCATACTGGTGATCAATCCATCCCTTACGGCCAATAAGGCGACAGTAGCATCCTGATTTTCCTGATTTCTATCGATAAATTCATAAAGATTTGCTTGTAGCGCTCTAATGATCTCTTTGCCTCGCTCAAGATCGCCGGTCAACACCGCTGACGACGCAACCTCCGGGCCAGTGAATCCCGTATCAGGCCCGATCGCATCCGGAGTCGGTTCGGATTTTCCGGTATTTATTGCCATTATCTCAGCCGGCGTCGGCAGAACGGGACCGGTATTCAACTGATCGCCCATAATCATCCCTCTGGAAACGTTCATCTTGCCATCTTTAATATTTACCGTAATTCCGGTAGATGGAATGTTTATTGTCGTTGTTGTCTTCATGGCAAGAACGGATATCGTGCCATCGCCCGCGTTTTCTCTGATGAATCTTATGATCTCCGCGCAAGGAACCGGCACATCGATCTTCTTAAGAGAACCGTTTCTTTCCGCAAACGCCGCGATCTCCGTCACTTCTCCGAAATTGAATGTTCCGATCCGGCCGGGAGCCATTACTCGTATTAAAATTACGGGCTTGCCGGCGGATTCCTGATATCTGAACAAGGTGAGGCCCGGCATAAGGGCCAACTCGGCGTATCTTTCCGCGAAAATTTTGCTATTGCCTGCGCTGCCTGCCACCAGCGCGGGAGAATCCACCATGGCCAAATAGCGTAAATTAAGCAATTGGTCATACAATAAATTTCCACCCCATGGCACATGGGTAAACTCTGGTATAGCGCTTAACATTATCACCGCTTGGTCGCGGTTCGCGATAACTCCGGTCCGGACCGCCTCGCATAATCTTATGTTAGATTCGGACGTAGCTATATGATTTCTTTCTAAAAGTCCTACGATCATGCTTCTCATCCCCGGCGCTATCTCGACAAAATTGATAGCATCCGGCGACGCCGTTACAGGTGCGGCAGCTGCTGATACGGGCGATTGCGATTGTTTCAATAAACCCATCCTTGCTTTTTGCGTAGTAAGTGTCGCTTCGTGCAAGGCAGCTTGAGCTTCGGCTACTTTATCGGATTGACCTTTCCAGACGTTCAATCCCGCCCTCTGCAGCCCGCGGCCGAAAGAGTAGGAGATCTGCCATGGGGCTTGTGTAAGACGCGAAAGTTTTTCAGCGGCTTCTAAATTTCCCGCTGATATCAATTCAGCTGCGGCCTCATTGCGGGCCTCCTCGAACCTTGCACTGCTTGCCCTTACGACTGCGTCGAGATTTAGATTGACCTCATCGTCCCCCTGCCCGCCTGACAGGAATACTATGGCCGGCACTTCGGCCGGAACGGTCTTAAGAAGACCTTTAAGCGTCATATACCCTACCGTATCGCTGTCGGCGCGGTTTTCGGTTTTATCGCCGGATATTACCATGCTCGGCTTAAGGACCATGCAGTCCATCCAGACGCCGGCTTTCTGCAGTTCTTCGAACACGATCCTGAAGACATGGGTAGATACTTTATAGCTGGTTTCGATATTATAAGAACCGCTTAATAATATTTCGGGCTCGACTATAGGCACAAGCCCCGCCTCCTGCGTCATCTTGGCGTATTTGGCGAAGATAACGGCGTTCTTGCGGATATTGGCGTCTGTGGGAAGGTCTTTCGCTATGTCGATGGTAAATGTCTCCCGCCACTTCGTAAATACGGCACCCTTGGCTTTGAACTTCGCCAATACTCCGGGGAGATTCTCGAGGCCTTTCGGGTTCGGAAGCATCTCACCGGAAGAATCAGGATCCTCGATAAGGCCGGCGTCTACCTTAATACCGGATAGAATGCCTCTTTCGATAAGATACTCCCGGACGAGATTATTACCGGCTTCGTCCACATTGTCGAAGGTCTCTTCCTGGAGAATAACACCGGCAATGCCGGATTCTTTCATGTCCGCAACGGTGAGAAGTAGTCGGCGCATCGCTTGGCGGTTTTCCGGGGTATTATCAAGTCCGAGCGCTTCGAGCCGCTTGCCGGCCGTGCCGGGGGTCTCATCAATAGCAAGGATGCCGCCGTTGGGCGGTGCCATCATGGCGGCAATAGCACGAAGATGGCCTTTAAGAGCGGATTCATACACGTCATGTGGCGGGACGATCATCGCCATAGCTCGCATACCGACCATCTGATCGTATAATGCATCCGCCATTCCGATCTCAATCGACGGGAGTATCTCTTCCAGTCTCGGCAAGGCCTCGCCGCGGGTGGCGATAAATCCGGTTCGGATCGCTTCGAGCAGCTGAAAGTTATACTCTTTCAGAGCTATTCCATACTGGCCTATTATATTCCCAATCATAAATCTGATATTCGGCTCCATCTCAATATCCGTGATATCGTTCGGACCCGGCGCGAAAGATACTCTCGCCGCAATCGGCGTCGTTAAGGGTGTAACTGTATTGCGGAGAGGCTGAATATCCCTCGCCTCCGGTAATTTCCTGCGGTTAAAGCCCGCGGCCTCGCGCGTCTCCTGATCTATAGGCGAGCGCAGGATCGGGACTGAAGTCTTCACTCCAAAAATACCGATAAGCTCGGCGTCCGCCGCCTCCTGTACCCATTTGTAATACAGATCCCCTTCGGTATTGCCGATAAGCAATGAGTTATTCCCTTTGGCGTTCAATATCAGTTTGCGACCCCCTACATCCGTTATGCCGAGATTCTCACCCATCCCGGAGCCGATGACTATCCTGTCGATAGCCCAATGATTTTCGTTGGATGCGGCTATAAGACAAGCCATGGCCTTGCCGGTTTCTCCGGCAATATACCTTAATATGCTTCTCGCGGCAGTTATCTCTTCGGGTTTCGCCTGGTTACTCCCCATCGCGAGGGGAGTTATATCTTCAGGGGAATTAATTCCGGCGTAATCGGCCTCCTGCCCGCCAAAAAGCTGGATCAGTAGCGTTTTATTCTTTAATAGCGGCTCGATGGCCTGTTTGGCTACCGAATCTTCGAGGTCACTCTCCCCTTTTATGACCCAGATAACATCGCCGTCTTTAGCCTTTCCGGAATCCAATATATCCGTGATCTCCGAGCGTGTTTTCTGATAAGGTTTATTAATGCGGTCCGGATTATCAACTACTTCGTACGGATGCTCCGCCGTACCATTCCATATAAAGCGATAATGGCCGTCAAAGCCGCGGACAATGTGATGCCCCGGCTCCGTCGCCTCTACCGGCACGTTCCTGCCATTGCCTCCGAGGCCGGAACCCTGTATGACGAAATAACCGTTCTTAGCTCCGCTCAAAGCCCCGAGCGCGGTCTCACCGAGGTAGCTTATTTTTGAATCGTGGGCCACTTCCACACCCGTGGCATCACCCACTCTTAAGCCCGCCCTTAATTTAGCGGCCCAGAGATACGGAGTGCTGCCATCACCGAACGGCATATTGAACGTACGTTTTATGACGGTCCCGTCGGAACTTATGTCGCCGGGAATGGTGCAGCCTATATTATTAAGATTGTCCGGGACCAGGCCGTTATCATCAAGAATGATCTCAATGGCATTGACCGCCTGGTCAAGTATAGCGTCGGGTGAAACTATTTTCGGATCCTTCACATCTTTAACCGGATCTTTAACCTGCGGGAAGGCCTCCTGCCATTTTATCGTCTTACTGGCTACGAGCGTGTTGACCTCGCCTTCGTTCTTATACAGCGCCACAAAAAGTTTCGTCCCGCCCATCGACATCCCGATGAAATACGGACTCTCAGCACCGCGCGGCTCCGTATTGGCCTTCGGCCTGACCCGCTGCTCGGCCTGCGGTTTAACGTTCGGCACAGCCTTTGCTGTCGGCAGTTTCGCGATCGCTTCCTTTCCTTTATAGGTCAACCTCAACATGAATGTACGCTCTTTGAATAAACGCGTGTTGACAAGTTCGACATATCCGGTATTCATAAGCGAATCGTCGCTTACATAAAGGTCGTTCCTCGCTGTATTCTCGGCGATATTCGGATCCCATCCGCGCTTTACAGCTTCGATCTTGTACGCTTCTATGTAATCGGCGATCGTAAATCCATCGCCTCTCAATTTCGGTGTAGCCGCGATTACCAAAAACGCGTCCTGTGGGCTCTTGCCGGGCTCACGGGCAAATGTGCCGTCACCATTACGAATAGCAGGCGCTTTCGCGGGTGCGATAGGTAATTGAGACGCTGACGCGCTGTTCGGAGTTGCCGGGATCGTTTTTAAATATTTCTCAAAAGCCCACTCGCCATCCTCAGCGATGTCTCTAACCTCTCTGATCGCGTCTCTCCGTGCTCTAGCAAAACCTTGAGCATCAAAATAATCCTCGTAAAGAACGATCTTTAATTCTTTAAGCTCACGGTAAACATCTTCCCGCTCCTGAGCGCTTCCCTGCGCCATTCTTTCATGTTTCTCCGTGGCCTTGAGAGCCTTTTCCCCATATCTGCGATATCCGACCGTCGGCGTCTTCGCGATGAAAGCTTCGAGCTTTTTGCGCAATTCCCTGATTATTTCGATACCTAATGCGTCGGCTGCGGATTGAGCCGCCGTAGCTGGCGCGGGAGGCCTCATCATCCCCGTCGGATTTCCCGTGATCCTGTTGTAATCGGCGATCGCTTGTGATGCCATTGCGCGGCATGCAGGATTGGCGGAGTCGCTTCTTACCCGGCCAACGAAACCTAAAACTTTTTCCAGCCTGTTATCTAAAAGGCCCGCCTTAAGATCGTTTATCACTCCTTCCAGATAACGCATGGATATTACGCCCAGCCCGTTTTTCTGCGCGCTGACATATAGTACGTCGAATGACTTTTCGGCAGCGAATATGGCGCTTTGGGACGGTCCGGATGAGGCAGGTATTGTAGTCATAGCGGCACGCGCAGCCGGGGCTGACGCTTTTGGCGCTATTATCTGAGGCTTGTCAGGCTCTGCTTCTAATACTTCCGGAAATTCTTCCGCGAGCTCAGTAGTGGCACCTTTAATAATATTGCAAACCACTTGAGCCTCTTCTATTTTTTGCTTGCTTGCCGATGGGCCGGGCATATTTGATATTGCAGACTCAATATTGACGAGCTCCTGATAAATATACCGGACCCCCTTATCTTTAAGCAATATTCCAAGCGGGCTTACACTGGCGCGGGCTGTATCCACATAGATACGATACGTATCTATTCGCAGATCTTCGTTATGTTCACTAAGTGTCCTGCTTAGTTTTCCTATCGCATCGATGGCCTTGGCAGTTTTTCCGGCTATCGGATCAATGGCGGCTGAAACCTCAGCCGGACCGGCCACGCTGATCGTGCCCATTATGAGGTTATCCGGCAGCCCCTTCGCTTTTACGCATAGCTCGATCTTTGTTCCGATCTTGTCCAATACGATCATATACCCGGCGGCAAACCCTTCGCCCGATTTCGAAAATTGTATACTTTGGATCGAACCACGGCCCATTATATTATTCAGATTCCCATCGGACGATCCCACGCACCGGCTGAGGCCGTCGATTATCTGCTTATTATTGAAAGGAAACGTCCTGTCGACCGTCCTGTCCGGAATAACATTGAAAGCCACTGTGAACCCTTCGCATTCAAACGAGGCGTTATCATCGTCTGGGGTCTGGGTGGCCGGCGCGGCCGTCATATCCGCCAGCTCTTTAATGCCGGCTTCCTGCCTGCCTGAAAGCGTAAGCTTAAATCTTAAACCCGCGTCTCTCCATGCGGTTACGATATATCCTTTTTTGAGAAACGAGTCGTGATTTGCCTGAAAGATCTTTCTGAAATCTTCTTCGGTAAAATCTGGATCCCAGCCTTCCTGCTGGCTTGCGTAAGCCTTATACGCCGCGATATAATCGAGCGGCGAAAATTCGCTGTACCAGAACCTTCTGGTCGCAGCCATTACCGCGCACACATCCTTGGGACTCTTTCCCTGCTTCCTGATGATTTTCTGGCTTTCAGGGTTGCCCTCTGCTGGATCCGACGAGGGAACAGGGATACCTGTGGCGTAATCTCTGCCCTTCACATGGTCGAGATTCGCGATAGTGAACGTCATCTTTTCCGAAGGAATGACCCAGCTATTGAAAGATACGCTGTCATATCTTTCATCCAGAGAATTTTTTAGGCTGGCTCCGTTTACGGAATACGTTAACCCGCACATAACGCCTATTTCGTGCGCGAGGTGACGTCCCAGATACCCCTCTATCCTTGTAAGATTTCCGTCGCTGGGATTGGCTTCTCCGGCTACGATATCATAAATTTCCAGAGGAACGAATACGTGTATTGCCCTATTGCTCGATGTCATATAACTCAACACATCGCGCAATTTCCCTTCATACACTATCTTGGTTACCGGGCATTCTCCGTTCTTGCTTAATATATCTCTCTTCTTTAATTCCTCTTTGACCGCGGCCGTAAGAGGGATAAATACCAGATTTCTGTCTCCTATAGAGAGTAGATTCCCCGGATCCGGATTCACCACCTCGATATTGAGGGTCTCGTATAGCTTCCGCAGGACGCTTTTAAAATTGCGATTTCCCTTGAACGGTTCCTTAGCAAGGCCTTTCTTATGGGCGAAAGCTATCACCTCATCCAGGCGCTCATGATACTTGTAGGCTTCTATGGCAAGAGAGTCTTCCGTATTTCTCGCGGGCGTCTTTCCTGCCGGGTATACTATAACCGTTCCGTTCTCAGCTGGAGAAAACTCCGCGTAATACATCCTGCCGCTTCTGTTAACTTTTATGCGCAGTTTTCCGTCACCAAGATCCTCCATCTTTCCTACGAGAAATTTGGCGCCGGGCATCTGGAATATGGTCTTTCCCATAACATTACCCGCGGGCGAGCTTTCGATGCTTTTGAATTTGATTATATTTAGAGGATTTATCTCCCAGCCGTGCTCATTAAGGTAGGTAATGCACGCGGTAAACCATATCTCGATATCGCCGATATCCTTATGCTCTACACCGGAGATATCATCGAGTCTGGAAGGGACGGCGAGCGTGTCGGCATCGGCTCCGGAGATGAATGTCTGGGCGAACGCGATATCGGACAATGCGGTATTGAAGATAAAACATATTAAAACTACCGCCGAGATCGACTTGTTTATTCTGTTCATTTATCACTTCCTCCGATGGTTGTTTTGATGACGCATATCCGCCTTCGTCCCGCCTATGCTGGACTTCGGCGGATTATTTGCTATACGTTAGCAGTGCGGATAATGACGCTAACTATTGCAAATAAAAAAAGCCTGGCTTTTGCTCTGCCAAGCATTCCTTTGCGTCACCCGATTTATGCTTTAGTTTACCATATAAAAGTTACCTGTCAACAACATTCCAACTATCTTTTTTATATCTTAACCGCGTTGAGCCGCGTCGGCTCGATGCGGTTAACCTCGTAGGTTAACCTACGAGGTTGATTTGGTTATTCGATACGGGGAAAGAGAGCGGCGGATTTTTTTATGGGTGAGCCGGGTTTAAGTTTGCCCCAGGTTTTGATATCCGCCAGGGTTAAATTATCCACGCTATCCGGCTCCAGGCCGAGCTGTTCGTAAATTCTCTTTGCGGTCTCCGGCATAAAAGGACTTATCGCTACCGCGACTATTCGGAGGGTCTCGAGCAGGTTGTATATCACGTCCGAGAGCTCTTCTATCTTACCCTCTTTAGCGAGCGTCCAGGGCTTCGATTCTTCTATCGACTTATTAGCGATATTCACGAGCTCCCATATCCTGTCGAGCGCCGTTCCAAAATCGAAGTTTGATATCGCCTTTTCAAGTTCACCGGCGAGCTCACCCGCTTTTTCTTTTAATCTTTTCCCGTTAATTCCGACAGGCACCTTCCCTCCGAAATACTTCTCAGCCATTGTGAGGGTGCGGTTCAGAAGGTTCCCAAGGTCATTAGCCAGGTCGCTATTGTAACGCGCCACGAGCGCCTCTTCGCTGAACGCGCCGTCGGAGCCGAATGTTACCTCTCTGAGAAGAAAATACCTGTAAGGATCTACGCCGTAACGTCCTATCAAGTCGAAAGGGTCGACGACATTGCCTTTAGACTTGGACATCTTCTCGCCCTTCATGACCCACCAACCGTGGGCGAATATCGAGCCGGGCGCTTCCAGTCCGAGAGCCTTAAGCATTATGGGCCAGTATACAGCGTGGTGTCTTATTATATCCTTCCCTATCACGTGGAAATCGGCCGGCCAATATTTATTAAAACGCTCCATATCATGCGGATAGCCCGCTCCCGATATATAATTAATAAGCGCGTCGAACCATACGTAGGTAACGAAATTTTTATCGAACGGCACCTCTATACCCCAGCTCATCCTTGACTTCGGCCTGGATATGCAGAGGTCGAGCAGTTCCTCGCTATTCAGAAACCCGAGGACTTCATTGCGCCTAAAATCCGGCCTTATGAAATCCGGGTTCGATTTTATATGTTCCACAAGCCAATCCCTGTACTCGGACGTCTTAAGAAAATAGTTCTCTTCGTCGAGTTTTTCGCAAGGCCGCTTGCAGTCCGGACATACTCCATCGGCTGACTGGGTCGCCGACCAAAATGTCTCGCAGGGGGTACAGAACCATCCGCTATAGGCTTTCTTATAGATCTTGCCGCTCTTGTTCAGTTTGTCCAAAACGGCCTGAACGCATCTTTCGTGCGCCGGGTCGGTCGTGCGTATAAAATAATCGTATCGTATATCCAGTCTCTTCCAGAGATCTTTAAAAGTGGGGACTATCGCGTCGACAAACTTTTTTTCTTCTCCTGTCCCCAGACCGGATTCGATAGCGCACTTACTGATCTTTTCGCCGTGCTCGTCGGTCCCGGTCATAAAGAATATGTCCCGGCCGCACATCTTCATGAAGCGCGATACGGTATCGCAGGCGACCTGCGTATATGAATGGCCTATATGAGGCTTCGAGTTCACATAGTAGAGAGGAGTCGTGATGTAGAATTTTTTCATAACTTTTAATTTTTCATTTTAAATTTTTAATTACGTGTACTTTACCTCAGTCTGACTTCCATCCGCCAGCTCAACATTAACCGAACGTTTTATGGCGTTTACGCTGACGACCTTGCCCGGCCCCTTTTCGGTCTTTAGCGTCTCGCCTTCTTTAGGAAGCCCTTTCATCAGATCCTTATATGTCTTGTATTCGTATCCCAGGCAGCACATCAGCCTTCCGCATAACCCGGATATCTTTGTCGGGTTGAGCGGCAGGTTCTGTTCCTTCGCCATCTTTATAGTGACCGGCTCGAAATCCTTTAGATACGTGGCGCAGCATAGCGCCCTGCCGCACGGGCCCAGTCCGCCCAGGATCTTAGCCTCGTCCCTCACGCCTATCTGCTTCAGCTCGATCCTGGCTTTGAAGACGTTGGCGAGGTCCTTCACGAGATCGCGAAAATCCACCCGTCCATCCGCGGTAAAGTAAAATATTATCTTGGAGCGGTCGAAAGAAAATTCCGCGTCGATAAGTTTCATCGAAAGCTTGCGCTCCTGTATCTTCCTGGAGCAGGTGGTTATGACCTCTTTTATCTTATTCTTATTCTTCTCGATCTGGTGCGTGTCCCACGGGTTGGCTTTGCGGACTATCCTCTTAAGCGGCTCCTCGAGATCCGCGTCCATTATCGCTTCGCTCTCAGAAAGCACCTGTCCGTAATCGAGTCCCCTGTCGGCTTCCACTATCACAAGGTCTCCGGCTTTAAGATGCGCGGATCCGGGGGAAAAATAGGTTATCTTGCCGGCCTCTCTTAGTCTTACCTGTATAACTTCGTACATATCATCCTCTCTATTCTATATTCATAGTCCCGAGCGCCGCCATCGCCAGTTTAGGATTGGCGTTCTTATCGAGGGCGTCCATCGTCTCAAGTATCCGGTCTATAGCCCGCTGGAGATAGTCGAACCCTAAAGCGCCGGCGGAAACCTTTATATCGGAGGCCTTATCGACATTTATTATATCGGGAGATATCTTAGGACTTGTGCTGTCGGGCGCCGAGCGGCTCGCTTTCGTCACAAGTATATCTCTGTACCATGAAAGCATTATCTCGAGATGCGATCTTAAAACATCTCTCTTCAGTCCGTCAAGATCGGACCCGAAGAACGTTCCCCGCTCCACGCTCTCTATCACCCTAAGCCTCTCCTCCAAATAATTTCCTTTGGAGAATCTGATAGCCCGCCCGACGCTTCCGGATGAGATCCGGGAGAACAGCTTCGCCTTTTCCCTATCTATCTTATGCGCATCCTCAAGTATCCGTTCGATATCCGCAGTCGGCACCGGAAAGAACTTCACCGCCTGCGAGCGCGATCTTATGGTGGGAAGTAAAGATTCGTAATTTTCGGCTATAAGGACGAGCACGGCGGATGGGGGCGGCTCCTCAAGAGTCTTTAAGATAGCGTTCGCGGCATCGTCGGTGATCTCATCCGCGCCGTCTATTATATAAACTTTCCGCCTGGCCTCATACGGCTTGAGCGCGATAGAGCGCACGGCCTCAAGTATGATATCTATCCCTATCTCCGTTTTATCCTTGGCCTTAGTCAGGATCTTTACGTCCGGACATGAACTATTGCTTATTTTTTTACAGAAATGGCACTCTCCGCACGGCTCTCCGTTTAAAGGCCCGGAGCAGTTAAGCAATTTCGCGAATCCGAGCGCTGCCGTCTTCCTGCCGCATCCCGAAGGCCCCACGAATATGTAGGAGTTGGCGACGCGGCCGCTTTCGGCGACGCCTTTTAAAAAAACTATAGCCCTATCCTGCCCTTTTAAACTTCCGAACGACAATGTCCGCCTCGTTTCTTATAAACTTTTGAGTATCATCTATAGATCCGGCGACCCTTACGACCTTCACCCTTTCAGGCTCTCTCTTAGCTATGGCCAGATAACCGCCCCTGACCCGTCTGTGATATGCCAGATCCTTCTTTTCCATCCTATCGCATCCCTTTGTCTTGGCTCGCTCGAGCCCGGTCTTGACATCGATATCCAGAAGCAGCGTAAGATCAGGCGCCAGAGCTCCCGTAGATATGTCGCTTAGCTTCTTTATTACGCCCTGATCGATCCTGCCGCCATATCCCTGATAACTCAACGTGGCGTCGCTATAGCGGTCGCATATGACTATTCTTTTTTTCGATAGCGCGGGAAGTATTATCTCTTTTACTATCTGCGCCCTGGCGGCCTCAAAAAGAAAGAGCTCCGTCATATCGCTTATATCTATACTGTCGGAATGAAGAAGAATATCGCGTATCTTCTCTCCGGCGCCGGTGCCTCCCGGCTCCCGCGTCAGGAGACAATCATATCCCTCTTTCTTAAGGTGCTCGACCAGAAGGCGGGCATGCGTCGATTTTCCGCAACCTTCCGTGCCTTCGAAAGTAATGAAGACACCCCTCTTGATCCTTCGCTTTCGCTCAGGATAAAAACCCTGCGCGCGTCTAATGGTTTTTAACTTTTTCTTCGCCATATCGTACCCGATTTTGTATCTTCCACTATTATGCCGTTATCGGCGAGCTTTTTTCTTAACAGGTCCGAAGCGGAAAAATCGCCGGCGGCCCTGGCTTTATTCCTCTTGACTATAAGATCCGCGATCTCGGGCGATATCTCTCCGGAAGATACGAGACGAAGTCCGAAAATACCGGCGAGTTCGATTATAAGTTTCCCGGCCTCGTTAAGAAATTTCGCGTCTCCGGACCTTCTATTCAATTCGCTGGCAAGCTCGAAGATCGAAGCCAATGCCAGCGGCATATTAAAATCGTCATCCATAGCAGTTTCAAACTTACCGCGGAATGCGGCGATCTCAGCCGGAAGCGCGGCTTGGGGTTTTTTAAGTTCGTCGAGAGCGCCAAAGCGCTTCATTCTGTCGACCGCTATAGACAATCTCTCCTTCTCCAGGCGCATCTCGCTTATCTTATCGGCGGTATAGTCAACCGGATGCCTGTAGTGCGTATTTAAGAATAAAAGTTTCATGAGGTCCGCGTCTTTATATTCGGCCAGGAATCCTTTTATAGATATGAAATTCCCCAGGGATTTGGCCATCTTCTCTCTGTCTATGGTCAAAAGACCGTTATGTATCCAGTATCTTGCGAATTTTTTACCGGCGCCCTCCGACTGCGCTATCTCATTTTCATGGTGCGGGAATATGAGGTCTATGCCACCGCCGTGTATATCGAATTCATCGCCCAATATATCGGAGGACATGGCCGAGCACTCTATGTGCCACCCCGGCCGCCCTAAACCCCACGGGCTCGTCCATGAAGGCTCGAACTCTTTAGCTTTCTTCCACAGCGCGAAATCGAGAGGGCTCTTCTTATTCTCCCCCGAAGTCACACGCGATGTCGACTCCATCTTATCCAGATTCTGGTTAGATAACTTGCCGTAGTCCTTAGCTTTTACAATATCAAAATATACGTCTCCGCCGGGAATGGAATACGCGCGTTCCCTTTCTATAAGTTGGCCTATGAACTTAACCATCTTAGGTATATATTCGGTCGCTTTAGGCTCTTTATC
>Ga0268276_1002746_pt1 | contig 14569 bp, 11 predicted proteins | sample saktaG_4_FD_190145 | JGI IMG/M metagenome (GOLD analysis project Ga0268276, IMG submission 190145) | Saline water microbial communities from Sakinaw Lake, British Columbia, Canada - sak_2010_1_5_45m | ecosystem: Environmental > Aquatic > Non-marine Saline and Alkaline > Saline ...
CAACTATCAATTTTACCAGAAGCCTCCAAATAAGGGACCCAATCTGCAGCAACACAATACTGTGCTGGATCACCCGGAGTAGTTGTCACTGTTGCAAAAACAAAAATCGGAGCAAATAGTAAGAAAAACCCAAACAAAACTTGGTTTTTTAGCATATTGTCAAATCTCATTTCTTATCCCTTTTTATTTTTTCATCTAATGCTTCATTAAGATACTGAATTAAAGTTTTGTTCTGAAGAAGGGCGTTCAATTTAGCTTTTTTGTGTAATTCATCATCAATCTCTATATTAACTCTTGTCATTCTTAATAACTTATATCACTTATTTTGCTTATTTAACTTATTTTAATCAAATTAATACGTTTAATAACTTATGTATATTGAATTATATAAGTTACTTTTTGCAAAGCAGATATATAAATGTTTCGATAAAAACCCCCAGATCCTACAAAACAAACCCCAAAAAACTTATGTTTAAAGCATCATAAAAAAAGTAACCAAATGTGCCGCCGATCACTGCCAAAGGCGCCATTGCGCAAAAAAGGGCCTTAAAGTAGGGCATATTGAGCCTCCTGGAAACAAAAAATGCAAAAAAAACAAACATCAGCAAAAAAAACAAATTAAAGCTTAAAAACCCTAAAGAAATATTAAAACCCGCCAACCAACCAAAAAAAGGGAGATTAACAAAAGAATTTGCTAAAATATAAGGTATTGCGGCAACCAAAAACGCCGCAAAAACAAAACCAAAATTGACTTGTTGTTTTAAAAAATATTTAAAAATAAAATAATAAATAATGGAGAAAAAAAGGAATATAAAAAACACAACAAACAAAAACAAGCACGCAACTAAACTGTTTGCCAAAATTAACACCAAACTTAATTCTAATTTATCCCTGGCCAAAAAACCAACCAAAAAAAACAAACCTGCCCGTAATACCAAAAAAAACAGGCTAGCAAACAAAAAATATTTAAGAGAAACGCCCAAACACATATTGGATATAAAGATTGATAATTTGTCAGGTTTTGTATACCCTTCGTTTTTCTCTTGTTTAAGAAATGATTGTGTGATTGTTTCATCTACATCTTGAGGATTATAGCCCCACCCCAACAGCGCCTGCCTAATAGAACTTGAATCGTAACCCAACTTCCTTTTTTCAGTAATATAATGGATTAAGTTATTATTTGCCACAAAACTAAAAAACTGATTTATACATTAATAAACCTTTCTCTTTACTTGTGTGTGATTACCCCATTACTTCTTGTGGAAGTTTTGTTTTTGTTTTGAATCCGTTTCGTTTTTATTTTTTATTTGTTTTTAATGATAATTTATTATTATATTATTATATTATTATATTATTTTCTATATAGAAAATAAATATAATATAAATCCAAACAAGAACATCAAACTTAAAAACGTTTTCCATAGGAAACAAAGGGGTCTAAAAAACAAAGCAATAAACTTTAAATACCTCCATTTCCCATGGAAACCTATGGTAGAAAAGGGGCTGATGAACTTCTTTGAAGACTTCTTAGCTAAAGAGGGCTTATTTTTAAACAAAAGCGTATTACAAAGCTCCCACATCCCAGAAACAATATCCCATAGGGATTCAGAGATAAATCAGGTAGCAAACATCTTAGCTCCAACATTAAAGCTGGAAAAACCCTCTAATTTATTCCTTTACGGAAAAACAGGCACAGGAAAGACATTAATCATGAAAAACGTCGCCAATACACTTTTAGAAGCATCAAAAAAGAGAAATATACCATTAAAAATAATATACTTAAACTGTAAATTAAAAAAAATTGCTGATACAGAATATCGATTGATAGCCCAGCTAATTAGGGAACTGGGCCACGATATAGCTGCAACTGGCCTTCCAACAGACGAAGTCTATAAATCTTTTTTTAATATTATTGACAAAGAAAAACAATTAATCCTTATTGTGTTAGACGAGATAGACCAGTTAGTGAAAAAGACAGGAGACGAAATACTATACAATCTAGTAAGAATTAATGAAGACCTGAAAAATTCACAGGTAACTATAGCGGGGATATCCAACGACCTAACATTTATTGACAACATAGACCCCAGAGTAAGATCTTCATTATCTGAAGAAGAACTGATTTTTGCTCCATACAACGCCTTGCAGCTGCAAGAAATTCTTAAGCAAAGATCAAAAGAAGCATTTAAGGAAGGCAGTTTAGAAGATGGAGTAATTGAAAAATGCTCAGCTTATGCTGCAAGAGAACACGGAGATGCAAGAAGGGCATTGGAATTATTAAGGGTAGCAGGAGAAATAGCAGAAAGATCAAACCTTAAAAAAGTTACAATAAACCAAATAGACGAAGCAGAAGAAAAAATTGAAAAAGACCGCATCATAGACACAATAAAACACCAACCAAAACAATCGCAGGCAACACTATACTCTATTATCTCGCTATACTCCAAAAGAAAAGAAAGCATATACACAGGAGACATATATGAAATTTACAAGAAAATATCCTCTAAAATTGGCCTTAGGCCCTTAACCCAAAGGAGGGTTTCTGATATAATCGCAGAACTAGACATGTTGGGGATTATAAACGCAAAAGTCATATCTAAGGGCCGCCACGGAAGAACAAGAGAAATTTCATTACTAATACCAGAAATTATTTTACAAAAAACAAAAAAAACATTAGAGGAAGGACTAACCTTATCTTAGCCAATCTAAGATCTGTCCTTCTTACCTCGAAAATGGAATTAATTGAAAAAAAACAAGCAGTGGACTTTTTTCTTAAAAAGAATATCTTGCTAAGCTCAGACATATTGGATGGCGCAAAAGATTTTGAAGGGCTATACTCTTCAATCAAAAACAAAATCAAGTCAGATAATTTTTTATTTTTTAACAAAGACCTCGGGGAAGCAGTCAAAAATTTGCCTAAAATTGAGGTTAACTGGCTTGATTTGGAAAAATCAAAAGCACTGTTAGAGAAAGGGAAGGACAACAAAATATACAAACAATTTATTCACTTCCTTTACGAACATAAAACAAAGGCAAAGGAAGAAAAAGTAAAAATTATGTTCTCTTACGGGGAGGATTCAAAAAAAAGGGGCATACAGGATTTTGTTCAATATTTCAACGTAAGATACCAAGCAATAGAAAAAATTTTAAGGGCCAGGCCAGAGCTCAAAAACATAACCACAATAAACAGAATCCTTGGAAAAAAGGACAGAGAAACAATATCCTTGATAGGGATGGTTAGGGAAAAAAGAACCACTAAAAACGGAAATATTGTATTAACCCTGGAAGACCAAACAGCATTCATAAATGTTTTAATCAACAAAAACAAGCCAGAAGTTTTTGATGAGGCAAGATCGATAGTGTATGATGAAGTTATTGGTATAACTGGGGTTAAAGGAGACAATATAATCTTTGCAAATAAGGTAATATGGCCAGAAACAACATTCAAAGAACTTAAAAAATCGCAAGACGAAGCATATGCGCTCTTTCTATCAGACCTCCACATAGGTTCAAAGAACTTTCTGCCAGAGGCCTTTAACAAGTTTCTAAAATGGATAAACCAGCAAACCGGCAGCGAAAAACAAAAAGAACTGGCTTCCAAAGTGCAATATATATTTATAGTTGGCGACTTAGTAGACGGATGCGGCATATACCCAGAACAAGATAAGGAACTTGAAATCAAAGACATTTACAAGCAATACGAAGAATGTGCTGCCCTATTAAGCAAAATCCCGCAAAATATTTCTTTGATAATCTGCCCAGGAAACCACGACGCTATGAGAATAGCAGAGCCGCAACCCCCTTTGTACGAAGATTTTGCAAAACCAATTTATGATCTACCCAACATAACGTCAGTCTCAAACCCAGCTTTTGTAAACATCCATTCATCAGAAAACTTCTCCGGTTTCGATGTATTGCTTTATCATGGTTATTCTTTTGATTACTTTGTTGCAAATGTGGATTCAATAAGAAACCAAGGGGGGTATGATCGGGCAGACCTAATCATGAAATTCTTGTTGAAAAGAAGGCATTTAGCCCCCACACACACTTCAACATTGTACATACCTGATACGAAGCAAGACCCCCTTATGATAAACAAGGTGCCTGATTTTTTTGTTACTGGCCACATCCACAAATCAATTGCTGCCAACTATAAAAATATCACATTGATAAGCGGATCTTGTTGGCAATCCAAAACAGCATTCCAGGAAAAAGTGGGCCATAACCCGGAACCAGGAAGGGTTCCAATTGTGAATCTAAAAACAAGAGAAATAAAAATATTAAAATTTTTGTAAAATGGAAATAATAGCATCAAAAGAAATGAAAAAATATTTTCAAGAGATAGATAAAAATGTAAACCTATCTTATGATATTGCCAAAAAAGCAAGAAGCAAAGGATTTGATCCTGAAGAAGAACCCCCCATGCCTCTGGCAAAAAACATGGCAGAAAGGGTAGAGGGCCTTATTTCCACAACATCACCAGAAATAACTGGCTCAGGGCTTTCAAAAAGAATCAAGGAGTTAGAAAAAAAATTTGGTGATCTGAACTGGAGAGTAGCATTAACTATCGCTTTGGAGGTGGCTGAAGAAAAAATTTGCAAATTTGAAACCAAATTAAAATCAATGGAGACAGGAATTCGCGTAGGGTTGGCTTACCTAACTTTGGGGATAGTGGCTTCCCCTATAGAAGGGTTTGTTGAATTGAAAATAAAGAAAACAAGAGACCAAAAAGATTTTTTTTGCTTGATGTATTCTGGCCCCATAAGATCAGCTGGCGGGACAGGAGCAGCGGTTTCAGTTATTGTTGCTGATTATATTAGAAAAAAAATGGGTTACTCCCCTTATGACCCAACAGAAGCAGAAATCCAAAGGTTAGTAACAGAACTATACGATTATCATGAACGGGTTACCAACCTGCAATATCTGCCGAGCAAAGAGGAAATTGAATTTCTTGTTAGGAACATTCCTGTCCAAATAGACGGGGACCCATCAGAGGAAATTGAAGTTTCCCAATATAAGGATATAGAAAGAATAGAAACAAACAGAATAAGGTCTGGCCCGTGCCTCGTAATTGGCGAAGGAATTGCCCAAAAAGCACCAAAGCTATGGAAACAACTATCAAATTGGGGGAAGGAATTTGGGTTAGAAGAATGGTTTTTCATAAAAGATTTTATTAATATCCAAAAACAAATTAAAGCAAAAACTACAGAAAAAACAGATAAAGTAATGCCCATATACACCTATATTGAAGATTTGGTTGCAGGCAGGCCAGTTTTAACCCACCCTATGAGGCCAGGGGGCTTTAGATTGAGGTATGGCAGGTCCAGAACATCAGGGTATTCTGCAGCATCAATACACCCAGCACTAACATACGCCCTGCAAAGTTACATTGCTACAGGAACACAATTAAAAGTAGAGCGGCCAGGAAAAGCAGCAGCGCTAACCTGTTGTGATTCTATTGAGGGCCCAATAGTCAAATTAAACAACGGCGATGTTCTAAGGTTAGAGACAACAGCACAAGCCAAAAAATGTGCTAGCGAAATTAAAGAAATATTATTCTTAGGGGATATCCTTTTTAGTTATGGGGATTTTTTTAATAGGGCTCATCCATTATTGCCTGCAGGTTATTGTGAAGAATGGTGGGTGCAAGAATTAGAAAAAGCAACAGTGAACACATTCGGGGCCTTAGATTTAGAAAAACTATCATCCATAGTAGAAATTTCTGCAGAAGCACTAGAATTATTGCTTAAGGAACCACTCAAACAAAAATTAACAGCCATAGCAGCAGTTCAAATTTCAAAAAAATTAAAAATCCCATTATACCCTTACTATACTTACCATTGGGATCTTATAACCTCCAAAGAGCTTCTAAACATTATTGATTGGCTTAACAAATCTAAAATTGTAGTAGAAAACGAAAAAATACAAAAGATTATACTTCCAATGGATAAAGATAATAAAAGAATCCTAGAGCTTATTGGATTGCCCCACAAAAATATAAACAATGAATATATTATAACAGAAAAGGATGACTCCTTGATTCTTGCAGAGATATTCGATTTAACAGGGAAAAGGGACATTGAAAAAATCAAAAGTTCAATAAGTGAAACTAAAAAAACATTAGACATTCTTAATGATTTTTCCACAATCAAAATGAGAGACAAATCTGGTTATTTTATAGGCGCCAGGATGGGAAGGCCAGAGAAAGCAAAGATTAGAAAACTAACCGGATCCCCCCACGGGTTATTCCCTGTTGGGGAAGAGGGGGGCAAACTTAGGTGTTTCCAAACAGCTATGGAAACAGGAAAATTGAGCGCAGATTTTCGTATTTATAAATGCCCCCATTGTAATAAAGAAAAAGTTCTTAGCGTTTGTGAAGATTGCAATAAAAAAACACGAAAAATGTATTTTTGCAGTGTTTGTGGGATTATTGAAGAAAAATGCGAACATGAAAAAGTAAAATCTTATAAAAAAACAGAAATAGATATAAATGCCCTTTTTGAAAAAATCAAGGCAAAAATAAAGGAAAAAACAATCCCAGACTTGATAAAAGGAGTTAGAGGAACCTCAAATAAAGACCATATACCAGAACATTTAGCAAAAGGGATTCTAAGAGCGAAGCACAATGTTTATGTAAATAAAGACGGAACAACAAGATATGATATGACCCAATTACCAATCACCCACTTCAAACCAAAAGAAATACAAACAAGCATTGAAAAACTAAAAGAGCTTGGGTACGAAAAAGATATGAGCAATAAAGAACTTTTAGATGAAGATCAGATTCTAGAGTTAAAACCCCAGGATATAATACTTCCTGCATGTGATGAATCTCCTGATGAGGGGGCAGACACAATACTATACGGCGTAGCAAAATTCATTGATGATTTATTAGCTAAATTATATGGCTTAAAACCATTTTACAATTTAAACTCAAAAGGGGACTTGGCTGGGCACCTTGTTGTCGCATTAGCCCCCCATACATCTGCCGGGATTGTTGGAAGAATAATTGGTTTTTCCAAAACACAGGGCTTCTTTGCTCACCCAATGCTGCATGCAGCAACAAGAAGGGATTGTGATGGTGACGAAGCATCTGTAACCTTATTGATGGATTGTTTATTAAATTTTTCAAGGCAGTTTCTTCCTAATAGTAGGGGAGCAACCCAAGATGCCCCATTGGTGTTAACTTCTCTCTTGATACCCTCAGAAGTAGATGATATGGTTTTTGATCTGGACATAAGCAAGAGTTACCCTTTAGAGTTTTATGAAGCATGTTTAAATTATAAACAACCATGGGAAGTTGAAATAGAACAGCTAGGAAAAAGGCTTAACAAAGAGGGTCAGTATGAAAAAATGGGTTTTACCCACGACACCGAAAACATTAACTTAGGTGTTAGGTGCTCTGCATACAAAACCCTGCCTTCTATGGAAGAGAAACTAAAGGGGCAGATGGAACTAGCAGAAAAGATTCGGGCTGTAGACACATCAGATGTTGCTAGGCTGGTAATAGAAAAACACTTTTTGAGGGATATCAAAGGAAATTTGAGAAAATTTTCACAACAACAATTCCGATGTGTAAATTGCAATCAAAAATATCGCCGCCCGCCTTTAATCGGAAAATGCAACAAATGCGGGGGAAAAATTATATTTACAATATCAGAAGGCTCCATAATCAAATACCTTGAGCCAGCCATAAGCTTGGCTAATAAGTATGATCTCCCTTCTTACCTAAAACAAAGCTTAGAGTTGACAAAAAGGAGAGTTGAAGGAATTTTTGGCAAAGAAAAAGAAAAACAGGTAGCTTTAGGTCAATGGTTTGGCTAGTTTATTCCATAATTGCTTGGGCATGGGGTATATTCTTAATTCGTATAATGCTGTTTTTTTCTATAATGCCTAACTTTAAAGCAAAAGCTATACTCTTCTCACCAACTATATTTGCTATATAAGCTCCAAGAACCAATTTCACAAGTTCATCTTCACTCTTTTCTTCACCATTATAAAACTTAGAACTCAAATCAAGCTGTAAATTTTTTTCTTCAAATCTTTGGCCGATTAGCTCATTGTCACACAAAGCAACTATCTTTCTTCCATCGCTTGGTTTTATGTACTTTAACTATCATTCTATATCCTAGCTTTTATTGGGTGCTTTGCTCCGCAAGCATGGCACTTTAAAAAACTGAAATTACCCTCTTTTTCTATTTTTGTATCCGGCTTGCCGCACTCTTGGCAAAGAACAAATTCATTAGAGTATTGTTTTATTTTTTCATTAATTCTAGAAGCACTTACTTTAGTGCCCACAATAACAGAACCGCTTTTTTTTATTTCTCCTGGTGTAGCTAACTCTTTTAATATATATTTTAACAAGTGCTCAGGCTCCCTCCTAAGAATGCCCGCTATTTGAAGAAAATTACTTAGAATGGTCCTATTACCTTGTACATGCCCTAATATTTTAGGTATTTCAAATCTTTCTTTCTCAAAAACAGATTTAGGCAGCCTTTCTCTTGCATTTTTCAACATTTCCTTATATTCCATTTTATAAATTAGGAATAGTAAACCCTATATAAACTTAATTATTTTGCTTTAAATCTAACCTATCTTATGAAAACTTAACCTTTTAAGGCAAAGCAAAAATTATATAAACAACCAATATAAAAGGGTGGATATGGTAATAGAGTCACTGGTAAACCCATTCAAGGCAGAAAGAAACCCATGGGAGATGTTTTTTGTAGGCCTTTTTTATTCATCTGTAGCGATCTTATTAAGTGTTTGGGTTTTTAAGCCGCACGCCAGCTTAGTGATGGTTTTTTTAACCGTAACAGCATGTGTCCCAATTATGTACGGGACAATGAAACTTGAGGAAAAAAAAGACTTAGAAATCGAAAGCGAGAAGATTCTTATAAAAGAACACGGAAAGGCGCTTTCATTTTTTATATTCCTCTTTTTAGGGATAACAATCTCTTTCACTCTTTGGTATATTTTCTTGCCTGCAGACATAACACAATCTGTTTTTTCTATACAGACAAAAACAATCACCGACATTAACACCCAAATTACTGGCCAAAGCATAAACCAACTTGCATTATTCTCAAAAATATTTCTTAACAATCTAAAAGTTTTAATTTTTTGCCTGATTTTTGCTTTTATTTATGGTTTTGGTGCTATCTTTATACTTACATGGAACGCATCAGTTATTGGAACAGCAATAGGAAACTTTGTTAGAAGCAACGTCACCTCAGTAGGCCATTACTTTGAAATAACATCGCTTGGCCTTCTTAGGTATATGATACATGGAATCCCAGAAATCTTAGCATATTTTATGGGTGGCTTAGCTGCCGGAATAGTCTCCGTAGCAGTTATCAGGCACGACTTTAAATCAGATAAATTCCGTCATGTTTTGCTAGATTCAGCAGATTTGTTATTGCTTTCACTAGCCACATTATTAATTGCAGCGCTTATAGAAACTTTTATAACGCCAGTTTTATTCTAGAACCTTAAGTTTTCCAGGTTTTATTTCAAAAACCTCCCCTTGCTCTAACAAATTAGTTATTATTTGCTCTGCTTTGTCAATATTGGACTTGCTTATAACCTCCTGAGTATCCGCGCCACTGCCACTATCAACTTCCTTAATCAATTTAAATATTTTTGTTGCAGTGTCCTCTTCTTCTATACTTTCCTCCTTTACCCCCACACTGTCTTTTTTCAAAGCAACCTCACCAGCATTGTTAGCCAACTCAAGTTTTCTTACCTCTGCCCACAAAGCACCATCTACCTTCTTCAAAATTTCAGAAACAATATATTTATCATTCAAATATTCCCTGGGTCTGCCTATAACCAACACAAAATCTCCAATTTCAATCCCATCAAAATTGCTATTTTCCTCAAAACTTCTTATGGAAATCTTCCCAGAACCATCATCTATAGTCAAATTTTTATAATTTGTGTTTTCAGAATTTTGTTTAGAAACAACAACAGCCATTAAGTTAACTCTAGACACCTTCTTGTCCCCAACAACAATATAATTAGGCACCCATTCCCCCTCTTCTTTTATATATGGCCCGCTAAGTATATCATTAATCTTTACTTTATACGCAACCTGCCTCTTTTGTGATTTTTCCATCCTAGAAATTAACCCCCTAAACAGATAGAAATAGTTGTTGTTTAAATATCTTTTGAATAAACTATATCTTGCTTAAAAATCCGTGACGAGGCTCAAACAAATCACCAATTTTTTTCAATTTCTCAATTATCTCTTCTACTTTACTTTCATCTATTCCCTTTTCTTTTGCAGCAATAACAACATCATCTATAGGGATTGCCTTTCCAATCTTAGCTTCTAACTCATTGATTATCTCTTTCACCGTCACTATATGGCTTCTTGTAGAAGCAGAAACACCAGTAGCAATCCTGTCAATATCTATCTTTCCTGTCTCCTTATCAAACCCAACATCCATTAAAGAATATTCTAATATATTTATTGCTCTTTTTGCATCCTTTCTAGTTACTTCGTTGGACAACCTTATTCTCGCATTCGCCTCACTTAACCTCACTAATGCTTCTAATTGTCTAGGGGAGATAGGAATTGCTCTTATCCCTTCTTCAGATCCTCCACTAGCCCTCATCTTCAAATAATATCTTTTTATCTCTTCAACAGCGCCGTCAGTTAGTTTTGGAGAGATTTTTCTTTTAGCATACCCTATAAATTTTTTAAGTAAAGTAGTATCAATATCCTGCTCACTCGCTTTGGGAGTTTGATGCAAATTCAAAATATGGCCTGCTAACATATTATCTTTTTTCTCATCAGGCAAATCTTTTATTGTAAAAATCAGGTCAAATCTATTAATCAAAGTTGGCGGTAAATCTATCTGGTCAGCTATTATACCATAGGGATCAAATCTCCCAAATTTAGGATTAGCAGCAGCTAGTACCGTAGTTCTCGCTATTAACGTAGCTTGTATATTGGCTTTAGATATGCTAACAGTTTGGTTTTCCATAGCTTCGTGCATTGCAGACCTGTCTTCTGGGCTTATCTTATCCAGCTCATCTATACAGCACAACCCATTCGAAGCTAAAACCATAGCTCCTGCCTCTAAACTCCACCCCTTTAAAAACTCATCTTTTACAACAGCAGCAGTTAAGCCAGCTCCAGAAACTCCCTTCCCAGAAACATACCTTGCCTTTGGTGCTATTATATTTGCTCTTTTAAGCAAAGCAGACTTACCAGAACCAGGATCCCCTACCAATAAAACATGCATATCCCCTCTGCTCATAATACCATCTTTTCTTGTTTTATGCACCCCGCCAACCATCTGTAGCAATATAGCCTCTTTGATTCTGTCATGCCCGTATATAGATGGGGCAATAGAGTTGATTAATTTTTCATAAACCTTTGGGTCTTCCGCCAATTCTTTAATCTGTCTTTCCTCCTCCTCACTAATCTCAACCTCATAGAAGGTTTCTTCTACAGCCTCAACATAATTAGCTTCTATCAATAAATCAAACCTTGTAGATTTTGTGCCAGTCCTCAAAACTATTGGTACCTCTTTTATTATGCCAACAACCATTATCTTAGAGCCAGGAGAAGTCTTTTTTTCAGACAAAGGGCTTACCAAATCATCTTTTAAAAAAATATTCATCCTTTTTGGCTGCTCCCCGCCTTCTAGGCTTTCAGGAGCTTCCTCTAAAACAATACCTTGTGCGTCAACAAGCTCTTTGCTAAGTAAATGGAATTTTCCCTTTCTACCGCAGCCACACCTGCTTGGCTCTTTGAATGAAGTATCAAGCTGTAAAACATTTATCACATTACCACAGGAAGGGCATTCAAATTTAGCAGCCGTAACCTGGGGCCTTACATCCGATTTCTGCCTTACAATCCCATCTAATTGAAATAATTTATTTAGATGCAAACTTCTAATATTTCTTACAAGAATATGTCGTGATTCAGGTAAATTGTTAAACCTTACCCTTATTTTATCAGCATTATCCAAATCCAATTGCTCAATTGCCAATTCTGCTGTTTTTATGATGTCCTCTGGTTGCTCTAAAAGCAATTCAGCCAATTCAATGTCAAATTTGCTGAGATCATTAAACTCAATAACAAGAAACTTAAGGTCTTTTCTCAAATTAGCTGTTAATTTAGTTAAATAGTTTTTCTCCAAAAAATCCTTAAATTTTTGAATCTGGTCTTGTGCTTCCATTGAAAATACCTTTTATTTTCAATGCACTTAGAAAAGCTTCGCTTTTCTTGTGCACAAAAAATCTTTGATTTTTTCGTGTCCCAAAAATTTCTTTGAAATTTTTAAGGACATTAAAGATTCCGTTTTTTGTTTTAGATAGGTATAAATAAGCGATTACTGTCATTTCTAGAAAATAAAATAAAAAATTATTTGTCTTTCTTCATGACTTTCTTCAAATTGATTATCAATTTCTCTAAAGCAATATGAACTTCTTTTTCACTTTTAGTTCCTGTGCAAACAATTTTTCCATTGCTAAACAACAAAAATGTTGCTTTTGCTTCTGCTAGTTTGTATACTAGGCCTGGAAATTGTTCTGGTTCATACTCCGTGTTCTCTAATTTCATTGCTAGCACATTCAAATTAAGGTCCATACCTACACTTCCAGATGCTACAATATTCTGAATCTTTATTTCTGGTTTTATAGTTATCTTTATTTTTATCTTTTCTAAACTCTTAATTATCTTCTTAATAGATTCATGAACCTTATCCATAGACCTAGCTCCAGTACAAACAACCTTGCCCGAACTAAAGATTAAGGCACTAGTCTTAGGCTCTTTTATCCTTATAACAAGCCCAGGAAACTGCTCTGGGTTATATTCTGTATTGGATAACGTCGCCGCCATCTTTTCAAGCGGAATATCGTGCTCTAAAGACGTGCTAACTACTATATTAACTACTTTTATATCTCTCTTCTTAGATTCTTTCTTCTTTACCATAAAGGCACCCCCAATAACCTTTTTTCTTGAAAAAAAGCTTAATTTAAGCTTCTTTAACAGTTTTATTTATAAACATTTATAAATAGAGAAAGTATTTAAATACTGTGGTTTATAAAGGAAAAATAAAAAGTTTAAAGCATTAACTACATACTCTATAATAAGCTGTGTCTGAATTGCCTTGAGTACCCCTACCATCACTCCTACATTTCAACATCGTTGTACTCATACTTGTTGTTGTAGTACGCTCTTGCATATAACCTGCTCTGTAGTTAGTGCCATCTGCCCAATAACAAGCGCCAGTATATCCATTGTCAATAGCTTCTGCTAAACCGATTTCATTAACAAAACTTAACCATTGGCATCCGCTACCAGAACCACCACCGCCACTACAGCACCTTACAACATAATTTCCTGTACGGCCAATAGAACATTCATCTGCCAATTGACCTTGCCCAGGGAACCACATACCCACACAAACCTCATTCTTAGCAGCGCAATAAGTGTCTCCAGTTTGGCCCCCTAACTCAGCAACATTATTATCCTGGCAATTTAAATTACCGCCACTAGAACCCCCACCGCCACTGCTCACACATACAGCGGCCTCTCCACCAATTCCATTATTATTCAAAGAAAATAGGACTAATTTTTCTGTTGTAGTTGGGCAAATTACATGATTAATTCCTGTCCCAGGACCCGCAGGATTTTTAATATAAACGGCATGTTCACAGGTTGCTCCTCCTGAAAGAATGCTATATGCCTCCCAATAATTTATTATTCCATCCAAACAAGTACCAGATGCTGCAATCACTTTTCCATTGATTGTACCGCCACCAACACGAACTACAGTATAATCAACAGGAACTTGCGCATTTATATTATTATTGGCAAGGTCCTCAACCATAATCTTAAATGAAGCAGCTGTTTTATCAAAAACATATGCCGCATGCAAAGGGCCATAACCGTCTGGAGCATTTCCTCCAGAAGATGGGTAAACTGTCAATAAAACATTATAATTAGTATCGCTCAAACCAAGGGAAGATATGTCAATTGTTGCTTGACCGTATGGCTTGCCGCTAATAATCCCAATAGTTCTGCTTCCTGTTAGCAATACGCCACCACCAGTACCACTACCACTCGAAGAACCGCCACCGCCATCACCTTCACAACATATCATCCACATATTCACATAAGTTATGTCTGTATAATGAGAATCTCCTTTAATTCCAGCAACATAATATCCAGGTAGGCATTTTTTGTCAATATTCCTTGTATTCCACGTCAAAACCCTTTCATAATAACAATTGTCTTGGGCTAAACCACCACCAACACAATTCCCACTACCATCACAAATAGTTCCAGAAGCCTTTATATCACCAACAACATCAAGTTTTACTGCGGGGTTTGTTTTTCCAATACCCACATTACCCGTAACAGCAGAATACATATTGCTTCCAGAAATCGTCCAATCATTATCCGCTCCAGTGCCTCCACCAATCAACCCTTGTGTTATTGCTTCCTGTAAACTGTAGTCTGTTCCGCTAATACTAACCTTAACAGCATTTGCTTCATGATAAGCACTTGGTGCAGTCCAAGTAGCAAAAGCAATACTCACACCAATAA
>Ga0268276_1002747_pt1 | contig 14567 bp, 14 predicted proteins | sample saktaG_4_FD_190145 | JGI IMG/M metagenome (GOLD analysis project Ga0268276, IMG submission 190145) | Saline water microbial communities from Sakinaw Lake, British Columbia, Canada - sak_2010_1_5_45m | ecosystem: Environmental > Aquatic > Non-marine Saline and Alkaline > Saline ...
AACCCATTTATGATATAGGGCTACTGGAAAGATTTTTAAAACTTACCGCTCATATCAATATACCAAAAATTATCGGGATTATGCCTTTAAAAAGTTTTAAAATGGTTGAATATTTAAATAAAAATTTACCTGGTATCTTTGTTCCTTCCGAAGTAAAAGAGAGAATGAGGGGGAAGGATGCAGAGGAAGGAATAAAGATAGCCCAAGAAATTATTGATGAAACAAGAAAATTTAAAGAAGTAGCAGGAATTCATATATTCCCTTTGCGAGATATGGAATTAACCTGTCGCTTGCTAAGTTAGTCGTTAGTTTCAAATACAATTTTTTAGTTATCGGTACATAGCTAAAAATTTAAAGCTAACAGCGAAAAACCATAATTCAAAACTCAAAACTTTTTCTCTTAATACTAAACTTTGGGTTTTAGTTTTTACTTCTTTATCTTTTCATTTTGCTATATAGTATATGAGATAGGAAAGATGAAACTCAACAGATAAAACAATATATTTAAATTTTAAATTTTGAGCTATGGCTTTACGTTTTGCGCTTTTCGTTTTTCGTTTTATTACTATATACTAATTAGGGCTTATGTGAAAAAGGAATTCCCATACAATTAAAATAAAAGAAGAAAGATATGAAGATAATAAAAGATATTAAATTAAATATAGACAGGGAGGAAGTATTACGATACCAGGGATATAGTAAAAAAAGGGTTAAAAAACCCAACCAAAATATTTTAAGGATTACCGAAGAAGAAATTAATCGAGGTTATGATCTTTTTAAGCCTCAGGGGGTTTATTCCTTAATTAAAATTATCTGCTTTACATCAGAGGGAAGGATTAATTTAGAGAACGAGCTTGTTTTTAGATTTTCTAAATCTATATTTAATCAATTAAAAGGAGCAAGCCATTTGCTTGTAGGAGTGGTTACTATAGGAGATTTTTTGGAAAAGAAAGTTTCGGAATTATTCTCTCAAGGAGAATATCCTCAGGCATTAGCTTTAGATGCAGTAGGGACTGTAGCAGTCGAAGACTTTAGTCGGGAAGTTAGAAAATTAGCCCGTCAAGAAGTAAAAGAACAAGGCTTTAAAACGAGTAGACATTTTTCTCCCGGTTATGGTGGTTGGGAAGTATCTCAACAAGACATCATCTTTAAAAGTATTCCCGCTGATAATATCGGAGTAAGGCTAACAGAAGGTTACATGATGTTACCCCAAAAGTCATTATCCTGGGCAATTGGGGCAGGTAAAAAAATAATTACTTCTTCTGAAGAAGATAGTAACTGCGAAAATTGTCAGTCTAAATACTGTAATTATAAATTATAAATTTTTTTAGGCAAGGAGAAAATAATGGGAAAAACAATTGTTGAGAAGATACTTTCGGCTCATACAGATACAGATAATTTTAAGACAGGAGATATCATTAAAGCTCGGGTTGACTTTGCTTTTGCCAATGATATTACCGCTCCCATAGCTTTAAAATATTTTAAAGAAAGTGGTGCCAGGCAAGTATTTGACAAAAAGAGAGTCGGTTTAATCCCCGATCATTTTGCTCCCAATAAAGATATAAAGTCTGCCGAACAGTGTAAGTTATTAAAAGAATTTGCCCAGGAATATGGAATAGAGCATTATTTTGAAATAGGAAAGATGGGGATAGAACATGCCCTCCTGCCGGAAAAGGGATTAGTTCTTCCCGGAGATGTGGTAGTGGGAGCAGATTCCCATACTGATACTTCCGGAGCATTAGGTGCTTTTGCTATCGGGGTGGGTAGTACCGATTTTGCTGCTGTTATAGCTCTTGGTGAGGTCTGGCTTAAAGTGCCACCCACTATTAAATTTATCTATTCCGGAAAATTAAATAAATGGGTAGGCGGAAAAGACCTGATTCTGTACACTATTTCCAAGATTGGGGTAGACGGAGCAAATTATAAGGTGATGGAATTTAGCGGGGAAGTCATTAAAGGTCTTTCTATGGATAACCGCTTTACCATGTGTAACATGGCTATTGAAGCAGGAGCAAAAACCGGCATTATTGAACCTGATGAGATTACTTTGGAATATTTAAAAGGGCGGGCCAAAAGACCTTATCAAATTTACAAAAGTGATATAGATGCTCATTATAAAAAAATTATAGAGATTGATGTTAGTAAAGTTGAGCCTCAGGTGGCTTTCCCTCATCTACCGGAGAATGCTAAACCGATCAGCGAAGCAAAAGGGATTAAAATTGATCAGTCAATTATCGGTTCCTGTACCAACGGAAGAATAGAGGATTTACGTGTAGCTGCAAAAATTTTAAAAGGACAGCAGGTTCATCCTGAAGTTAGATTGATTATTATTCCAGCAACGCAAGATGTCTACCTACAGGCTATTCGAGAAGGTTTAGTCGATATCTTTATTACTGCCGGAGCCGCAGTAAGCACCCCTACTTGTGGTCCTTGCCTTGGTGGTTATATGGGTATCTTGGCCAAAGGAGAAAGAGCCATCTCTACCACCAACCGGAATTTTGTAGGGAGGATGGGACACCCCGAGAGCGAAATATACCTGGCTAGTCCTGCCCTTGCTGCCGCTTCTGCCATTTTAGGCAGAATAGCAAGTCCTGAGGAGGTGAAATAGAATGATAATTAAAGGAAAAATTTGGAAATTTAAAGACAACATCGATACTGATGTCATTATCCCTGCTCGTTATCTTAATACATCTGATCCCAAAGAATTAGCCTTGCATTGCATGGAAGATTATGATTCTGAATTTGTTAAAAAGATGGATCAGGGAGATATTATAGTAGCGGGTAGAAACTTTGGCTGTGGAAGCTCCCGTGAACATGCCCCTATTGCCCTAAAAGCAGCAGGAATATCTTGTATTATTGCCCCATCTTTTGGCCGAATCTTTTTTAGAAATGCCATAAATATTGGCCTTCCTATATTTGAATCCGAAGAGATAATGAAACAATGTTCTGAAGGTGATCTTTTAGAAATAGACACTACAAAGGGAACGATAAATAATTTAAGCAAAGATAAAGTTTATAAAACTAATCTTCTACCTGAATTTATTCAGAAATTAATCTCCGCAGGTGGTTTAAGAGAATATGTCAAAGAAGAGCTAGAAAGGAGAGAAAGAGTTGTATAACATAGCTTTAATTCCTGGAGATGGGATTGGACCGGAGATAATCAGAGAAGGCAAAAAGGTGGTTGAGGCAGCCTCCAGACAATATGGATTAGAAATTAATTGGATTGAATTTCCTTTTGGTTCTGAACGTTATCTAAGAACCGGAGAATTATTACCCGACAGTGCCTTAAAAGAGATAGAAGATATGGATGCTATATATTTTGGAGCTATCGGAGATCCCAGAGTAAAACCAGGCATTTTAGAAAAGGAGATATTATTAAAGATCAGATTTTACTTTGATCAATATATTAATTTGCGTCCCGTCAGATTGTATAAAGGCGTTCCCTGTCCTTTGAAAGATAAAAAACCGCAAGATATTAATTTTTATGTGGTGAGGGAAAATACCGAAGATTTCTATATAGGAATTGGGGGAAAATTTAAAGCCAGAGCTCACCAAGACCATTTGGAAGTATTAAGAAAATTGTATAAAGCTAAAATACAAGTAAATTTTAACTTGGAACAAGAAGAAGAGATGGCCTATCAGATTGGTTTGGTTAGTAGACCAGGAACCCAAAGAGTGATTAAATATGCCTTTGAGTTAGCTAAAAAGAAAAACCTAAAAAGAGTCACTTCAGTAGATAAAGCCAATGTGTTAACTGATATTTATGGGTTATGGAGAGAAATATTTGGAGAAGTATCAAGACAATATCCTGATATCGAGACTGAGTTTAGCTTTGTAGATGCTATTTGCATGTTTTTTATCCAAAGACCCGAATGGTATAGAGTGGTAGTGACCCCTAATATGTTCGGAGATATTATTACTGATTTAGCCGCGATGATTCAAGGTGGTTTGGGAATAGCTGTCGGAGGAAATATAAATCCTGAAGGTGTATCTATGTTTGAACCTGTTCACGGTTCTGCCCCCGATATAGCTGGTAAAAGTATTTCCAATCCTACTGCCACTATACTTTCCGGGGCAATGATGTTAGATCATTTGGGAGAGATTAAAGCTGCCCAAGCCATAGAGAACGCAGTAGAAAAAGTCTTAAGTGAAGGGAAAGTAAGATCTCATGATTTAGGAGGAAATTCTTCTACCATCGAAGTAGGTGATGAGGTAGTAAGGAAACTCAAAGAAATAAATAAATGATTTTAAATGTTATTTATTAGTGACACTATATTAATTTAAAGTTTTTAATTTTTTTTAATCATATAAATAGGGGAGAGTCAAACGAGTTGATTCTTCCCTATTTTTATTTTTTATATCTTTATTTTTGCTACTTATTTTTACCTCTACACGATACGCAACGCGATATATGAGATAGGAAAATATTGTTGACAATATACAGTCGACAAGATAAAATATCATTAAGAATAGTTAAACCTTTAAAGAGAAGGGGAGAATTATGAAAGAATGTTTTGAAAATTTAGGAAACTACTTATCCCTCAAAGATAGAGTCTACCAGAATATAAAATTTCAGATTATAATAGGCGTTTTAAAACCGGGTACACGTTTACCGGAGGAAGAATTATCAAAGGCCATGAGTATTAGTAGGGCTCCAATCAGGGAAGCCTTTAACCGATTAGAAAAAGAAGGATTTGTGACGGTTATTCCCCGAAAAGGTGCAGCAGTCTCTAAAGTTACTGCTCAAGCAACAGAAGATCTCTTTGAAATTAGAGAAACTCTGGAATCATTAGCAGTTAAAAAGTCTAAAGGGAAAATATCCATAGAAGAATTAGAAGAAGTAGGAAATGGCTTTAAAAAATTTATAAACAAACCCACAAACACAGAAAATTGTATCCAGTATTTAAGCCTGGATAAAAAATTTCATGATCTTCTTAGTCAAAATTGTGGCAATAAAAAGCTTATTGATTTATTAGCTAACCTTCAGGAACAGATCCATTGGTTGAGGAATATCTCTCTCAAAAGGATTACTTTCGCTGGTTCAGTAGGGGAACATTTGGCTATTATTGAAGCTTTACAAAAGAAAGATGAAAAACTCATTCTTAAAGCCCTGCTTCAACATTTAGAAAGAGCTAAAAGATCTTCCCTTGAGGCGATAACTATCTGTGATATTGGTGCTGAATAATTAAAGACACAGTAAGTATTTATGTATTTTGCTTTTAAAGGGAAAAAATAAAGTGAAAATAACAAACTATCATTATGATGTAGTAATAATCGGCGGTGGCGTAGTGGGTTGTGCTATTGCCCGGGAATTATCCAAATATAAAACCAGTATTGCAGTATTGGAAAAAGAAGATGATGTCGGCTGGGGGACTAGCTGCCGGAATAGCGGAGTAGTTCATGCTGGTTTTAATTATAAATCGGGGACTTTAAGAGCCCAACTTTGTGTAGAAGGCAATAAATCTTTTGCAGAATTTTGCAGACAACTCGATGTGCCTTACAAAAAAATAGGTAAATTAATAGTTGCCAAGAAAAAAGAAGAAATTAAAGAATTGCAAAAATTAATGCAGCAAGGTGATATAAACGGAGCAGAAAACCTTCAAATCATTGATTTTAATGAAGTAAAAAAATTAGAACCCAATATAGAAGGAATTGCTGCCCTCTATTCTCCGGAAACTGCTATCACCTCTCCTTATATATTAACTATCGCTTTAGCAGAAAATGCTCTTACTAACGGTGTTTCCTTCTTTTTAAATACCGAAGTAAAAAGTATAGCTAAGTTAAGAAATTCTGATTTTAGAATTAATACCAATAAGGGTGAATTTACTTCTTCTTACGTCATTAACAGTGCGGGTCTCTACTCCGATAAAGTAGCTCATATGGTGGGAAAAGATAAATATCGAATTTACCCCTGTCGGGGGGAATATTATGTTTTAGATAAAAATGCTTCCTGGATTATTAATCATTTAATCTATCCGGTACCAAAGGCAGGGATAGGTGGCTTGGGAATTCATTTTACTCCTACCATTGATAAAAATATTTTAATAGGCCCAAGTAATGAATATATAAAACAAAAGAATAATTTTTCTTCAACTTCCAAAATCATGAAGATGCTTGCAGCTGAATCCCAAGATTTTTTACCATTAATTTCAAGCCGGGATATCATTCGCAGCTATTCCGGTATTAGAGCCAAGCAAGCTCCCTCTTCTGAGGGTGGATTTTGGGACTTTGTAATAGAGGAAAGCGCCACAGTCAATAACTTTATCAATCTAATTGGTATCGAATCTCCCGGATTAACTGCTGCCCAACCGATTGCTAAAAGAGTAGTGGAAATTTTTAATAAAAAGGAAAGATTGAATTCTAATCTCAGCTTTAATCCTTTCAGAAAAGGTATTCTGCGATTTGAAGAGCAGGATGAAGAGACCAAGAAAACCTTAATCAAACAAGAACCAGATTACGGAGAGATAGTATGTCGTTGTGAGAAAATTACCAAGAAAGAAATATTAGAGGCAATCAATAATCCTTTGGGGGCGAGAAGTCTGGTTTCTATTAAATATCGCACTCGTGCCATGATGGGTAGATGCCAGGGAGGATATTGTCAGACCAGAATTATGGAAATATTAAGAGAATCTTTTAAACTTAGTCCCAAGGAGCTTACTTTAAATGGGGGAAAATCTTATCTATTAACCGGATATAGAAGTAATGAGGTTAGTAAATTATGCAAGAAAAAGAAGTTATTATTATTGGAGGAGGGGCTGCTGGTTTAGCTGCAGCAGTCGCCTGTCAACAAAAAGGGATAGAGAATATTCTGATTATCGAGCGGGGAGCTTACTTGGGGGGTATCTTGAACCAGTGTATCCATGATGGATTTGGACTGGAAAAATTTCACACTTCCCTTTCTGGTCCGAAATATGCCCAAAGATATATTGACCAGGTAAGGGATAAAAAAATTCCCTTTTTATTAAATAGTATGGTATTGAATTTAACTCCCCAAAAAGAAGTTATTGTAGTCAATCATCATGGTTTACAACACTATCGGGCCAAAGTAATTATTCTGGCTATGGGTTGCCGGGAACGGACCCGGGGAGCTATCGGCATACCCGGAGCTCGGCCATCCGGCATCTATACTGCTGGAGTAGCTCAGGAATTAATTAATTTAAAGAATTATATGGTAGGCAAGAAGATAGTCATCTTAGGATCAGGGGATATTGGTCTGATTATGGCTCGCCGCTTAACCTTAGAAGGTGCAGAGGTAATAACAGTGGCAGAGAAACTCCCCTACAGCAGCGGCCTTCCCCGAAATATCAATCAATGTCTGTATGATTTTGATATCCCCCTTTTACTAAACCACACCGTAATAGATATAGAGGGGAATGGGCGGTTATCTAGTGTGACCATTGCCCAACTGGGTAAACGAGGAGGAATCATCCCGGGAAGCCAGAGAAAGATAGCCTGTGATACCTTACTTCTTTCTGTAGGTTTAATTCCGGAGAATGAGCTTTCTCGTGAAGCAGGTATAGTTTTGGATAATATAACCGGGGGGCCGCAAGTAGACGAGAGGGGACAGACCAGTGTTCCCGGTATTTTTGCCTGTGGGAATGTTCTGCAGGTGCACGATATCGTAGATAATGTATCTTTAGAAGCTGAATATATAGTAGAGGGAGTAGAAGAATACTTAGGAGGAAAATTAACCAAAGAGCAGGAAATTAAGGTTGGATTAGGAGAGGGTTTAAGATACGTAGTTCCTCAAAAATTGATTAGTCGAAAAGATACCATCTTTTCTTTTCGAGTGAATCAGCCAGGAAGAAAGAAGATTTTAGTATTTGAAGATGACAAAAAAGTAATTAAGAAAAAATCTTTACGACGGGTAAACCCTGCAGAGATGGTGAGAGTAAAATTGTCCTCTTCAGAATTAGAAGGGATAAAAACATTAAAGGTAAGGTTGGTCTAATAATGAAGAGAGAATTTACTTGCATAATTTGTCCTAATGGATGTCGAATATCCGTAGAATATGAAGGAACAAATATTAAAAATATTAAAGGGGATGAATGTCCTAAAGGAAAAGACTATGTAAAAAACGAAATTACTAATCCCTTAAGAGTATTCACCGGCTCTGTTTTGGTAGAAAACGGAGATTTTTCTTTGATAAGCGTAAAAACTCACGTTCCTATTCTTAAAAAATATTTAAAAAAAATTGGAGAAATTACTCGCCGGATTAAAGTGGAAGCTCCCGTTGAGATTGGTCAAGTGGTAGCTTTTAATTTATTAAATGAGAATATAGATTTAATAGCAACCAGGAAAATTAAAAAAAAATTATTTGACTACTGAGAACTTTTAATATATTATTAGGAAAATAAAAGTGACCCTTTTAAATTGGTTCAGAGAGACTAGTAAGGGGAAAAAGAGAAAATTATATCCTCTTATTAGTCATTAATAAGAGGATTTTTTTATTATATAAATAAATACATTTTCCTTTAACATCAGTCCGGCGAGGCTGATAAGGAACGGCTATTACCCCCCTTATCAGCCAGAATAGGTTGAAAGGGGTTTTTTATTTAAACATTTAAATAAATTTGTAGCAGAAGAGGAGGTTTAAAGAAATGGATTTACAGGAAAAGACTGTGGTGATGAAAGAAAGTGAAATCAAAAGGACTCTGGTAAGAATTGCTCACGAGATAGTAGAAAAAAATAAGGGAGTAATAGATTTAGCCCTTATTGGAATAAGGACCAGAGGTGTTTTTTTGGCTAAAAGATTAGCCCAAGAAATTTTTAAGATAGAAAAAAAAGAAATCCCGGTAGGAACGTTAGATATAACTCTTTACCGGGATGATTTGTCTTTAGTTGCCCGCCAACCACTGGTGCTTAAAACTGAAATACCTTTCGATGTTTCGCAGAAAAAAATAGTATTGGTTGATGACGTCCTTTATACCGGAAGGACCATAAGGGCAGCCATGGATGCCATAGTGGATTTAGGAAGACCTCAGGTGATTCAGTTAGCTGTATTGATTGATAGAGGACATCGAGAGCTTCCTATTCGAGCAGATTTTGTCGGTAAAAATATTCCTACCTCTAAGAAAGAGATAGTCAAAGTTAATTTAAAGGAAGTGGATGGGGAAGACAAAGTAGGAATAGTAATAAAAGATATGTAAATAGCGTAACAATTAGCGTGGAGCGTATAGCGTTTAGCGTATAGGATATTAGTTATCTGGTTACCCAGTTATAGTCGATAGTGAATAGTCGTTAGTCGTAAGCAAGACAGGCGGGTCTGTTCTCATAAAAAGGGTGAAAGCCTGTCTCTGAACTAAGGTAGGGGTTCGATTTATCGAAACCGTTAAAAAATCACTAAATAACCCGGGGTGGATGAATCCGCCCCCTACACCAGATTCGTAACAATAACATAAAACACAATAGACTGTAAACCTTTTAACTGATAACTGAAAACCTGTATTTAATACTAACGACTAACGACTAATTTAATTGGTGAATTGGTCAATCGGTTAATTGGAGAATCAACGAAAGTAGGTGAGTGCAATTTTAAATATTAAAGCAAAAATTTTATCCAGAAAAGAAGTTACTTCCAAGATTTATCTGATGAGTGTAAAGGCTCCAGAAATTGCTCAAGAAGCTCTTCCCGGGCAGTTTATCCATATTAAATGCAGTATAGATAATTACCCCTTGCTACGCCGCCCCTTAAGTATTCACCGAATAGATAAAGAAAAAGGAGAAATTTATATTTTGTTTCAGGTAGTAGGAGAAGGCACAAAATTATTAGCCCAAAGGAAAGTCGGAGATAATTTAGATATTCTGGGTCCCCTGGGAAATGGTTTTAATATCTATCCGGAAAGTAAGAAGATTATGATAATAGGTGGAGGGATAGGAGTTGCTCCTTTACTGGCTTTATGTGAAGAATCTATAAGACAAGGCAAAGAGGTACGAGTCTTGATAGGTGCCTTAAAGAAAGAGTTGGTCATAGGAGAAGAAAATTTCAGGAAATTGGGGGCGAAAGTAGATGTTGCTACCAATGATGGAAGTCATAAGTATAAGGGTTTAGTTACTGATTTATTAGAAAGAATTATTAAAGAAGGATGGTTAGCAGACCAGATATTTGCCTGCGGGCCGAAACTTAAGCTGAAAAAGATTGTGGAAGTTTCATTAGAGGCCCATATTGATTGCCAGGTATCTTTAGAAGAACGAATGGCTTGCGGGATAGGTGCCTGTTTAGGCTGTGTCTGTAAGATAAAAACTAGGGATAAAAAAGAAGGCAAAATTAAATACGAATTTAAGAGAGTCTGTGTAGATGGACCTGTCTTCAGAGGAAGCGAGGTGGTCTGGGATGATTGATAAAACCTGTCTGAAAGTGGAAATAGCCGGGATAAAATTAAAAAATCCGGTGATGACCGCCTCAGGGACTTTTGGTTATGGTCAGGAATATGACCCTTTTGTTGATTTAAACAGATTGGGTGCCATAATATTAAAAGGGATAACCTTAAAACCAAAGAGAGGGAATCCACCTCCTCGAATTATAGAAACTCCTTCGGGGATGCTTAATGCTATTGGTTTACAGAATGTAGGAGTGGAAGTTTTAATTAAAGAAAAATTACCTTATTTAAAAAAATTTAATACCCCGGTGATTATAAATATCTCCGGGGATACCATAGAAGAATATGTGGAATTAGCCCAAAGATTAGGAGAAGTTTCAAAGGAGATGGGAGTTGCCGGTCTGGAGGTCAACATTTCCTGTCCTAATGTCAAAAAAGGGGGTATGGCCTGGGGGACAGACGCTAAAGCAACTTATAAGATTATGAGTAGTATTCGGAAAACTACCACACTCCCTCTTATTGTAAAATTGACTCCTAATGTTACAGATATCAAAACAATTGCTCAAGGTGCTGAAGAAGCAGGAGCAAATGCTTTATCCCTAATAAATACTTTAGTGGGTATGGCAGTAGATATTGATTCTCGCAAACCTAAATTAGCTAATATCAGTGGCGGCCTGTCCGGTCCCGCGGTAAAACCGGTAGCCCTCTGGTTGGTCTGGCAGGTATTTCAGACAGTAAACATTCCGGTAATAGGAATAGGGGGGATAATGAAAGTGGAAGACGCCCTGGAATTTATCATTGCTGGAGCCCGGGCAATAGAGATAGGGACAGCGAATTTTGTAAATCCTCGGGTAACTATTGAAATTATTGAAGGAATAGAAAAATATCTAACAAAAAATAATATTAAAGATGTAAATGAATTGGTAGGAAGTATGAAAATTTAATAAAACAGAGGTGAGAAAATGCAATTAACGGCGAGAGAAAGATTGGTTTTAGCTCTTGATGTAGATGATTTTAAAAAAGCAGAGGAATTGGTGGGTAAGTTAAGTGATTATGTAGGGGTATTTAAAGTTGGAAGCCAATTATTTACTGCAGAAGGGACTAAAGTAGTTAATATGATAAACGAGAGGGGGGGTAAGGTTTTTTTGGATTTAAAATTTCACGATATACCCAATACCGTTGCTCGGGCGGCTGAAGTAGCTACTAAATTAGGAGCATATATTTTTGATGTCCACACTTCCGGTGGATATGAAATGATGAAAGCAGTCGCTGAAGCCAGTAAAAAAATTAGTTTGAGTTTAGGTGTCAGAAAACCCTTAATTTTAGGAGTGACTCTACTTACCAGTATCAATCAAGAAATTTTAGAAAAAGAGATAGGCGTAAAAAAGAAATTAGAAGAGCAGGTGGTTCATCTGGCTAAATTAGCTAAAGCTGCCGGCCTTGATGGAATAGTAGCTTCCTCATGGGAGATTAAGGAGATAAGGAAGGCCTGCGGTGAAGATTTTGTAATTTTAACTCCCGGAATACGTCCTACGGGCAAATCTTCCGATGACCAGAAAAGGGTAATGACTCCCCGGGAAGCCACAAAATTAGGAGCTGATTTTTTGGTAATAGGAAGGCCGATAAGAAATGCCGCTAATCCGGTAGAGGCTGCAAAAAAAATATTAAAAGAAATGGAGGAAAATTAAAATATGATTATCAAAACAGAAGAGGTAATGAAAAAATTTGAACAAGCAGGTGCTATCCAGAAAGGGCATTTTAAATTAACTTCGGGAGTTCACAGTGATACCTATATCCAATGTGCCCAAATTATGCAACATCCCGAATTTATGCATAATCTTTGCAGCGAACTGGGGAAGAAATTTAGAGGGGATGACATTGATGTAATAGTGGGACCGGCCATCGGAGGTATTATTATGTCTCATGTAATGGCGCGAGTATTAGGGCCCTGGGTGAGAGCAATTTTTACTGAAAGAGAAAATGGGAAGATGACCTTGCGACGTAGTTTTGAGATAAAAGAAGGGGAAAAAGTTTTGGTAGTAGAAGATGTTACTACCACCGGAAGTTCAGTAAGAGAAGTAATAGATATTGTAAAATCAAGACAGGGAAAAGTTGTAGGAGTAGGTGTATTAATTGATAGGAGTGGAGGAGAAGTAGATTTTGGAGTAAAGACTGAAAAACTCCTGACTGTAGATATAAAGACCTATCTTCCCGAGGAATGTCCTCTATGTAAAAAAGGGATTCCTGTAGTAAAACCGGGGAGTAGGGAGCTTTGAAAAGGGTAATAATTTAAAGAGATTAGATTAAATTTAAAAAATATTTTTTAAAAAAATTTGACAAGAATGAAATTTTAAGGTATTATACTTTCCAAATATACAAAAAAGAATAATTTAACGAGGAAAGTAAGCCATTATTTAAATTATAAAGAGAAAGATACATTTGGTGAAAGTATCTTAAAAAAAGATGACTGAAAAGAGAACCTCAATAACAATAGGTTGGTTACCTTTAAAAACTTTTAATGAGTGGGGTAAATGATTTATCCAATCCCAGGTGGTACCGCGAGATTTTATCTCGTCCTTTTATGATAATGAAGATTATCAAGGGGACGGGATTTTTTATTTTAAGAGGGAGATTATTATTTACTCAACCCGGGTGGCACCACGGGAAATTCTATTAATCTCGTCCCTTATGATAATTAACAAAAAAATTATTATAAGGGACGAGATTTTTTTATTTTCTAAACAGGGTAGGTGAATAAAAAATGCAAAAATTAAAAGTAAGCATTATTGGTTCAACCGGATATGCGGGGAAAGAATTAGTAAAAATATTAATACATCATAAAGAGGTAGAATTGGTTCACCTGGTTTCTTCCAGTTGTGCAGGAAAAAATATGGCAGAGATATTTCCTGATTTCTTGAATAAATTAGATAAAAAACTTGTAAGTTATAATTTAGATATAGTATCTCAAGATTCGGATATGGTATTTACTGCACTTCCCCATACGGTCTCTATGGAGATAACGCCTGCATTATTAGAAAAAGGTGTTAAAGTAGTTGATTTAAGCGCAGATTACCGTATAAAGGATTCTGCGGTATATCAGGAATGGTACAAGAAAGAGCTCAATCAAATGAGTAAGGAACTGTTACTTGAAGCAGTTTATGGTCTTCCGGAAATCTACCTGGATAAAATAAAAAATGCCTCATTGGTAGCTAACCCTGGATGTTATCCGACCAGCGTAATTTTAGGGATCGCCCCTTTATTAAAATATCACTTTGTAGAACCAGACGGGATTATTATTGATTCTAAATCCGGTACCAGTGGAGCGGGAAGGAAGTTGTCTTCAAGTCTTCAATTTGCAGAGTGTAATGAAAATTTTAAAGCTTATAATATTATCAAGCATAATCATATCCCGGAGATCGAACAGGAATTGTCTTCTATATATTTTAATGAAAATAACCATAAACAGAAGCAGCAAGAAACAGAGATAAAAGTCTCTTTTACTCCCCATCTTCTTCCGATTAACAGAGGCATTTTATCTACCTGTTATTTAGATTTAAGAGGTTCCAAAAAAGAAGAGGAGGTTTTGGAGATTTATCAAAAATATTATCAAAAAGCACCTTTTGTGCGGATCTTTAACCCCCCCAATTTTCCGGAGATAAAATTTGTAACAGGAACAAATTATTGTGATATTGGATTTGGAATAGATAAAAGAGTAGGGAAGATTAAAGTCATTTCGGTGATAGATAATTTACTTAAAGGGGCAGCGGGGCAAGCAGTGCAGAATATGAACATTATGTCTGGTTTCCCTGAGACCTGTGGGTTGGTATAAAATCAAAGCGAAAGGAGTTAATAATGATGAAAGATGTTTTAGATAAAGAAGATTTTCAGGTTGTTAAAGGAGGAATAACTTATCCTAAAGGTATAAAGGCATCCGGAGTAGCATGCGGGATAAGGTTCAATAAAAAGGATTTAGCCTTAATTTATTCGGAAAAAGTAGCTGATGCCCGGGGAACATTTACTACCAATAAATTTAAAGCTGCTCCCTTGGTGGTTACCGAGAAAAATTTATCTTTATCGGGAGGTAAGCTGCAAGCAGTGTTAATAAATAGCGGGATAGCTAATGCCTGTACCGGAGAGAAAGGCCTGCAAGATGCCTGGGATACAGTAAATTATATTTCGGAGGGATTAAAGATTAATCAGGAATATGTGGCGGTCACTTCTACCGGGAAAATTGGTGAATTCTTGCCC
>Ga0268276_1002748_pt1 | contig 14567 bp, 15 predicted proteins | sample saktaG_4_FD_190145 | JGI IMG/M metagenome (GOLD analysis project Ga0268276, IMG submission 190145) | Saline water microbial communities from Sakinaw Lake, British Columbia, Canada - sak_2010_1_5_45m | ecosystem: Environmental > Aquatic > Non-marine Saline and Alkaline > Saline ...
TAAACATAAAAATAGCTTTAATAAAAAATTATATTGATGCACCTTTTTAATATAGTTATTTAAATATATATTTTACAAAGTATATAATAAATCATATACTTCTTTTAGATATAATTTCTTGTATAAGCCTTTTTCCATAGGAAATTAAGGTGTTCTTCTTTTTTAGTGGTTCTAATCATTTATATAATAAAATAAATTTTTATTATCGAAACAAGAGCATTTTATGTTCATTTCCACACGAAACTAAGCTGTGTGTGGTTGTTGTTTTAATTTAATATTAATAAAATGGAACAAAGTAAAAATGACTGTTGAACTTGATAATATTTTTGATTCTTTTGATAAAAAGAGCATTTTTAGAGATAAATCTCTTTTACAAACAAATTATCAGCCGGAAGATATTTTGCATAGGGAAGAACAAATTAAACAAATTGCATCAATTCTTGCACCAGTTCTTAGAGGGGAAAGAGCAAGCAATTTATTTTTATATGGCAAAACAGGAACAGGAAAAACCCTCTCTATCAAATTTGTTAGTGATAAACTTTTGAAAAGAGTAAAAAAAGAATCTGGATTTAAATTAAATATTGCTTATCTTAATTGTAAATTAAAAAAAGTTTCAGACACAGAATACAGAATTTTAGCTGAATTAATTAAAAAATTTGGCGGAACAATTCCACAAACAGGGCTGCCAACACAATCAGTTTATAATAAATTTATAGAAATTATTGATTCTGAAAAACAACTTCTTGTTTTAATTTTAGACGAGATAGATCAAACAGTTAAAAAAATTTCAGACGATTTTCTTTATAATCTTACTCGGTTAAATTCTGAATTGACACAGTCACAAATTTGCCTTGTGGGGGTTAGTAATGATTTAACTTTTTTAGATGGTTTAGACCCCAGAGTTAGAAGCTCTTTATCAGAAGAAGAAATCATTTTTGCACCCTATAATGCTTTACAATTAAGGGAAATTTTAAACAAAAGAGCTGAATTAGCTTTTAAAGAAAATATTCTTGTGGAAGGAGTCATTGCCAAATGTGCTGCTTTTGCTGCTCGTGAGCATGGGGATGCAAGACGTGCCTTGGACTTATTAAGAATTGCTGGCGAATTAGCAGAAAGAGATGGTTCTTTAAAAATTAAATTAGAACACATCGATCAAGCAAATAATAAAATTGAAAGGGACAAAATTTTAGATGTTATTAAATCAGAACCAAAACAATTTCAATTTGTTCTTTATTCTATAATTAAATTAACTGAAAACCAGAGCAATGAACCTATTTTTACAGGAGATATTTACAATTTTTATCAAGATCTTTGTTTAAAAAATAAATCAGAAGTTTTAACCCAAAGAAGAGTTAGTGATATTGTTCAAGAATTTGATATGCTTGGAATTATAAATGTAAGGGTTATTTCAAAAGGTCGTGGAGGCAGAATGCGTGAAATAAAACTGGCAATTACAAATAATATTGCTAAAAAAGCAAAAGAAATTATTGAAAATTCATTAGACTATCAAATATAATTTTAAAATGAAATATACTGAAAATTGTCCTTTTTGTAATATTTTAAAAGATGAAAGAGAAATTTTAAGTGAAACCAAGGATAGTTTTATTATTTTAAGTAATCCTGCACTTGTTTCTGGGCATTGTTTAGTTATTCCAAAAAAGCATGTAAAAAAGCCATTCCGTTTAAAACAAATTAATTTACTTGAGCAGACCACTTTACTCAAAAAAGAATTGCCAACAAAATTTCAATTAAATAAATTAAAAGATTTTATTTTGAAATAATGGAACCAAAAGAAGTTCTGAAATTTTTTATAGAAAAAGGGCTTTTGGTTGATAAAGAAGTTTTAGATCTTTTTAGTGAAACAACTGACGAAGAATCCACAAAACTGATTATAGAAAAATTAAAAAATCATACACAACAGAAAATAATTACAAAAGAAATTTTTTTAAAGAATAAAGAAAAGGTTTGTGGGTTTTTTTCAAATTTTCCAAAAGAAAATCAAAAAAATTTTGAAAAGTTAAAAATAAAGTTAGGTTTAAGCATAGAAATTTCAAAAGAAATTTCAAAACCTTTTCATGAAAAAACTGCCTCCTCACAGCCCATAATAGTTAAAAATGTTGAAGTGCAAAACTCAAAACCTTTTTTAAATAAAAAAATAGAAATTTCAGATTTTAATAAATATTTTAGAAATCGTTATAATGAATTAAAGAGCATTTTGCAAGAGCATTCTGAATTAAAAAATTTAATTTCAATTAATAAACTTTCTGGAAACGCTTCTTCTATTTCTGTTATTGGAATGATTTTAGATAAAAGAGTCACAAAAAATTTAAATTTAATTTTTGAAATAGAAGATTTTACAGGAACAATAAAAGTAATTGTAAATCAAAATAAAAAAGAAGTTTATGAAAAAGCGAGAGATATTTGTTTAGATTCTGTAATTGGGTTTAAATGTTCTGGAAACAATAAGGTTCTTTTTGCAAATGAGGTAGTTTTTCCAGAAGCTATTTTATTTGAAAGAAAAACTTCTCCTATTGAGGAATCTATTGCATTTTTAGGAGACTTACATTTTGGGAGCAAATTATTTTTTGAAAAAAGTTTTTTGAAATTTATAGATTATTTAAATGGAAAACTCCAAAATCCAGAAGAAGCAAAAAAAATAAAGTATTTATTTATTGTTGGAGATTTGATTACTGGTGTTGGAAATTATCCAAACCAAGAAAGAGATTTGAAAATAAAAGATGTCGAAGAGCAGTATATTCAAATTGCAGAACTTTTGAGTAGGATAAGAAAGGATATTATAATAATAATTTCTCCGGGAAATCATGATGGTGTTAGGTTGATGGAACCCCAACCTATTTTTGAAAAAAAATTTGCATGGCCATTGTATAATTTAGATAATGTAATTATAACAGAAAATCCAAGTAGAATAAATATTGGAAAAAAATATGGTTTTTCTGGTTTTAATGTTTTAACATATCATGGTTTTAGTTTTCCGTATTATGCAGATAATGTGCCTTCTTTAGTTCAAGCAAAAGCAATAAATTTCCAAGATAAAATTATGGCATATTTGTTAAAAAATAGACATCTTTCTCCTACCCATAGCACAAGAACCCAACATTTCCCCCTTGAAAAAGATCCCCTATTAATTAGAAAAATTCCCGATATTTTTTTTTCAGGTCATTTGCATAAATCTGCTATCTCTTATTATAATAATATTTTATTAGTTGTATCTTCTTGTTGGGAAGACCTTACTTCTTATCAAATTAAAAGAGGAAACAAACCTGATTTTTGTAAAGTTCCTTTATTTAATTTAAAGACAAGAAAAATTAAAATTTTGGATTTTGAAGAAAAATGAAAACAGAACAATATTTTAAAAAATTAGATGCAGATGTTAAAAAAGTTTATGCAATGGCAGAAGTTGCAAGAGCAAAAGGTTTAGATCCTGTTTCTAAAGTTGAAGTTCCTTTAGCAAAAACAATGGCTGAAAAAGTTGTAAAGTTAATTGCAACTGTTTACCCTCAAATAGATAACCCCTTAATTTCAAAAAGAATTTTAGAATTAGAAAAAGAGCATGGCAAATTAGATAATGCTGTTGCATTCAAAATTGCAGAAGAAATTGCAAAACAAAAGTATTGCAAATTTTCAAATATACTTGAATCTATTGAAGCTGGGATAAGAATTGGTTTTGCATATATTACTCTAGGGGTTGTATCTTCTCCCATCGAAGGATTTACAAAACTTAAACTTGCTAAAACAAAAGATGGAAAAGATTATTTTGTTGCATATTTTTCAGGTCCTATCCGTAGTGCAGGGACAACTGCCTCATGTATGGTGTTAATTTTAATTAATCATTTGAGGGAACTTTTTGGTTATGCTAAATATGATCCAACAGAAAAAGAAATTAAAAGAGTGGCAATAGAGTTGGAAGATTTTCATAGTAGAATAACCAATTTGCAATATATGCCTACTGAAGAAGAAGCTTTGTTTTTAGCAAAAAATATGCCAATTCAGGTGAGTGGTGAACCTTCTGAAAAACTTGAAGTTTCAAATTATAAAAATTTAGAGCGAGTTGAAACAAATTATTTGAGAAGCGGTTTTTGTTTAATCATGGCAGAAGGTTTGGCGCAAAAAGCAAAAAAAGGTTTGCGGCTTTTAGATAAATTAAAATCAAAAGGAATTATTTCAAAAGATTTTGATTTTTTAAAAGATTATGTTAAACTTCATGAGAAAAGAGATATTGGTAAAGTAGATGCTTCTCCAACGTACATTAATGATTTGGTTGCTGGAAGACCAGTTTTTGGGCATCCTTCAAAATCAGGTGGTTTTAGGTTTAGATATGGTCGAGGAAGAGTTTCTGGTTTTAGTGCTGTTTCATTACATCCTGCAACAATGGGAATTACAGATAATTTTATTGCAATAGGAACTCAATTGAAAATAGAAAAACCAACAAAAGGTTGTGTTACAACTGTTTGTGATTCTATTGATGGTCCAATTGTAAAACTTGTTAATGGAAGCGTGAAAAAACTACAAACCCTCGAAGAAGCAAGAAAACTTTATCCAGATGTTGAAGAAATAGTTTACCTTGGTGATATTTTATTTCCTTTTTCAGATCTCGCAAATAGAAATTCTAATTTAATCAAACCAGGTTATGTTGAAGAATGGTGGAATTTGGAATTAGAACAAAAGGGAGGAGAAGTTAAAGATTGTTTTAATGTGGATTTTGAAAAAGCTGTCGAATTAAGTGAACAGTATAAAATTCCTTTTTATCCAAAATATATTTTTTATTGGACCCAAATTTCTATAGAACAATTTTCAAATTTAATTAAGTGGTTGAAAAATTCTCGTTTCGAAGAAAAAATAATTCTTCCATATAATAAGGAATCTCGAGAAAAATTTGAACAAGGAAAAAGGGCTTTGGAACTTTTGGGTGTTGAACACGAAGTAACAATTGAAAATGTTATTTTGAACCCTGAAAATAGTCTTGCTTTTCTTTTTAATTTTGGAATTTTTGTTAAAGAAGGTTTTTCTTTAAAAGATAAATTTTTAGAAATTGAAAATAAAATTAATTTTGAAAAAAATGTTTTGGAAAATATTAATTCTTTTTCTAAAATTAAAATTAAAGATAAAGCAGGAGAATTTATTGGTGCAAGAATGGGACGTCCAGAAAAGGCAAAATTAAGAAAATTAGTTGGGAGTCCAAATGTTTTGTTTCCTGTTGGTAATGAGGGGGGGAGGTTAAGAAGTGTGCAGGCTGCTTGTGGCGTGGGTTATGTTCGAAGTAGTTTTCCTATTTATTTTTGTGAAAAATGTCAAAAAGAAACAATCTATCTTGTTTGTGAAAATTGCCAAGAAAAAACAAAACAAATGTTTTATTTTCCCGAAACAAAACAAAAAACTTTTTCAAGATTTCAGCAAGGGTCAGAACAACAAGGGTCTGCGTGTTATACACGGGATATTGACATGAAACATTATTTTGAAAAAGCTATTGAAAAGCTTGGGGTTTTAAGAGAAAAAATTCCTGCTTTGATAAAAGGGGTTCGTGGAACTGTTTCTTCTGAACATAAAATGGAACATCTTTGTAAAGGGATTTTAAGAGCAAGCTTTAATTTGCAAGTAAATAAAGATGGGACAATTCGTTTTGATGCAACAGAACTTCCAATAGTTTCATTTAAACCAAAAGAGATTTCAGTTAATGTAGAAAAGCTAAAAGAAATGGGATATGATAAGGATATTTTTGGAAAAGAGCTTGTTAATGAGAATCAAATTTTAGACTTAATGCCCCATGATATTTTGTTGCCAAGTGCCGACGAAACTCTTGACGAAAAAGCAGATGATGTTTTTTTTAGGGTTTGCAATTATGTTGATGAATTACTTGTTAAATTTTATGGATTAAAACCTTTTTATAATATTAAAAAAAGAGAAGACCTTGTTGGTCAACTTGGTGTTTGTATGGCACCGCATAATTGTGCAGGCGTTATATGTAGGTTTATAGGTTTTTCAAATTCTCTTGGCTTGTATGCAAGTCCATATATGCATGCTGCTGTTCGTAGAGATTGTGATGGTGATGAAGCTGCGATAATGTTGTTAGGAGATGTTCTTTTAAATTTTTCAAAAGAGTTTTTGCCAAGCCATCGTGGAGGAACACAGGATGCACCTCTTGTTTTAAATTCAAAAATAAATGCAGGAGAAGTTGATGATCAAATTTTAGACTTTGAAATTTCAAATGGGTATCCCCTTGAACTTTATGAATTAGCAGAACAAAGAAAACATTCTTCTGAAGTAAAAATAAAAGATGTTGCTTGTGCACTTCGTTTAGGTGAAGATCCCTTTGTTGGGTTAGGGTTTACACACGATACAACTAATTTTAATTCTGGTGTTATTTGTTCAAGTTATAAGAGTTTAGGAACTATGCCGGAAAAGGTGAAACACCAAATGGAACTTGTTGAAAGATTAAGGTCTGCCGATACCTCTGATACTGCACGACTTATCATTGATAAACATTTTTTAAAAGATATGAAAGGAAATCTCAGAAAATTTTCAACGCAAACTTTTAGATGTGTTGGTTGTAATGAAATAATGAGGCGTCTTCCTTTGTCGGGCGTTTGTCCCAGATGTTCTGGAAAAGTTATTTTTACGGTAACAGAAGGAGGAGTAAAAAAATACTTAGAAGCTGCGTTAAGTTTAGCAAAGAAATACAATCTTTCAAACTATATGCAACAAAATCTTGAATTAACAAAAAGATATATTGAAAGTGTTTTTGGAAAAGAAGTTGAAAAGCAAAAAACTATGCAAGATTATTTTTAGTTTTTTTCATTCATTTGTTCAAGCGGGGTCAAATGAAAGCAGGAAAAGTTGGGGGGGTGGATTTGATTAAAATTGCTTTCTAAGATAAAGCGTTAAGGTGGTTGTTGATTTTTCTTTAACAGGAAAGTGCAATATTTTTTCATAGTATGTGTTTCCAATGTTTTTTTGTGCCCAAACAAAATGGTCGTCTGAAGGTTCAATGTCTTTAAATTCAAAATAACCTTGGCTATTTGAAGTTGTTTCTGGCTTTCCGTCTGGTAATCCAGGCATGCTATTTAATTTTATTTTTGCATTAGGGGCAATTTCATAATTTCCATCATTATCAGGGTCGTAAAAAACAGTGCCCTGAATTTCTCCATTATTATATCCTGGTGGTGCTTCTAATATAGGTTCGCAATTTATTATAAGACAACTTGTTAAAATTAACAAAAGCTTATTTAGGGATTTCATATAATTAAATCTTTTTTCTATTTATAATTTTATATGCTTTTTAGTATAATAGTTTTTATAAACCAAGTTTTGTTTTAATTGAATATGGTTAATTTAATGAAGAAACTTAAACTTTTGGCTTTGCCTGTTTCGCTTTCAGTTGCTTTAGCACTTCCTTGTTTTGCAAGAGACAAAAATCTTAAAGAGAAAGACAATGATTTTGTTAGCATAGGGGTTTCTAAATTCGGCGATGAATCTATGAATGAAGAATGGGGGAATGCCTTTCCTTTGAGTATTGGTTATAATACTTATCTTGCAAAGAATCTTCGTTATGAAGGGAGTGGTTCTTTTGGATTTAATAGAAACACCTATAGTTTGGATAATAATGTTGTAAGTTATTCTCAATATTACAATTTTATAATAACTGCTTCTCTACAGCTTGTAATGCCACAAGAGGGTTTTGATTTATTTTTAGGAGGGGGATTAGAATGGTCTACTTTAAAATTCAAAGAAAATTCTATAGATGATGATAAGCCGTATAAAGAAAAAGTTGAAGGTGCAGGAATGGTTTTTATTGGTGGAGCAGAAATACCTATTAGCGAAAAGTTGAATGCAATGTTATCTGTTAAATATAGTTCTATAAATCCTTACAAAGATGAATATGGTGGTTTTGAGATGGGAGCTATAACTTTTTCAGCTGGCTTAAGCACTAAATAAATATAAAATAATTGTTGGTAATAATAAACAGCCCATCATATTTGTTCTTCGAACTTTTAATGAAATGCAATAAATCCCTGTTAAGGTTGAAACAATTAAAATTAAAAATCCGAAAAATCCTGAAATTAAGAAAACAATTATTGCTAAAAAAATTAAAGTCAATAAAGAAAGTTTTGTGTAATTTATTTTTTCTATTTTTTGTGAAAATATTTTTGCTAATTTTTTTGTTATGAAAAAAGAGAAAACCCCGCTTATTAAAGTTGTAAAAAGAATTAGAACTAGAATCTTCCATGATAAATTTCCAATAATTTCTAAAATAGCAATTGCTGCACCTGTTCTTGCTTTTGAAATCACATAAAGAGAAATAAAAGAAAAACCCATTACTAAAGTATTTGTTGCTCCGAGAAGAATTAGAAAACCTTTTTTATTTGTTTGTGTTTGATTTTTATCAAATACACTGAAAATTTTTAATTTGCTGTTTGAAATCGAGTTTCCAATTATTGCTGCTTGCCCACTTCCTAAACCTGGAAGAAAACTGCAAAGTGGAGAAGCAATTAAAGCACCTAAAAGAGGTTTGAAATATTTTGTTTTAGGTTTTGTTATTTTTTGTTTTGGAATTTTAAATTTATTTTTTATACTTAAGATTAACATTGAACTTCCAAATAAACCTGTTAAAAGTGGGAAAAGAGGTTGATTTATTGAAGACAAATTTAAAACACAAAAACCTAAAAAACCAGATAGAAAAAAAACAAGCAGAGCATTAAATTTATTTTTTTCAGAAAAAACCAAAAAAGTTGAAGCGAAAATTAAAATATAAGGAATTAAAATTTGAATTAAATTATTTGTTTTTGAAATTAAAAATATAGAGGGAAAGGCGATTAATAATAAAATAAAAATTGCTGCTAAACTTCCTTGGTTTGTTAAAAGAATTGCCTCATATCCTAAACCTTTTTTTAAAAGTTCGTGACCTGGTAAAATAGAAAGTTCGGTATCTGTGTCTGGGCAGCCCAAAAAAATAGAAGGAATAAAGTCGACAAAAGTGTGTGTAATTGCCATAGAAGTTATAAAAACTGCAAGATAAATTGCAGGAATTTTAAACAGTAAAGAAGTTGAAAGAGAAATTAAAAAAGTTCCTATAAGATTTATATGAATTCCTGGAACCAAGCCTGTGAAAATTCCGAACAAGATTCCTAGTAAGATAGCCAATAAAATTTCAATTAGCATTTTTTAAGAAACATTTAATAATTAATATTTGTTTTGTATTTTATGAATGTAAAAGAAAAGCTGGAATTGATTACAAGAAATTTGCAAGAACTTATTGGGGAAGAATTATTAGAAAAGAAATTAAATGCAAAAAAAAATTTTGTAATTTATTGGGGGACTATGCCCACAGGAAGTGTTTCTCTTGCATATTTTTTTCCAATGTTAAAAATCGCAGATTTTTTGAAAGCAGGATGTAAAGTTAAAATTCTTTTAGCAGATTTACATGCGTTGTTAGATGGCGTTCCTTTTGATTTAGTTGAAAAAAGATATAATTATTATAAGGAAGCAATTTTGTTGATTTTGAAAACAATTGGTGTGGATGTTCAGAAATTGGAATTTGTTAGGGGAAGTGACTTGCAATTAAATAAAAATTATTTTAATGATTTGTTAAAATTGAGCACGTTTACTACTATAAAAAACTCAACAAAAGCAGCTTCAGAAGCTGTAAAGACTGCGCAGGGAGACAATGTTCTTCTTTCTGGAATGATTTATCCTTTGATGCAAGCATTGGACGAAGAATATCTTGGTGTTGATGCGCAATTTGCAGGTGTTGATCAAAGAAAGATTATGGTTTATGCTCGAGAATATTTACCAAAAATAGGTTACGAATCTCGGATTGAATTAATGAATCCAATGATTCGCGGGTTAGTTGGAAAGCAAATGAGTTCAAGTATCGAAGGAACCAAAATAGATTTGCTTGAAACAGAAGAAAAAATAAAATCTAAAATCAAAAAGGCAGAGTGTGTTGAAGGAAATTCTGATAATGGCTTAATGGCCCTAATGAGGTATTTATTTTTTATTTTAAAAGAAGACCAAAAAGAAAAGTTTGTTGTTCAACGTCTGGAAAAATTTGGAGGAAATTTGGTTTACAAAACTTATGAAGATTTAGAAAAAGATTTTGTTAAGAAAACTTTACATCCACTTGATTTAAAAAACGCAGTTGCCAATGAGATTGTTAATTTATTGAAACCTTTTAGAGAATCAAAAAAATTAAATCAACTTTACAAAGAAGCATATAAAAATGAGTAATCTAAGCATAATCTCAGAAGTTGGAGGAAGGAAACCTTGGTTAATCTGGCTTTTTATTTTGATTTTAATTTTGTTAATTTTTGTAGGAGTTTTTATTTGGAATTTTCTCTCTGGGGGGGCTGGGCAATCTGCTGCTAATTTAAGTCAACAGATGTTTGGGAATACAAGTTTGCCAATTTAATTTTAAGAAATTATTTTTTCTTTGTAAGAAATTAAGAACAATACAAGACCAATTATAAAAAATAAAATCGAAAAGGGTAAAGTTTTAAGTCCAATTTTCCCTAAGGGAATTATCATATGAGTACTCCTATTATAAATTAAAAAAATAACACTTAAAACTAAAAAAAGCAAGCAAAATATTTTCTTCTTTAAATTTTTTATTGGTTTGAAAGTTAGTTTTTCTTGGGGTTCTTTTTTCTTTATTTTTTCTTTAACCTCTTTAGAATTATTTTTTTTGTCTGCTAAAAAATACTTTTTTATTTCTTTATCTTCATCAAAAAAACTTTCAATTAACTTTTTTTTCTCCAGTTTCTGAACTTCTTTTTTAATTTCCCCGTAAGTTAAATCGGTTTTTTCAAATTTTTCAAGATTGTCCTGCAATTCTTCAACAGTTAAACTATCTTTTTTTATTTTAGGCAATTGATTTAAAATGTTTTGCCTATTTTCTTTTTCTTCTTTTTTCATTTTAATTTGAAGTAAAACTATTTTTTAAAATTATCGTGTTCTGAATTCCACAACATCTAAGTCCTTTAGCTTGTGTTTTAAGCCAACTTTTTGTCCAGAGAATTTTGAAGAAGGTCCCCAGATTTTTGTTTCTTTTACATTTTTTGAAAAACCTTTAAGAATTTTTTCAGCGACATCTCCAATTGTGGAATTCTCTTTTAGAATAATTGGACGAGGGGATTTTTCTTTTCCTGGTTCTTTTGTGTAAATTCTAATTTTATCAAATTTTTCAAAAATCTTTTCTTTTAATTCTTCAATTCCCAAATTGTCTTTTGTCGAAACAAAAATAAAATTGTATTTTTTAGTCTGAAGTTTTGAAGAAAGTTTTCTTTTTTCATTTTTAGATAATTTTTCGAATTCATTGATTACGAGAATTTGATTTTTGTTTTGTATTTGCAATTTTTCAATTTCTTCAAAATTTTTTATTAAAACTAAAATAACATCTGCACTATTTGTTAAACCCCTATCATAATTTTCAGATTCTATTGCAGGGTTTTCTATTAATTGTATTTGTATTGATTCGTGTTTTGAAATCCCTACTACAGGTTCTCTTGTGCAAAATTCTGAACTTGAAATTTTTGGTTTTGCATTTGTTAATGCAGAAATTAAACTGGACTTTCCAGTATTTGTATGTCCTACTATGACTACTTGCAAATCTCCTTTTTTAATTCCTTCTCCATGATGTTTTGATTGTTTGATTTCTTTCTCTTTTGTGTATTTTAATTTTTTTAATCTTGTTTTTAATTGTGCTAACAAATTTTCAGAACCTTTATGTTTTGGAGCAAGAACTATCATTTTCTTTAGACAACGAATTTTTTCTTCAGTTGTTTTTGCTTGGAGATATTCTCCTTGTGCTTTGTCAAAATGTGGCGATGCATTAATTGGCATGTTAAAATTAAGTTTCTCTTACTTAAAAAATTATTGAGTAAAATTTATAAGAGCATATTTCCTTATTATAAAAGAAAAATGGTAGAACAAATACAATCGCAAGCACAAACAAGGCCAATTGTTCAAAAATCAGTTGGCATTCAAAAACCTGTTCAACCAGCAATTCAACAATCTGTTGACCCAAAATCTCCTGTAACAACTGATTTAAGTCAAATACCAAAGAAAAAGAAATCTAATTGGTGGGTTTGGGTGTTAGTTATTTTAATTTCTATAGGCTTGGGAATTCTGATTGGAAAATTTTTGTGGGCATGGCTTTAATTTTGTTAATTTTTTAAAATGGAAAAAAAGTTTCACAGAAAGGTTTTGAAAAATGGAATGACAATTCTTTTTGAAAAAAGAGATTTGCCTGTTGTTAGTGTGGCTTTTGCTGTGCGTCATGGAGGGATTAATGAAGAGATTTCTGAAAAAGGAATTTCGCATTTTATAGAGCATATGCTTTACAAAGGAACAAAAAATAGAACTTCAAAACAGATTTCAGAAGAAATTGAAAAAAATGGTGGTGAAATGAATGGCTTTACTGCTAATGAAATTACTGTGTATTGGTGTAAAATGCCTTCAGATAAATTGCAAATTGCCTTGGAGGTTTTATCTGATCTTATAAAAAACCCTTTATTTGACGAGAAAGAATTAGAAAAAGAAAGGCAGGTTATTTTTGAAGAAATTAAAGGGCATCACGATAATCCTTTAGGATATGTTTTTGAAGAAATCCAAAAAGGTTTGTATGACGGAACTTTGAGTATTGATTTAATTGGGATAAAGAAAACAATGAATTCTATTGATAGGGAAAAAATGGTTGAAAAATTTAAATCTGTTTATACACCGAACAATATGATTTTGTGTGTTGTTGGAAATGCTGACTTTGACGAACTTGTGGATTTTGCTGAAAAGAATTTTGGAAATGAAAAATCTGAAATTTCTGTTAAAGAATTTGGTTTGAAAAATGAAGTTAAGGTTGAAGAAAGAAAAGGCATTGACCAAGCTAATTTGGTTTTTGCATATCATGTTCCTTTAGCAGAGGACAAAAAATCAGATGCTGCAAGGATTTTAACTTGTTTAATGGCTGGCGGGTTGTCTTCAAGATTGTTTGAAGAAATTCGTGAAAAAAGAAATCTTGCATATGCTATTAAGGGAGGCTCGCAAATTTCAAAATATTTTTCATATAATTTTATTTATGTTGGGACAATGAAAGAAAATGTTGAAAAAGTTAAAAATATTATTTTGGAAGAATTTGAAAAAGTTGCAAAAGATTTAAATGAAAAAGAATTAAATTCAGTTAAAGAGCAATTAATTGGCAATTATAAAATTTCGCAAGAAGATTCTGCATCGCAAATGCAAAGTTTACTTTTTGCTGAAATGGATGGCCAAGCAAAAGAGTTTTATGAATTTGAAAAAAATATAAAAGAAGTTAAATTGGAAGATGTTAAAAATTTAGCAAAGATAAAAGATTATAGTTTTTTTGCACTTGTGCCAAAGGATTAGAAAGTATTAAATAGTTTTTTGGATTTTGTTTTTTATGAAGCGTGAAGTAAAGGATAAAACTATTTTAGATAAATTTGCAGAAGACTTTTGTAAGGTTGTAGAAAGGCATGTTAAATATATTATTTGTTCTGGGTTTGTTGCAATTGCTCATGGTAGAAGTCGTGGAACAGAAGATATAGACATGATAATTGAAAAAATTTCAAAAGAAAAATTTTTGAAGTTACATAAAGATTTGGATAAAGCAAGTTTTGAATGCATGCAATCTTCTAATCCTGAAGAAATTTATGATTCTTATTTAATTAATGGAGATAGTGTTAGATACACTCTTAAAGGAGAATTTCTCCCTGAAATGGAAATTAAGTTTGTTAAAGATGAATTGGATTTAGAACAAATTAAAACAAGGCAAAAAATTTCTTTTACAGGGCTAAATGTTTATTTTTCTTCTATTGAATCAAATATTGCATTTAAAGAAGAATTTTTAGGTGCTGAAAAAGATTTAGAAGATGCAAAACATTTGAGAATTATTTATCAAGGAAAACTTAATGAGGGAAGGATAAATGAAATTAAAAAGAAAATAAGGAAATTTAGATATGGTAAGAGATAAAACACATTCTGAACAAATTAAAAGGTGGGCAATTTTTGTTAGAGAAAATCCAAATTGGAAGTCTAAATTAAAACCTTTTTTAGATTCTCAAATAATTATTGCCAGAAGAGTTTATTGCAAGTTACTTAAAACAAAAAAGGGAAGAGAGAAAATAAAATTGTTAAAACAAAGAAAAGTTTAGGAACTATTTTTTTATAGGTTTGTGTGGAGGGGGATTTCTAAAAAAGGAATTTGTTGAAAAAAATTTAATTAAGGAAGTTCCTCGTTGGAATCTTTTTGATTTGGAGATTAAGAATAGAGAAAGGTAGATAATTTATTAAATTAAAAAGTAGGAATTGTTGTTTTTGTTCTTGAAATTGGGAATAGGAAAAATATTTATTGATTTGAAAATATTTTTTAGAATAATAATATTTATAAACAACAAACCTTTAAGCTTACTATGAAAAAAAAGAGTGTGAAAATTATTTTTTGTTTAAGTTTAGTTTTAATTTTATCTTTGTCTTTGGTTTCTGCTGGTTGGTTTGATTGGGTTGGAAAAATTACAGGAAATGCAGCAGGAGCTTCAGATACT
>Ga0268276_1002749_pt1 | contig 14567 bp, 12 predicted proteins | sample saktaG_4_FD_190145 | JGI IMG/M metagenome (GOLD analysis project Ga0268276, IMG submission 190145) | Saline water microbial communities from Sakinaw Lake, British Columbia, Canada - sak_2010_1_5_45m | ecosystem: Environmental > Aquatic > Non-marine Saline and Alkaline > Saline ...
AGGCTGGAGATTTCTTTCTAGTTAAAAAATAAAAAAAATTAAAATTTAACTTAGTTCATTGCGCTTTAGCCCTATTCTTCTTTAGTAGCCAAGAACATCCACCATGGCCCATGCAATTTGACATTTCCATTCTCCGCATTCACTTCTGCTCTTTCTTGTACCTTTGCCTGGAAGATTCCCAGGATTCTTGCGTGTCTCTCAATTTGCATCTCATAAGTAACTGTTCTTAGGTCATTATTGCTATCTTCTGTGGCATTTGGCTTGTCTTTTCCGACTTCCTTCAAGACAATGGTGCAATTGTTTGTCACATTGCATACCCTAAGCCTTAATCTATCCAAAGCTCTCTCTGAAGCGACATCAGGCATTATCTTTATCTCTGCATTTTTTCCATTAGAGAGTCTTGCCCTTATCCTGCTTCTATTTGTCTCATTGTCATTATCTCTTTCTAATTCTAGCGTCGTGTTAACTTCTGTCTTTTCAATAGCCAGAGTTATGACATTTCCAGAATTGCCAGCAGTTATCCTCATTGTCTTGCCATTCTCTGTTGGGCAAGAAACAACTGCGCCCTGGCATCCACATGCTTCAGGACATACTGCCTCTGTTCTCTGTTGCCAAGGAACAAATGTAGACAATGTTTCTACATGATCTGCAGAATTACTGTTTCCAGGGTTATCTGTTTGACCATTTCCCTTGCCGTTCCCGCCAACTGCATACACAGTTGCCAGAGAAACCACTAAAACTAAAGCAACTAAAACTACAAACATTTCTTTTTTCATATTAGATCTAGGCCCCTAGCTTATATAAACCTTTTTACAAATTCAATCAACTTAAACAAGAATTCAGCAGGCAATTAGTTTTTCTACTTTCAAGACTTTAATCATCTCGAATCCACAATCAGGACAAGATATCCTTTTCTTGCCAAGAACTTCTTTCAGCTTAAGTTCATGGTCGCTTTCACATCGTATGCAGTTATATTTCATTTTTCTCCGTGGGGTCATTAATTTAGTATCCTATATCACATCTAACAACCTCTATACAATTTCCCCTCTTAACTAGAAACAGTACTTAACTACTATGTTTTTGGAGTATTAATATGTTTGTATTACAGTATAAATAGAACTAGAACTCAATTATTACTTCAAGCGAACTTTGGAACCCTTTCTCCACCAGTATCTTGAATTAGATTTGAAGACCTTATCTCTAAACACTATCAAGACAATAACTCCTCCTGCTACAACAACAAAGACGAGAAGATAAATCCAGCTCTTTACGAAGAATCCTCCGATAGAATCCCACTTAATATCACTGATGAAACCAAGATTTAAGCCTGCACTTTTATTTGATGAAGAATTTGTATCATTTACTATGTTTCCGGTTAGTGCACTATTAGATTCTGATTCTTTGACACTTTTCAAAATAATATTAACTTTCCTTAGAGCGCTTATACCCTGAACAGTAATTGCAAAATCATTCTTTCCATTGCCATCAAGGTCAAAGCTTTTTGTCTCACCAGAATTGATTATCGCAGTTATCAGAATAGACCTTATCTCAAAGGTAGTATAATTTGCAGTTACATTAATTATAATCAAGTCATGTGTGGCATTGCCAATACTGAAATTGACCCTGTCTCCCCTTACAAGCCCGGTTATAGTTTTATCCCCAGTCAATACATCTCCGGCAACTTTAGCTGACGCAACAGTTGCAATAACAATATCCCCTGTATCATCACTGCTGCTACCTCCTCCACCGCCACCACTGTCCGTATTCACGGTAAAACTCCATTCTTCAGAAGTGCCAAGGTTTCCAGCACGATCATAGCATTTAACATACCAATCATAAGTTACTCCGTCACCAAGACTATAAGAAACAGTAAATGAATTGCTACCATTAATAAGATCGTCATCTTCCATCTTTTGAACATTATTTATATATAGATAACAAACGTCTAAATTGGAATTATCAATTACATCGTATTCAAGAGTAGGCCTTACAGTACTAACTTCATCGCCATTTTCTGGAGTATGCAAGGTAACAACAGGAACAGTCGTATCAATCAAAACAAAATAAGAATTATTCAGGCCCATGTTACCCAAAGAATCATTTTCATAAACTTTTATTGTTTTATTGCCATTACTTAATCCGGTCAAAGCAACAGTCCCATTACACCACCCATCTGAGTAGTTTATGGTTTGATTTGTTCCATTTATATCAATCCAACAAGGGGATTGGGGAATATTAGAATCTGTGACCATTATGCTCAGAGTTAAAGTGTCGGTATTCTTCTTCGCTGTTAAATTTGTATAAAAAGGCAGTATAATAACTGGAGGGATTGCATCACTAACATTTAAGGTTCTACTCGCACTTATATTATTAAGATTGCTTGTATCATTGCACCAGACAGCCCACTTGTAGTTCTGTCCATTTGGAATTCCCGTAACAGTTATATTGAGCCAAGTATTGTTTGTATAAGCATCATTTGAATAATTTGCATGCCAAGTGCCCGTGGTATTTGTCCACAATTGAATCATTGACACAGCAACATTATCATAACATTTCATGTCGAATGTAACTGAACCATCTGTAGCATTAGCATTATCTGCGGGACTTCCTCCAAGAACTGCTACTGGGTTTGTCGAATCTACACTGAATGTCCTATTTTGAGTGATGCTTATATTTCCAAAAGTATCATTGCAATAAACAGCCCATACATGATTCGCACCATTCTGGATTTCATTCAAGGTGATATTCAACCACGTGTCATTTACATAGGAATCATTAGAATAATTCACTTGCCATATTCCCGCTATGCCAGTCCAAAGCTGTATTGTATTAACCGCAATATCATCAGAACACTTCATATCAAATGTTAGCGAAGAACTTGTTGAATTAAAGTAATCAACAGGGCTTGTACCCTGAACAGCTAGAGGATTTGCAGCCACAAATCCGAACATAATCAAAACAGAAAACATAAGGCAAAATGCTAAGATGCTTTTCTTGATTTTCGCCACCATTTTTCCTTCTTTTGTCTTTACCAGCTTTTTATGATTAAGTTCTTAGTAATGCCTATTTAAAAACCTTCTTGCCTAGTATTTTTAGACCTCTTTTTAACATTTTTATTTTTCTTTCTTCCTCTTTTACTCCTCTTTTTGACAAACGTTATCAATATAAATACCAAGACAAGAACAACGGCAATAAGGAGATAGATTCCCCAAGACCAGATTGAACTTGCTTTATTTTCTTCAACCGCCCCTGCTTCTTCCGAAGACAGCGAAAACAGAGTTAGTGTTGCTTTTCCATCGAATATTCTGCTTAGCGTCACTTTAAAATCATTCTTACCATCCTGATTCAAGTCAAATTCTTTTGATTCACCAGAATCTAAACGTGTAATAATTGGCTCAGACCTTATCTCAATAACAACAGAATTCTCGAGTATTTGCCCCATCTTTATAGAATGATCTTGATCAAATATCTTAAAATAAATTTCATCACCAACACCAAGACCGCTTATAGGCATACCACTAATTCCTGTTGGACTGACAATATTCCCCAAATTCTTTACAGCATATGTAACTTGAGAACCACTTCCCTCAACTTGACTATCATTTGTTTCATTTGTAATATTTTTAATTGGAAGCTGAACACTACCTCCCCCTCCACCACCACTTATCACTGCTTGAGTTATTGAAAAATCTTTTATTCCTGAAAATCCCTGATTTGCACCATCAGAACAATTGACTCTCCAGGTATAACTTCCTGCCGAGAATCCATATATTTCTTGTCCACAGTTTGTTGCATTATCACAAACATTTGTTGTCTGATATATATTATTTGTAAATATACTACAATCTATACTTGAATCATAATTATCATCCACGCTCCAATTGAAGGTGATTAACGTTGTTCCTGCAGCAAAAACATGACTATTCTCTGGTTCAATCAAATTCAGAGTTGGAACAGATTCATCAACAACCAGGGTTTTATTATTTGAGAAGTTGCAATTATTCTGCAAGTCGCAGGCATAGCAGTTCCATACATACAGATTATTTGCTGTAAGATTCTTAGAGAACGATGAAGAATTTGAATTTCCAGATATGCTACTTGTTTCATTTTTATGCCAGGTACCTGTAGAATTCATCCACAAACTTATATTTTTAAGTCCCCCAAAATCTGTTGCAGAACAATTGAACACTATTTCTGTTAAATTGCTATACTCTGATGGAGAATTTAAAGTGATAACTGGAGGTATTGAAACATCTACTACAAAAGTTCTATTTCCCATTCTTTCATAATTTCCACCACTATCGCTACAATATACCCCCCAAATATAGCTCCCGTCTTGGATATAACCTCGAGTAATATTGAGCCAGGTATCGTTTGTATAACTTGAATTGGTATAATCAGCATGCCATGTTCCTGTTGTGTTTGTCCAGAGCTGAATCACTGAAATATTATTACTCGATGAACACTTAAAATCAAAGGTTACATTTCCATCTGTATCATTATACTGATTAACTGGATTTCCTTGAGAAACATTTAGTGAGAGATTATAGTAGAATTTCAACTCAAAACTATTTATCTGACCAATTTTTCCTTCTGTATTCACATAGTCTGTGACATTCAAGTACCAGGTCCCATTGGTTCTCATTCCATTGAATAGTTCCATTTCAGCAGGACTATAGCAATCATGCCCGTCTGTTGGATACTCTTGATCAAACCATTTTGTCAAGCTTGTCGCACTGCTTCCCCAGCCACAACTTGAACCCCCGTATAGCTTAACAGAAGTTCCATTAGGAGAGACCAAATTAATTGAAAGATCAGAGACCCTTCCATGACTTATATCAACATATACTCCTAAGTCCCGGATAGATTTCCCCTCTTCATCTTGGATTGTTATTCCTGAACTAACATACGTCCCATTATCTGGGATACTTATTATTGTATTATTAATAGATTCAAAGTATTCAACTCCCTGATACTTATAGCAATAATCAGAAATAATGCCATGGGCTTCAAATGCATCACATATCTCTTCTGAATTAGGGGTCCCGTCATCCAGATTCGCATTATCATCATCCACAACAAGCAGATCATTCAAAACAGCCGTAAAACTCTGAGGTTTCATCTTCATTGAATTGAGTATAAGAGAATCAACTGTTTCATTTCCAAGAGCCTGCCTAATCTGCCACATAGCCGCAGAAATCATTCTGCTATCATCATGAACCTCCCAATTCCAGTCCCGAGGATAAACAAAAGAATTATTCAGATATCGAACAGAACCTGCAGGAAGAATCTTATCCCCTTGGGCACTATTGTTTGTTAAAGTGCAGGCATAGTAATCTGACCAAGCTTCACTCATCGCGCCTGTCTGCATTGCATACGGAAAAGAGGTTAAGCCATAAATACCATCACTAACCATATGCACATATTCGTGATATATTATCTCGCTCCCAAGTGCAAGGTTTTCACATCCAAAGACTCCTCCGCCATTTCCAAAGTCTAATTCCCCAATACCCTCACTACCACTGTAATAGGCATTGCAATCATCAAGTTGGACATAAGCAGGGATTGAGTAATCAATATGGGTTAGATTGAAGGGCCCACCTTTCTTGAAATAATCATGAATAAGATTAACATGATAAAATACATTTGATTCCTCTTGCCTATCTGAGCTATCATTATCTGTCCAGTTCCAACTATTATTCCCAGAGAGTACAGAAATATTTCTCACTGAATAAGCTTGCGCAAGATTATAAACATCAACATAGGGCCCAGTTAAATAAGAATACATCCTATTCTCACCAGAGATGCTTAGATTAAAAAATCCAGTTTCGTTGCTCGTTGTATTGACTGTATTTGTTCCGTTGCTTAAGAAAACATAATCATCTTCAAAAACTGATACTTCATGTGTTTGTGTTGGGTCATGCGCATAGTACTGGCCATAAATCGTCCCATAAATATCCTCCCTGACCGTGGTTTCTTTGTTCAGAATTTCTCCAGTACTCGCATCTATGAAATAGACAAAGTTCGGAATAACAACTCTCCAGACAAGTTTATCATCCTTTAAAAAAAGCCCAGCTCTGATTAGATTATCTTTTTTATTGAGTTCTACTCTTTCTCTAGACCTCTCTGCTTCTTTACTTTCATCTTCATTAATATCCTCTAAAACAATTTCAATTGATTGCTTTTCAGTTATCTCTCTATCAAGAGAAACATCAGAAACATCATAAAGATTATATCCTAACTTGACAATCTTGCCGTTTTTCATGACAACATCAAAATAACCATTGTAAACAGGAATATTATGATAAGTCTGCTGATAGTATATAAATTCTAGATTATTTTTCTCACTCTTATCTTTTCCAATGCTTCTCAATTCCCCTTCAACTCCAAGATAACCCCTCACAAAGCTCTCTGCATTCCCAATTTTTTTAAGATTCATGGACTTTGAACCAGGACTACCGCCCCTATCCTCCTTTTCAATGAAATCATTCAGATTGTATATGATGCCTCGATTCCCCTCTTTAATAGACGAACCAGAATCCACCCTATGGGCTTTGTTATTTTCTCCAAAAGAGACCGATGTTAGAAACATAATTGAAATTAACACGATTACTAAAAAAGCAAATATTTTGTTTACCTTATATTTCATCTTTTATCATTTTCATAAATTTACTATTTCTGTCTGCGTATGCATTGTTTCTGCGCCTGGCCAAAAGGATAATAACCACAAGCAGAGCAATAAAGACAATTAAAATACCCCCAAAGATTAAATAGATACCTCCACTTGTGTCTCCTTCACTTGATTCCTGGCTACCAGATATGCACTCACTGCCATCACATCCTTGGGCGCATAATTGTGTTTTCCATGAACCCTGAGAACAGACCATTACATTAACACTATCTTCTGAACATCTTCTCTCGCCCTCTCTACAACTTTTGCATCTCAAAAGATAAGGATCGCACCCATAAGCACAAAATTGAAGATTTCCCCACTTCCCTCCCATGCACTGCTGCAACACACTTGTAGACCAACATCGTTTGCTTGATTTCGAGCATGCCCCAAGACTGGTTTTAAAATCAAGACCTAAACCGCCATTAAATTCCACAGGATCATTAACAATTTGCCCACCAGGGCCACTAGGACCAGACTCATTTCCAGGCCTAGGAAGGATATTGAAAGTAAAATTATCTCTCGCCCATATCTTATTACTTCCATCAACTAAGCAGTTCCACTTATAGCTGCTTTGTTGAAATAATCCGGAATACTCTAAATAACAATTTTGTTCGCATAGGTTATTGGTAATTATAAGTGTCCAACCGCTTATGTTGATATACAGACTTAGATTGTTTATCTTTCTTGAATCATAGGCTTCACAACCCAAGGTTACACTCCCATTGCTTGAATAATTATCATAGGGTTCAGTCAGATAAACATAGGTCTTTTTCTCTTCATCATTACCCTGGAACTTTAGTTCAAAGTTTCTAGTTTCAGAACTTGCATTTATTCCCATCTTCTCTTCCCAGCATTCAATCTTCCATGAATGTTTTCCCATATCAAATCTATCACTTATAGTAGATGGTTTCCCATCATTTACAATTAAGTACTTTCTCTGAGTACCATCCACCCAAAGATAGCACTTAGCCCGACCATTTGGTATCTTAGTATAAACTGTAAAACCAAAATTAACAACTGGATCCTGTCCTAAAAATCCATTCGCTGGGCTGTTCAGCACAATGCTTGGCTTGAAATCAGGGGCAATTACTTTTTTAGGATAGAGTGTAGCTCCAACACTACACGTATCAAAACCAAGTTTGAAATATCCATCCCCTATATTACATCTACCTGGCCAATTTAACCCAAAACTATTCTTAGCTATCCAGTATCCAGTATTTACATCACCAGTATCCTTATATCCTGCAAGCACAACAATGTGAGTCCCTTCATTTTCATTGCCGTTGCATTTATAGACACAATTATCATCCCAAGTACCTCCCCAATTCATTATGATTGTAACCGGCCCATTATCAATGATTTTCTGCTTTACGTCACTGACTCCAGCATATTGATTAACAACATAATCATCTATTTTCCAGAGACGAGATACCTGATCTGTACAAGGAACACACCCATAATTAAGATTTTTATACGGGAAGCACTGTTCATCAGAGATCCCATATCTCATTAAATAATCGAACGAAGAATATCTAGACCCCCCATTACAATTTCCACACTCTGTGCAACAGTCCGATACAAGGTACTGTTCAGAAAGGTCGGGGTCAAGGAGGGGATTATTTGAATTTATCTTATATTTAGACTCTATTGAACCGAGTGTTCCAAAAGACCAGCAAGCCATGCACGAGCTCTGGTCCTTTATAGTAGTAAGCCAACCATTTATTTCATCAAAAAAAGGATACTTGTTCTTGGCCCATTTTGTTGAGACAGGTGGATTTCTCCAATCCCAATTTGAAAAGTCCTGATATCTGTATTCTGGCAAGCCACCTGTAGGGGCAGGCGTTTGTCCAGTTATACCTGGCGGAGTACCGATGACTTCCTGCTCTTTATATTTCAAATCCACCAGGTCCACAACAGGAACGTCAACCCCGGGTAAAAAATCGATATCCTTGACTATACACACTTGCTGGTCTGATGAAAAAATTCCTCCAGGTTGGCTCTTGCTTTCATACCCTTTTCTAGCGCAGTATGAATACTCTACAGCCACCTTGCCTGTAAAAAAGTCCCAAGCATCAACCTGCTGGCTATTCGGCAGGACACAAATTCCCCTCTGGCCCGCCCCTTCTTCCTGTATTTGATAACGATAGTTTCCGAACTGCTCTCCAAGCTTATCACAATATAGCTTTGCAACATTCGCAGTAGCCTGAACTTGAATGATTTGGGCAATAATCATAATAAACATAATCCCCATCAATAAAAGATAAAGACATTTTTTCATCTTCATTTTTTCCCCTTTTTTTCTTTTTTTTCTATATTTAATTTTTCCAACGAGACCTTTACAAAATCTGAATCATTAATATCGAGGAACTCGGCCTCATCTTTTGGTATCCAAAGAAGATAGCTGTTTCTTGATTTCACCACTTTTTTAATAAAACTCACTCCGGTTTTATCCATTTTCAATATAGCTTTTTTTCATTTATAAATTTATTACTAGCCTAATTATGGCCCGCATATTACAGGACATTGCATAGTAAAACTATGAAATACATAGTTATAAACCTTTCTGTACGTCTTAGCTCTCAACTATCGCCACAACAAGATTTTTAAATTGGCACCGACTTACTATAGCACAAAGAGAGGCAAAAAGGGAGGTAAAAGACTAAAAATGAACATCAACCCTAAACTCATAGCTATTGTGCCATTTTCTATGTTATTATCTATCCTCTTCTTGAAACAAGCCTCAGCTGAAGGCATTAAAATAGGCTCAATTTCTTTCACGCCGATAATCCTCATCCCTATAATTGTAATACTTATTTCAATCGCACTCATAATTATTTTAGTATTCAGATCAGACATAGCCAAGAAAATAAGGGAATACCAGCAAAAAAGATTAGATGGCAAGAAATACAAAGAAAATCCGCTTTCTACACAAAAAATAGAGTCCATAAATAGATACATACAAAAATTGCAGCTCTTGTTTCTAAAGCAGAAAAATATGGGCGATGTGATGATATGGAACAAATTCTCGGTGATAGTCAGAAATTTCTTTAAAGAGTTCCTAGGAATAGAATATGAGTTTACAGATGCCGAACTTGCCGATGAACTAGCCAAGAAGAGGCAAGGGCAGAAGATGATCGACATCGTAAAGCAATTAGAAGTAAGATACGCTGAAAACATCACAAGAAAAGATATTGAAAATTTAGAGAGGGATTTCGAACAAATCCTTTATTCCTTGAATACAAAAGAAGTCAGGAAGTTTGAGAGGCCTGAAAGACTCAAAAAACAAGCTAAACAGAACCGCGCAACCCATTCTAAAATCCTTAGATGAATTCTATTACTTCTAAGTGACAACATAAAGAAAGATTTATAAATAATACTTTCCTCTAAACAAAATGATACGAAACAAAATTCCTAATCCATGGTTAATAAACTGGGAAAATCTACAGAGTGTAGAGTTGTATAGTACAGATTTTTTAGGTTTACAAGAATATGACGTGCCTGATGATTTAGAACCAGTAAGGAAACATGACTTAAAACTAGGAGATCTTGTTTTTGCTCTAAGAGATGTATTTGTTGGCTATTCGGATTTTGGTGCACAAACCGCACATTGTAAAGGACTTTATCCCTGCACTGTTGTCGAAGAAAATAGAAGACTTTGGTTAAAAACAATGGTTGACAGAACCCCTTCTTCTCCAGCTGGAGCAGGATTTTTAGACAGGGGAACTCTCCTTCCTTTTGAGGAACCGATGTATAAGCGTAGATTGCTCGCTCTGCCTCATTTAAAATCATAAAAGTATAAATCCCCTAAATTCTTTTGATAACCTAAGTAATTACTTAAGGATTAAGGGAGAGTTCTGTATTTGAGATTTAATAGTGCCCATTCAGCTAATAGGAGACACACTGCTATTATCAAGCATATAGAAGTAAAATCAAAAATTCTTTCTCCTTTTTTTATTGGCAAGATTTCATTATAAGCTTTTCTTAGCTCTTCTTTAGAACTGACATTATAGTATTTTCCGCCAATCGGTTCTAAAATATGTTTTATACTATCTGAAGTAGCCTTAGAGGTGATGTTCTCTAAAAACATGCCGCCTTGGTTTGTTCCAACAACAACCAAATATATAGACATGCCCTGAGTATAATCATAAAAATTTTCAACAGCCCCGATATTCGCCTGCCCATCTGTCAAAACAATTACTGCTCCACTAATGCCATGAGACTTCAATAAATTTGCAGAAGTGATAATCGCCCCGCTGATGTCTGTGCCATCAATATCCTTTGTAGTGACTTTTGATATTGCAGATTTTATCTTTTGCTTGTCATTTGTAATTGTTTGCTCAATAAAACTGACTCCTGAAAATGAGACTACACCCATCTGGGCCTGTCCTTTCATAGTATCAATAAAATTTATAGCAGTCTCCTTTACAACCGCTAATCTATTTGGAAGAATATCATTTGCCAGCATACTGCTAGAAGAATCTATAACTAAAACAAAATTAGAGCTTGCCACATTTCCGGTATATACTATCGAAGGCTGAGCCAGAGCTAAGAAAATAAAAAAGACAACACCGGCCATCAGATATAATCCCGTCAGATTTTTGGATATAATCTGTGTTCCAAAGACTCTTTCAATAGCGCTAAAATTTGCAAATCTAAGGGCTTTTCTTCTTGTATACTTTAAAGAAATGAAATGAACAAAAACCACCCCAATCAAGACTACTAAAAATATCAAAAGATAGTACCAATTTTCAAGTATTAACCTCATTTTTCCCTCTTTTTTTTATTATATTTTCAACATAATCTAATTATTTATATCTTATGCATTGTGGTTTTAAATTTTTGAAAATTTAAAAAGCCACAATCTCTTTTTTTCGTGATTCCCTTCTCTTGAACAATGCAATCAAAGATGAAAGGAAACCCATATTTGTAGTGAGTTTGATAAAATCAATATCATTTTTTGAGAATATATCCTTTATGCTTTCTTCCTCTCTTCGGGCATATGCCCCATATTTTTTATTTATAACCTTCGTATCAACCAGTAAAGTCTTATTGCTATAAGGATCCTGAAGCACAATCTCTCCGACATTTTCTAAGTTCTCGTCCCGGGGATCTTTTATCATCACTGCGATTGTGTCAAATTTCTTCCCATAGAGCCCTAGTATTTTCTCAAAATTCTTCTTGATGCCTATAAAATCAGATATAATTACAACCAATGATTTTTCTTCAATCAGATTGAATAAATACTGGAGAGACCCTTCTATATCAAACTTTCCTCCATAATTTTTAGAATCAGAAAGTTCTTTTAAAAAAATGAAAAATTGCCTTTTTCCAGTAACTGGCTTGACAAATTTATTTATTTTGTCATTAAAAAAACCAAAACCAAATGCATCGTTTGAATTTAAGGCAATATATCCCAATAATGCAGCCACATCTGCAGCGTACTCGTGCTTAAGCTTATCTGTAGACCCAAAAAGCATAGACTCACTTGTATCAATAAGAAAATAGACCTTTATTCTTCTCTCTTCAATATACTCCCTGACAAGAAGCTTGTTCGCTTTCTGGCTAGCTTTCCAGTCAATCCGGTAATAATCATCTTCCGGGGTATAATCCCTAAAATCTTCAAACTCCAAGCCCTTACCCTTAAAAACAGACTTATACTTCCCCACAAGTTTAGATTGAACTATCTTCCTTACATTAATTCCAAGTTGATTGATAATTCTCGTGACATCTATCTCTATTCTTCTTACAACTCTCTTGCTTGCTTTTTTATTTTTCTTAAACATTTTACAAAATTACTCCCCTTCTAATAAGCAGATTTTCAACTGAATAATTCATGTTTATGGCACCTGAACCTTAGACAATATCTCTGTAATTATATCTTCAACCTGAACATTCTCTGCTTGGCCTTCATAATTCAAAAGAATTCTATGCCTCAAAACGTCATGAGCAACTGTTTTTACATGATGTGGAGTGACATATGATTTTCCTTCAAGGAGCGCCTGTGCTTTTGAAGCAATAAACAAACCAATAGAAGCTCTGGGAGAAGCGCCCAGGTAAATATACTTAGACAAGAGAATTTTCTTATTCTTTTTTCTTGTAGATTCAACAATTTTAATGATATATCTTTCAATCTGTTTTGATAAATAAATTGTCTTGACAAATTTTTGCATTTCTATAATCTGCTTTGCATTTGTAACCCCCTTAATATGAAAATCCTCGAATTTTTTCAGGGTCGAGTTTTCTTTCATTATCCTCTGCTCTTCATCTCCAGAGGGATACGGCATATTCAACTTGAATAAGAATCTGTCTACTTGTGCTTCTGGCAAAGGATTAACTCCTGCAGATTCAATCGGATTCTGGGTTGCCATAACAAAGAAAGGCAATGGCAGATTGTAGGTTGATCTTGAGATGCTTACAATTTTCTCCTGCATAGCCTCAAGCAGTGCAGACTGTGTCTTTGAAGAAGCCCTGTTTATCTCATCAGCAATTAAAAAATTAGCAAAAATAGGCCCCTTGATGAAAATAAGACCTTTCCCTTTTGAAAAACTTGTCAATCCCAAGATATCTGTAGGTAGCAAATCAATGGTAAACTGTATCCTCTTTGTTTCACAACCAGATGCTTTTCCCAGGGCTCTTATCAAAAGTGTCTTGGCTATTCCAGGAACTCCCTCCACTAAAACATGCCCATCAGATAAGACTGCTCTCAAAACACCATCTATGACCTTTTCTTGCCCGACAATGACTTTAGAAATTTCTCTTTTAATTCTGTCAAGTATAACAGAATACTTTACCGACTTAACACCTCTTCTTTTTTTCATCTTTTACTCTTTTTAATATCTTCTTTCTCAATTCAGCATCACTTATTAATTAAAAAGATTGAGATATATAAAGTTTATCTCTCATCTTCCTCTCATCCCAGATCTTCTTTTACTATAGTACACTGAAAATGCTGCCGCAATCAATATCAGCCCGAGTAGCACAATAATTGAAATGACTATAAAATTATTCATTCCGCCAATCAGTATATTTCTTCTTCCTGCACCAGCATTTTCAACAACACCCTTACAAGCCTGTATAGCCCTCTCTGCAAGAATTATAGAAGAATTATACTCTCCTTTAGTAAACTCTGCTTCTGCCCTATTCAGGATTTCTTTTAATTCTAAACACTCTGGATTATTATTGATATACTCTCTTAAGAGACTGTTTATATCCTGTGATTTTTTCCTCAAGGCCTGGTCTACCTCCATTAAGGTAACAATGATTTTTGCAGATGCATTAACCATGGGACTTAAAGAACCAGCACTGACAGTTATATCAAAAGTCTCTTTATCTCTTACATCAGTAACATTGGCTGTTATCTTTAGTGTTATCTCTTTTGTTTCATTAATTTGAAGGCTGCCAAAGCTGCTTTCACTCAAATTTAGCCCTATATTCTCTCGTTTAGTTGACGAACTTACCCCTATGTTTGTCAAAGTGAGCTTTCCAGTATTTCTTATCTTTATAGGAATACTCACTTGCCCTATGGCAAACATCGTAAATGGGTCGGGAACAATTATCTCCATAGAAGCCACTTTATCACCTGATGAACCTCCCCCAGAGGTAGTCTGTACAACAACACTCGAAGAGATGGTGAGATTTATCAAGAAATAATTTGAAGTCACATTAAAGCTTGAATTATCCTGATCAAGAGCAGTGATTCTAAGATATTCATAAACATTCCTCGAAGAGCCGATTGTAAGAGTATAATTGGTATTATTCAAAGTTAGAGAGGAACTATTAAGCTCAGAGAGGTTAGTATCATACTCTTTGAAGGTAAAATTTATAGTTTGATTATATCTTGTATCATTTCGATCTGCATCTGAAAAATAATTTAATAAATTAAGTGTTGTTGAAC
>Ga0268276_1002751_pt1 | contig 14558 bp, 20 predicted proteins | sample saktaG_4_FD_190145 | JGI IMG/M metagenome (GOLD analysis project Ga0268276, IMG submission 190145) | Saline water microbial communities from Sakinaw Lake, British Columbia, Canada - sak_2010_1_5_45m | ecosystem: Environmental > Aquatic > Non-marine Saline and Alkaline > Saline ...
ATTGAAAATAGATTTTTGAAGACTTAATTATTCTCCCAACCTCTTACTAATTTCCCATGAAAAGTTTTCTAGCATCTTTTCTTTAATTAAACTCTTATTTTTTATCCATTCTTTATGTCCCAACACCCAACCCAATTTTATCAAAGCCGTTGTGGATAACATCTCTTCTAAAAAAATAATACCCGTATCAATTAATTCTCTTCCAGTAGAATAAACCAAAGGATCTAATCTCCCATAAATAGTTTGAGTAGCACCACAAACAACCAAACCTTTATCTATAACTTCTTTAAGTTTCTTAGTCCAACTTAATCTAGCTTCCTTAGTTGCAACATGTCCCAAACCAACCATTTCAATAACAATACCTTTGTAACCTTTTTGAACATAATAGTCTAAAATATCTGGATTTTGCCCAGGGTAAAATTTCAACAAAGCAACTTTTTCTTCAAAATTTGTATCTACTTTTATTTTATTTTTATTTCGTCTTTGATATTCCGATAAAATTTCAATTCTATCTTTGTAAATTTTAGCAAAAGGTTTATCATTTATAACTTTAAAAGCATCTCTTTTTGAAGTGTGTAATTTAAGAACATTACAACCTCTAAGGGCATAACAAAAATCATCATTAGTAGATGCATGCCCCACAACCATTACTTCAGCAATATCTGAGATAGCAGCAAGAGCAGAACATTGTAAATTCAAATTAGCATCACTCGAAGCCCTATCAATACTTCTCTGAGAATAAGTTAAAACAATGGGTTTATTGACTTTTCCTAAAAAGAAACTCAAAGCACTAGAAGTATAATGCAAAGTATCTGTTCCATGAGTAATGATTATTCCTGAAATATTTAGATCATTTAAATATTTTTCAGCTACTTTTGCAATTTTTTGCCAATCTTTAAAATCTAAATTTTCAGAACCTTTCATAAAAGGAATTTCAACTTTCAAAACATTGACCTTTTCAAAAAGTTCAGGATAAAATTTAAATAAATTTTCAGGAGATGACAACCATTTAACACCCCCTGTTTTAGAATCATATGTAGAAGCAATTGTTCCTCCACAGATTATCATTGCAATATTTGGTTTTTTAGAATCTTTTTTTACAAAGAATTCAGATTTAATTTTTGTTGCTTTCTTCAACAATTTGATTTCCAACACATCTTTTTTATTAAAACCAATATTATATCCAGAATCCAACTTCAACAGCACAATTCCAGAATCAGGACTTTCCAAAAGCACACCTTCATAAATAATTTTACTAAGATGAATTTCAACTAAATCTCCTGCATTAGCATCTGTTTTCATAATTAAAACAATTAAAACACATTTATTAAATTAATTGTTAAAGAAGAAAAAGATAAAAAGAAAGAAAAATAAATTAAAGTTTAAACACAAGGGGTTTGTTTTTTAAATAAATTTCCATAAGCATCAACACAAACATATGAAACAGGATTTGTTGGAATCATATTTGAAGCATTTGCATTTAATGAAGCAATTGTTAAAACATTTTGAATGCTAGTTGCCCCACCAATACCCAAACTTGAAGGAATCCAAACATCTTGAGCTATCAAATCAATTCCATGTTCAGCAGAAATCTTTCCTTGAATTTCACAAACACCATCGGCATTACAAGAATGTGCATTAATAATATTACTTTGAGTTCTAAAATTAAAGATGCCTTGGCCAGTCACACTTGCTTTACTAATAGCAACAGCAGAAAGAATTAAAGCTACAATAGCAATCAATGCAATCACATAAACAATCCAAACATTATTATTTTGTTTTTTAACCATATATCAACACCTCCTTTCAACTTTATGTCAATAAAGTTGCTGACCAAAATCTCTAATTTTGAGTCTCAACAATATTATGTAATAATATTGAACAACCTATTAATAATAATTTATTTAGTAATGAGAAAATATCTAAAATAACTTTAAATCACCTAAAAGCTAAAAAAAGTTCTCTAACAACACCTAAAATAAAAATTAAACTTAACAAAACAATCCACCACCATTTAGCAGGAATAGAATATTCAGGTATTCTATTTCCTTTTTTCTTTGCTTTTCTAATCATTAATAAAACAACCATCGCCATCACTCCTCCTGCCACAACACCCCCAATAGATAAAATAGTGGTAAAAGAAAAAAAATCTATTGTTTCTACAATCAAAAAAATTGCAATCGGAACTATTGCAGCTAAAAACCAAGAAACCCGATTATTATATCTTTCATCAAACTTAAAATTATCAATTAAAGCATTTCCAGAAGCAAGATAAGAAGTAAACATAGTAAAAATACCTAAAAAAACAAAAACAGTTCCCAAATTTAAAGTTGCAATTTCAGGGGTATTTACCCCAAAATAACCTAAAATAACAAGGGTAAAAAGAATATAAAATATTACTGAAATCAAAGTTCCTGTTATTAAAACTTTTTTAAAAAGTTTTTGACTTCCTTTTAAAACAAGTTTGACTTCAGGAATAGCAAGAAAAGACATTAAAGAAAATAAAATAACTCCAAAAGGCAAGAAAACAAAAACAGGATTAAAGGTAGTAAGATTTGGTAAATGAATTTTTCCAACAAACAATATAAAGATAACCCCCAACAATAAAAGAATAATTAATACCCCATATTTTTCAAATTTTTTCAAAGACCTAATACCTCCTTTAATTAAAAAAGCCATTAAAATCCCAACACCCAAACCAAAATAAACACCATAATTTGTTGTTCCAATAAATAAATAACTTAAACTTTCACCCATCCCAAACATATAAGCAACAAGCGCAGCATAAATTCCAAAAACAACTGCAAATTCCATTATGTGTTTCCATTTTTTACTTAAATACTTTTTAGCATATCCAATTAATTGATGGTCTCCTTTTGTTCGTAATGCAATTTCTCCAATATAAAGATTAACAAATAAAATAATTAAACCTAACAATAAAATATACCCTAAAGCCACGACAAATCCAGATTGAGCAGCAACATAAGGTATACCTAAAACACCTGCACCTATACATGTTCCAATTAAAATTGATACTGCAACTAAAAATTTCTTTGTTTCTTTTAACATCTTTCTTTAAGTAAAGCGGGCCTAGGAGGATTCGAACCTCCATAAGACGGGCCGAAACCGCATATGTTATCCATTACATCATAGGCCCACACTATTAATATCTATTTTTCCATTTAAAATATCTTTCCTTTGCTTAAGTGTCGTATGGGGCGGACAAAACCCAAATTCTTTCCAAACAAGATATCTTGTAAACTTCACAGGATTTTTAGATCCAACTAATTTCATCCATTTTTCTAATCTTTCAACTCCGCTTATAGTAATTCTATAAACTTTATTACAATCTTTTGCTTTTGGATAAGAAATAGACATAAAAGATTTAATAGATAATTTACCTAATAAACATACAATTCCTTCGGCAAGAGTTCTAGAAACAGTTACAAAATTAATTAAAGGGTAATAATTATGTTTTCTTTTAAACAGGGTATATCTCTCACAAGATTGATTATTTCTAAAATACAAATTCCCGTCTGTATCAAAAATTCCCCTTAAGAAACCGGCAATAACTTTTAAATTTTTACTCTGTAAAACCTCTTTTGGAACAGAAACAGTTAAAGATTTCTTACCAAAAGGAAATCCAAAATCATTGAATAATGAAGTTACTTTTTTATTATAAATTACAATCCCATAAGTGCCTCTAGAAAAAAATCTCGCATTAAGATTTAAATTTAAACAGTTATTAAATAAAAGGACAACATGGCTATCATAATATTCTTTTTCTTCTAAATGTCCGCTAATATCTATCTCCCCTTTCTTACCTCTTAATCTCATATAACCATCTCCTGCATGAATTCCAAATATCTCTGCTAGTTCTGAGGTGATTTTCATTATATTTGTAATACAAATATCTTTATATACTTTTCTATTCTTAATATATGTATTACAGAAATGTATATAAATTAAGAAAGGTTTTTATATTGATGACTGGAAAAAGTAAAAAAATGAATTATCCAGAAACATATTTGATAAGGATAAGTAAAGAACTTAAAGAAAAATTAAAGAAGAAAGGAACTCAAAAAGTTAGAGAATGTTTAAAAAAAATATAAAAAAGAGGTAAAGATGAAAAAACACCATAAAATAGTTTTAGGAGGTTTTGGAACAATTGTTGTAATTTTTATGGTTATTTTTGGGATATTATTGAATGGTTTAATAGTAAAACAACAAATTAATCACAACGAGGTTTTGAATAAAATAGACGAACTTCAAGCAGATACACAAACAAAATTAAATCAATTAACTTTTAATCTCATTGAAGCAAAAACAAACATAAGAGATCTCAATCAAGAATTAGGAAACATAGATGAGAAATTTAGTTTATTAAAAGCGTCTGCAAGTGCAGATTTTTCAGGAATAATTGAAGAGGTAATTAAATCAGTTGTTACAGTAAAAACAGATGTGAGTCAAGGAACAGGATTTATAATCTCTGAACAAGGATACGTTATAACAAATGCTCATGTCCTTTCTGGAGGAACAAAATTATTTGTTCAAGATTACGAGCAAAATAATTTTCAAACAACATTTATAGGATATAATTCAAATTATGATGTTGCATTGTTAAAAATAGAGGGTGAGTTTGAAAAGTTAGAATTATCAGATTCAAACAAAATTCAAATAGGTGAAAAAGTAATTGCAATAGGAAATCCTTTGGGTTTACAATTTTCCGTATCAGAAGGAATTGTTTCAGGAATACATAGAATAGGAATAAACAACATAGAAGCATACATTCAAACAGATGCTGCACTAAACCCTGGGAATTCTGGAGGACCTTTAATTAACAAACAAGGAAAAGTAATTGGAATTAATAATTTTAAAATAAGTGGTGGAGAAAGTTTAGGATTTGCACTAGAATCAAATTATCTTAAAGAAGTTGTAAACACAATAGCTCAACAAGAATTAAATCAAACATTGATTTAATTAAATTTTCCAGAAGCAAGTTCAAGATTCATTTTTATCTTTAAATCATCACCTGAAGTTGATTTCAGAAAAAGGTCTTTCATTAAACCACCTATTTCTTTAATCTCTTCTAAAATTAAATCTTTTCCTTTATCAGTTTTTTCAAATCTATATACAATATCTTCTATTTTTAAATTGCTATAAAAGATAGCACGATTATATAACTTTAATAGTTCAACTGAATAATTTCTCTCTTTAATTTCCATGCACTACAAAATAAAAGTTATTTTATAAGGATTATTGTACTGCAAAATAATTTAAACCCTTTTTCATTCTAAATCCTATGACTAAAGAAAAAGATAGCAAAGGGATAACTGCAAAAAAACAAGAAAATTTTAGTGAATGGTTTTCTCAAATAATAAAAAAAGCAGAAATTGTTGATTTAAGATTAGATATTAAAGGATTTATGGTGATTCGTCCATGGGGAGCGATGATTTTAGAAAATATGTTTCAATTTTTTTCAGAAGAACTTCAAAAAACAGGCCATAAACCAACATTTATGCCTTCTGTTGTTCCTGAAAAAAATTTAAAAAAAGAATCAAGTCATATCAAAGGATTCACTCCAGAAGTTTTTTGGTTAAAAGAAATAAACAAAGAAAAACTAGCTTTAAGACCAACTAGTGAAACTCTTTACACCCCTATGTTTAAACTATGGGTAAAAAGTTATAGAGATTTGCCATTAAAATTATATCAAAGAGGTTCTGTATTTAGATTAGATACAAAAGCAACAAGACCATTAATAAGAACAAGAGAAATTTTATGGATAGAAGCACATAACGCCTTCGCAACAAAACAACAAGCAGAAGAACAAGTTAAAGAAGATATTGAAATAACAGAAAAAGTAATGTATAAAGATTTTGGAATTCCATTTTTACCAATGAAAAGACCTTCTTGGGATAAATTCCCAGGAGCAGAATACACAGTTGGTTCAGATGTTATGATGCCAGATGGAAAATTAATTCAACAACCTTCAACACACTTTATGGGACAAAAATTTTCGAAAGCATTTGATGCAAAATTTAAAAATGAAAAAGAACAAGAAGATTATCTTTACACAACAGCTTATGGGCCTGCAATGTCAAGAATATTAGTCTCAGTAATTTCAACTCACGGAGATGATAAAGGATTAATTCTCCCATTTTCATTAACTCCGTTACACACAATAATAATTCCAATCTACAATAAAGAAAATAAAACTAAAGTAATAAATGAATGTAAAAAAATAAATTCAAAAATACTCTCATTAGGATTAAAATCAGAAATAGATTTATCTGAAAAAACTCCTGGAGAAAAGTTTAATATTTGGGAATTAAAAGGGGTTCCAATGAGAATAGAGATTGGAGAAAAAGAATTAAAAGAAAAAAAAGTTACTTTATTCTTGAGAGACATAAGAAAAAAAGAAAGTCTAAGTTTAACTTCTTTATCAAAATTAAAACAAATTGGAAAAGAATATAATAAAAGGCTATTAAAAAAAGCAGATAAAATGTTTGAAGGAAAAATAATTAATTGTAAAATAAAATCAGAAATAAAAAATATTTTAAATCAAGGAAAAATAGCAAGAATAAACTTTTGTTCAACAGAAGAGGGAACAAAATGCGCTGAAGTTGTAGAAAAAGAATTTAATGGAGACATCCGTGGAATTCTAGCAAATCAAAATGAAAAATCTTCTGGAAATTGTGTTATCTGTGGAAAGCCTGCAACAGAAGTTGCTTATGTTGGTAGAAGTTATTAATTTTATATTAACAAATACAAAAATCTAAGAGAAACTTAAAAAATGCTAATTATCTCTATTCAAAAGAGAATTTAATTCATCTTCCATTTTAAAAGTTTTCTCTAAGAGAAAACTTAATTCTTTTTCAACGTCTTTTTTTTCCATGTTTTTCTTTTTTGACATTTGTCAAAAGATTCAAACTCAAAAAACCCCTTAGATCCTGAATTGGTTAGCCAGAGAAATACTCCTTAATTCAATTCAGGACCAAAAGAGGAACCGAACTGAATCAAGCTAATTTATTAATAATAGAAGTTTTCACTAAAATAAAACACATTCTAAATTGGTTTCTATTTAGCTTTACTTCCATAATATATTAAAGAATAACTTATATTTAAATTTTGTTATTTTCTTTTTTCAATAACTTTTTGAAATTCTTTTTCAAAAAAATCTAAATCAGGCAAACTCATTCTAGCACCAACAGCACCATTATGCCCCCCGCCATAAGAATTTTTAATTTTTTTAAGAACTTTTAAAACACTTTCTCTAACATCTTTTCCCCTTATAGAAAGTCTAACTTCCTCTACATTAAGATAACTAACACAAACAATTTTATCAGAAAAGAGATAAGACAAATAATTTGCAACACTAGAGCTCATACTAGTATCTCCAGCATATCTAAAAAATAAAATCTTTCCACCACCATAATTCGCTTTTGCCCTTTCAATTAATTTATTAAACTTAGAACTAATTTCATTAAACTTTCCATGCATTGTAGAATTTTCTTTATTTTCGTTTAAAACATCATAAGGATTTTTAGCATTAATTAAAAACCTAATCATTTTCATAACATTTGTTGTTCTATCCTTAAGTCCTGCTCCAAGCATTCTACATATTTTTCCAAATTCACTTTTATAATAAACATCAAATGCATCTTTAGCTTTAATTCCAAGTTCAGGATACTTTTTCAAAAAATCTTTATAAAAAATTGGAATCATTTTATCTGAAATGCATCCAATTAAACTTATCCATTCATCTTGTTTATTACCAACAATCTGTTGACAAAGTAAAGAAACAGGTTCATATTTTTTCTTATTCTTTAAAAAAGGATTATAATATTTAACAAATTTAGGAAGTTTAATATCAATATCATGATGATCTATCCAAACAACAGGAAGATTTACTTTTTCAACTTCATTAAAAAATTCTTTAGAAATATCAGGTAAATCTAATGCAAAAATTTTATCAGGATTAAATTCTGTGACTCTTCTAAAATATTCTTTAGGCATAGGTATTTTTTTAACAGCCACACCTTTTCCTCTACCCAAAAACCTTCGCAACAAAAGATAAGAACACAACCCATCTTGGTCGTCATGAAAATAAAAAAGGGGGTTCTGCGATTGTTCTAAAAATTCCCTAATTTCTTTAATTTGTTTTTTAGTTAGCATAAACTAAAACAAACCCTTTAGTATAAAAGGGTTTTGAAAAAGAAAAAGGGAAAAAAAGAATTGAATTATGCTAATCTAGGGAGAAAATAAAGTTCCAATCACATGAGGTAGCACACCAACCCATACCAATACCGGCTGTACAATGTCCTTGACAATAATAACTACTACCAGATTGGCGCATCGTACAGGTTCCACTCTCACATGTATCTTGACATCCACAAATTATAAAAGGGGGAATTGTCCAGTCTCCTAAAGAATTTTCAATACGAAGAGCATTCTTATTTTCAGGATCTATTGTTGCAGAATATCCTTCCCCTAATTTCAATTGACTACCCTCTTCTGATGGAGAAATTTCATAGGCCAAATTACCCTCCTTATTAAAACTAACTTGATAATTTATTAATTGGCCCCTATTACCTCCTCCATTGATAAAGGCTCCTCCAAGCATGCCGTATCCTACCCCAACACCTTCAGGACCATCACCAGAGTTATTTACACAATCCTCAGGACAAGTAAAATTATTTTCAGTAGGAGGTTCACAAACACCATTTCCACATACAGGCTTTTCTTTCACTTTCAAAAAATCCCAAAAAGCATTTCCAGTCATATTTGCTTTATGTATAGCAACAGCACTAAGAATTAAAGCCACAATTGCAATCAATGCAATCACATAGACAATCCACACATTATTTTGTTTTTTAACCATATATATTTTCAACCTCCTTTCATATCTTAACTAATTGTTGAATTAGCTTAATAATAATAATAATAACTACTTTTTAAAATTAATTATAATCTACCAAAACCTACTTTTTAGCAAAACTTCGAGCAACAATAAAAGGAAAAAGAAAGAAAGAGAAAAAACCCTCTTAAAAAGAAACCCCCCTAATAATCCTTATGATTAAAACAAAAAAAAGCATTGCAGAGAAAATTAAAGTAACTATTGGAAAAGCTTCTTTTTTATATTTCTTTAAATAAATAATAGAAAAAACAAAGGTCAAAATTACATCAATTGAAAACAACCCCCCAAATAAAAGATTAAGTTTATAGGAAATTGGAAAAAATAATTCTCCAATAAAAGCTCCAAAAACAAAAAATAAAACAAAACATGTGGAGATTATAGCAAATAAAATATTTTTCTTTCTTTCTTTACTTTCTTTCATGAGAGTTGAATTGAATTAAACTTTATTAATTTTTTGATATTTAAAAAAATTCCCTCAATAATTTAAAAGAGCAAAAAATAACTCTAAAAATAAAATTAAAGAAGAGAGAATTAAAGAGATAAGTGGAACTGCATTAAATTTATACTTTCTTAAATAAATTATAGAAAATATAAAAGCTAGAGGAAGACCAATAAATAAAATCCAACTAAAAACAGCCCCTTTATCTGGAGAGAGGATTGTGATTATGATTCCAAAAATAGAAATTGGTATTAAGATTATATACCCCACAAGAAACCAAAAGATGATAAGTCTAACTTTTTCAGGGCTCTTTTTTATTTTCTTTTCCCTCTTCTTTCTCATAAATAATTAAATAAAACCAAACTTAAAAATCTACCTCCTTCTTAATCTTATCCATATAAAAAATAAAACAACTAAAAGCAAAATGCCTGCAATTAGTGGAAAGATAAACTCTTTTTGATTATCTTTTAAACAATCTTGTTCACAATTAAATTTATTTTCATGATTTGCACAAAAATCATCTCCACAAGAAACATCTAATAAATTTTGTTTCAAAATCACATTACCGTTTAAATCTAAAACCTCTAAATCAGATGCCCCAGGAGAATAAGGTAAATAGACAGTTGCAAAAGAATAATTAGATTTAAAATAGGTGCTTCCTCCACAAAGATTTGGATCAACAATCCCCTCTTCAACAAAACAAGTTTCATTTGGAGTAATAGAAACATCTAAAGGAAAATAAAAAGAATTACCAAAATAAACTTGATTTTCATCAACAGTTCTAATATAATAAGAATCCTCATTAGGTAAAGTTTTCATATTTGGAAAACCTTCAATTAATTTAATATCAAAAACCTCAATTTCTCCTGAATCATAAGTTAATGAAACTTGATAATATTGTTTTAAAAAAGCAGAGCTAGCAAAACTAAGTAAAAACACAACAAAGAAGATAATTAATATTTTTTTCATTTTAACATATAAATCTTTCTTTCAAAAAACTTTCAGCAGACTTTTCATTTACAATACCATAATCTGATTCTTTATTCCCACGCATAATTGAATTTTCATGAGGTCGGATGTTTTTATCTACATAAGAACACCCTTGATAATAGTTTACTTTTAATTCATTTTTTCCTTGTCCAAAATATTTCCCCCACCATTGTTGAGCAACCAATAAATCTGGAGCACAGTTGGGGTACATATTAAGATCTAAACCATAGTGTTCTTCTGAATATGATCCAAAAAGAGACCATTCTTCAACATATTCGTCTGCAAAACAAAATAAAGAGTGCCCAAATTCATGAGCTAAAAGATAATGATTTGAAGAAGAAACAAAATCTTTTTCAAAAAGATAACTCCATTGATTATCCCAAAAAGAAGTTGGAAAAGAAAGTCTTACAGGACCCCCAAAATTAGCATAAGACCTAAAAGAATTATCAGAAACAATAGCAATTCTTTGATAAGGAGAACATTTATTAGCAACTTCAAAGATAGAAATAAAATAACATTCTCTACCCTCATCAAAATTTCCCTCGCAAGTATCAAACATCACTTCATCAACATAAACAAATTGAAAATCATCAAAATATTTATTCCAAAGACTATAATTATCTTTTAAAGCTAAAATTTGGCTCTTAATATAAGGTTTAATTTTTTCATAATCTTCATCATCATATTCTTCAAAAACAAAAACAATCTTTGCAAGAGGGGCTTTTGTTCTTTTTTCTTCTAAATCTGGGAAAAAATATTTGCAATCGCTTTCTTCTAAAATATATTCTTCTTGCATCTGACAAATAGTTTTAAGGAATTTTGAATCAAAATTCGTTAATGCTTCATCTGCTCTTCTTATAACTTCTAACCAAAATTCTTTTTGCTTAGGATTTTTGCTTTTAATATCTACTAAAAGATTTAAACCCTCTTCTGTCCAACCACAATTTTCAGAATAACTTATATCTAATTGAGGAATACCTTGTTCATCTTTCCAATAAGTAAATAATAAATTTAAACTAGAACTTGCTCTTTCATTAAGACCATATATATAAAAACGATTCTTAGATTCTTCTTGACCAGCATACCCCATATTTTTACTAATAAACTCGATTCTAAATTCAACATCATGCTTAGCTAATAAGTTCTCTAATGCAGTTACGACCTCTTTTTTACCTTCTAAAGAACCTTTATCTAAAAAAGAATTTTTCATAATAACTACTCTTTCTCCATAAGCACTTACAAACATACCAAAAAATATAAAAATCATAAAAAATAAAATTATTCTTTTCATGGTTGAATATTTAATGGAATCAAATTTATTTGAGGCGATTGAAAAGAAGATGGATTTACATTATTTGATGGTATTTGAGTATTATTAGAAGAAGGACCGTTAGATTGCATATCTTGATTAGAAAAGCCTGAATTTCCAGGCAAATTAATAAAGAAACTTTGAATTTTTGGATAAAAAATTAAAGCCAGAGCAACAACCACAGCAACTACAACAAAAACCCCCAAAATTATTTTTATTAGTTGACCCGTAGTTAATTCAGACATAGGTTAAAGAACAAAAAGATATATATAAAAGTTATTAAAAAAATAAAAAAAGGATTGCTCCAAAAAACAAAAATACTGAAGAAAATATTAAAACTATTATCACAAAGGGGTCATTATCATATCTTTTTAGAAACACAATTGAAAAAATAAAGTTTAAAAGTACACTTACCAAAAAAATCCAAAAAAGCATATCCCCAATAAAAGAATATGATGTGCTTACCATAAAAAGAATCATAGTAGCAAAAAGGCACAATCCAAATAAAATCATTAAAGGGAATAAAATAATAAGAAACCAAAAAAGAATTTTTCGACTTTTACTAATTTTGCTTTCTATTTTCCCTTTCACATTCTTTTTCATAAAAAAACATATTGAAAATAATATATAAAACCTACTTTTCTTTTGCAAAGCTTTTTGCAACAATAAATGGAAAAACCAAACTTGCTTCTGAATAAACTTTTACTCTTTTACAATCTTTAGCAAGTTTTCCCCAAGAAACAGCTTCTTCAGGCAAAGCACCTGAATCAGAACCATCAAACTCTGGAACAGTATTAATATAAACAGCATATTCTGCACCATTTCTAAACATATTTGCATTACATATATGATGTTTTATAATTCCAGAACCTAATAAAATAATTCCTGTTCTCTCAGGGCCCAAAGTGGTATTATTAATTTCATATATATCATCTGTAACATCTATTTTAAAATCTGGATTTTTAGATTTAAAAAAATAAATCATATCCCCAATACTTCCATCTGTAATTGCTGGACAAAATACTGGAATTTTATTTTTATTTGCCCAATAATAAATAGACTCTTTATTATTAATTTTCTCTCCAAGTTTCCAAACTAATTCCCTGGGTGTAATTATTTTTCCTGTTCTTTTCTGTTCAGAATAAATCTCTTCAAAAATTGGAACTATAAACTCTTCAAAAGCACAATATCTAGAATTTGGAATAAACACATTGCCTGCCCTATTAATTCCTTTATCTCTTAATTCATCTCCTTTTGCTTTAAAATCTCCCAACTTAAAATCTCCGAGGCATTTAATAATATCTTCTTCAACACCCCCGGCAGTTGTCACAAGAACATTTACTTTATTATGTTCAACCAAATATCTAAATATATCTCTCAACCCAGAAGTAACTAGATTGGACGTGTACCCTAAATAAATAAAAGCTTTTTCTTTAATCATTTCTTCTATTATCTCAATTGCTTTTGACAAATTTGAAGCTTGAAGACCTGTAGATTGAAAACTATCTATGATTTTTTCATAATCAACCCCCCCATTAAAATCATATCCTTTTATTGAAATTCCTCCCACCTCATCAGAATCTCTAAGTATATTTTCTCTTGCGATTTTTTCTTTTTCAGCATCTTCCATAAAAAAGCCACTCAAAAACCATTTTTAAACTTTAGGGAATTTGAAAAAAATTCCCTTGATTAGAAAATTTAAATTTTCGAATAAATTTTTTAAAATTCTTCTTTTCTTCCTATCACAATAATCTTTTTAAAAGATAAACATATAACCAACATATGAATAAATGGCTAAAAATCTTACTTGGATTGATTCTAGTAGTTGTGCCTTTGTATCTAATACTTCCTGCAAGCCCATTAGATTCTTGGGGAATTGCTACATTAGAATTAATAAAAGGCGGGGCAACAATAATTGTTCTATTAATTGGAGTGATTTTTATTGTTTTAGGAATAAGTAATCTAAGAGAATAATTACACAAAAAACATAAATAAACTTTCTATTATTGCTGCAACAATTAGGAGGGGTAGAACTACCAACAAAAAAACTTTTATTGATTTCTTAAGATTTTCTTTAAATCGTTCATATCTTTTCTGTTTCTTAAAAAAACAAGAACCTAATTTAATTCCCATACCTAATGAAATAAAAATGGCAGGTAATTCAAAGATTCCATGGGGAACTAATCTAAAAAGTATAGATGCTCCTTCTTCTGCAACCACATTTGAAGCAACAAATCCCAAAACATATCCATTACTTAAAGAAGCCCAAATAGGAAAGACCCCAAAAAAAGTCCCTAAAATCATTCCCAAAAAACTACTTTTAAAATTATTAAACAAGATAAACCAAAACATATCTCCAGCTCCAAAATTTTTAGTCAGCTTTAACAAATCTTCTATATATTGTAAAATATATTTGGATATTCCTTCTGGACTTGGAAGAAAAAATCCAATTAAAACAAATACAAAAAATATTCCTAATACCAAATAGATTTGATTACGTATATCTTTAATATATTTCCAACTATCCTCATATCCCTTAAAAAATTCTATCTTCCTATTTTTATTTTTCATATTACATAAATTCTAACTAAACTGCCTTGAAATATATTTTGTTTTCTTTGGATATCTTTTTCTCAAATAAAATCCATAAGCCAACCCAATTATTAAACCTCCCAAATGTGCAAAGTTACCAATTGGAACATCTCCAAGAATTGAGATTAACCATAATAATGCTAATAACCCAGGAGCAGCATATTTCATTTTTATGGGAATTGGTATAAACATAACATATACTTTTAAATTTGGTGTTAAAATTATTAATAACCCCACCAAAGCAAACAATGCCCCACTAGCCCCAACAGCATATGCATCAATGCCTGCATTAAATAAATATGCAATTAAAG
>Ga0268276_1002752_pt1 | contig 14558 bp, 11 predicted proteins | sample saktaG_4_FD_190145 | JGI IMG/M metagenome (GOLD analysis project Ga0268276, IMG submission 190145) | Saline water microbial communities from Sakinaw Lake, British Columbia, Canada - sak_2010_1_5_45m | ecosystem: Environmental > Aquatic > Non-marine Saline and Alkaline > Saline ...
CTATTTCGCCTTCCTCGAAGTCGAGCATCGCCTCGATGTCAGCGCACACGACGGTCAGCCGTTCGTAAAGCGCCTCGACACGCCTTTTCAGCCCGCCGGACGCCTGTTCCCGGGCGGCCCGGGCCGCGCGCGCGGTCTGCGCCTGGATCATGTCGAGAACCGCCTCGGCCTGGGTTAGATCGAGTCGACCGTGGAGAAAGGCCCGCCGTGTGAATTCGCCTGGTCCGGCCGGTTGCGCGCCGGCACGAAAAACAGCGTGGAGTACCTGGCGCGAAATCACTGCACCGCCATGCCCTTGCAGTTCGACCGTGTCCTCGCCGGTATAGCTAAAAGGTGCACGGGAAATCAAAACGACACCGTCGTCAACCGCCTCCGCCCCCGCCGCGCCGTCCGCAAACGTGGCATGAAAAAAGGTCCCGGCCGGACGCTGTGACGGGGGCAAGCCCCCGCACCGCACCACCCGATCGGCCACGGCGAGTGCGTCCGGCCCCGAAATCCGCACCACCGCCACACCCGCCGGCCCTGTGGCCGTCGCCAAAGCCGCAACTGTCTGTGTTGGCATACATCCCCCTACTCAAAATACACCGGCATGGCGGTCAGCCGCAGCCGCGGCGAGGGCAATAGCGGTGCCGTACGTTCCAGCAGATCGCTGGCCCGCGCAACGGTAATGGCCGTCGTCACGATCTGTGCTTCCCCTTCGCTCCAGCCTATCCACACCGGTTTGCCAACGACATCCTCAAACCGCAACAACCAAACAGATCCGGATCCCTCAACCGGTTCCAGCCCCACAAACCGTCCGCTGTGGCCCAGGCGGCGCATGAATATTTGCCACGCATCATACTGTGTAACCTGTTGCGACACAACGCCTGATTGCGCTTTCTGCATCAGAACGACCTGTTCGATCAAACCCGAACACACGGCCAGTATTGTCCGCCTCACACACCGCGCAACCTGCATTTCGATCGGCTCGGAGGCGGCGCCCCGATCGCCCCACCCATTCTTGGCCGCCTCCACAATCAGAATCGGCCGCGCCGACGCGCCCACCCTCCTGCGTGCCGTGCGGTCGAACCGCGCGAGCCATCGCAGCCAGGCCCTATCCCGGATCAGCGGCGATTCCAGCCACTCGACCGGCACCCGACAGACACAGGACTCCCAGTTTCCCACGTGCCCCACGGCCACGGCCGTGCGCGCCAGAAACCGGGTATTGGCCAGTGCGCATGCCGGTCCCGTGAAAGCTATCCCGGGATAGGCGAGGCGCACTTTCTGCAGCGGCTCTAGAAAACACCGATACTCTGCGACGGAACGAAATCCCCAGGCCGTCTCATCCGGCGCAAACCCGTAGACCGCCCGCCGCACCTGCCAGCCGACCGGTTCCAAGGCCCGCATGACAAATCCAACCCATCGCTCCTGATCCTGAATCGCCAGTCGGTCTTGCACCAGCAAGACCGATACCGAGAATCCCGCTTTCGCCAGATTCTGGATCGTTGCCAGCGCATACGCCCGCCGTTCATCCGAATCGTGGCAGCACAGACGAATCCAGACATCGCGAAAGCCTTGCCTGCCCACGGCCGCAACGTCCTGCACCAGCGTCTCCGACACGGCGCGAACGCCAATAGCCACCCGATGCGACAGCGCCTCGGGCTCGGCAAACAACCCGCGGTCCGAAAGCGTCACGAAAAACAGTGGAAAAACGCTGCCGGGCGATAAAACAGGACGTGTGTCTTCGCGTCGAAGGGAGACCACTTCATCATGCGACGCATCCCACAGAAACGCCGCACGGGCGTTCACCGGCGGCGGGGCCGGATAGCCGCGCAAGAACCGCCACGCCCGGAGGCCATGCCGTTGCGCCTGCAGGCAGCGCCACAGGAACGGATCGGCCGCGTCGCCCAGACCCGCATCGAGCGCCTCCGCCAGCAGGCGGGGCGGCAAGTCGAGCGCGGCCCAATCCCGCAGCCGTGCAAAAGGACCCGGCGCCGCTCCAATCACGCACCGTTCCAACTCGGTAAAGTAAATGGCGCCGTGGGGCTCACGCCGCGTGTCGACCCACACGCTCCACCCGTCGAGATTGCCATGGGACACCCCCGCTTCGTGCAGGTCGTGAACCGCCGCGCCGACAGCACGTGCCCACGCGCGGACAAGACCGAAGTCGTGTTGCTCCGCCAACAACTGAGCAAGCCACTCCTGCAGCGGCCGGAGCCCGGGCTGCATCTGAAAAACAGCCAATCCTTCCCCGTGCCACCGCCCTGCGGGGCGGACCAAACACGCCACAGGCCGGGGTGTATGGACCGCGCGCCCCAGCAAACGCCGGGCCGACTCCACCGCGCGCACGGCACAGGCCGGGCCGCCGCGCACCCCGCCGCCCGGCACCCACGGCGCGAGCCCGCGTGCCGCCGGAAACGGCTGCACCAAGAACTGACGCCCCCGTGCACCCTCCGTCCCAGGCACCCGAAAAACGAACAGACGCCCGCACCGCACCCACGCAATCTCACGGCCGGAGACCAGCTCAGACAAAGCCTGGCGGATCTCGACCGTACGGAATGGCTCTTCAAGCCGCGCGTGATACGAGCCCAGCCGCTCCCAGCCCTCCCCGACCCCCAGTGCTGCCATGCGATCCATAGAGCCATGAGTATAGCGCATTCCGTCGCCGCTGCATCAGAAAATCCTGCCATCCCAGTTTGGATAGACACGTCACCGCAAACGTTCTATAGTCATGGCGCTCGCTTTCGACGCGGCCTGTCGCCGCGTGGAAGTCGACACAGGCTGGGACTGACTATGCAGAACACCGAACCGAACAAGCTCGAGACCATCGCCTCCCTGTGCAAACGTCGGGGTTTCATCTTCCAAAGTTCCGAGATCTACGACGGCATCAGCGGCTTCTGGGACTACGGCCCGCTCGGCTGTGAGCTGAAACGCAATATCAAGGAATCGTGGTGGCGCACGACCGTCCGCTTGCGTGAGGACGTCGTGGGGCTCGACGCGACGATCATCATGCATCCGGCGATCTGGAAGGCCTCCGGACATCTCGACACCTTCTCAGACCCGATGTCCATGTGTCGCGCCTGCAAAAAACTCCTGCGCTCGGATCAAGCCTGGGACATCTTCACCGAGGGCGCCACCGGGGCCGCCATGGCCGAGCTGTGCGCGGGCGGGGCGCCCGACGTAGGCCGCGTCATCGCCTGGATCAAAGGCCGTGGCAAAGGGGTTGCACCCAACCTCGCCGCCGTCAAAACCCCCGACACCTGCATCCCCCGCATGACCGCCGGGATGGCCGCCGTGGCCGCGCCCCGCGACCTTTACACGCTCTTGGCCACCCCCGCCGACGCCGACACGTCAACCCGCGCCTGCCCACATTGCGGCGGCGAGTTGACGGAGCCACGCCCTTTCAACCTGATGTTCAAGACCATCGTGGGCCCCGTCGAGGATCCCGCCAATGTCGCCTACCTGCGGCCCGAGACCGCTCAGGCGATCTTCGCCCAGTTTCTCAACGTCTATGCCACGGCGCGCCAAACCGTCCCCTTCGGCATCGCCCAGATGGGCAAATCGTTCCGCAACGAAGTGACCCCGCGCAACTACACCTTCCGCTCCCGCGAATTCGAGCAGATGGAGCTGGAGTTTTTCATCAAGCCCGACGAGGCGGTTGACCTCCTCTGCGGCCGGGTCACCACGCTTGCCGACGCCCCCGACCTCGCCACCCCCGACGCCACATGGGGATGGGAAGTCTGGCACACGTACTTGGTCGGGCAGCGTAAAGCGTGGATCATTGCAGCGGGGCTCCCCGCCGACTCGTTCGTTGAGTACTGGCAGAAGCCGGACGAACTGGCCCACTACGCCCGCGCCTGCGTTGATATCGAATACGCCTTTCCGTTCGGCACGCAGGAACTGGAAGGGATCGCCGCCCGTTCCGACTTCGATCTCTCGCAGCACCAGAAGCATAGCGGCAAGTCGATGGAGGTCTTCGACGAGGCGCTCAAACTCGCGGCGAACAAGCTCGACGAGACGGCCAAATCCGCCTTCACGGAAAAGGTCGCCGCCGACTGGGTCGCCCGCGGCAAGCGCGCCGAGGACGCCCGCGCCTTCGTCGCCAAGCTCTTCGACGGCAAATACATCCCCCACGTGATCGAACCCTCTGCCGGCGTCGACCGCATGGCCCTCGCATTGCTCTGCAACGCCTACGCCGAAGAGACGGTGACCGACGAAAAGGGGAAGTCGGAGGTGCGCATTGTCTTGCGCTTTGCGCCGATCATCGCCCCGATCAAAGTCGCGGTCTTCCCGCTGGTGAAGAACAAGCCCGAACTCTACGCCAAGGCGCGCGAGATCTTCACCGGACTGCAGCGGCGCTGGAATTGCTTCTGGGACGAATCCGGGGCGATCGGCCGCCGTTACCGTCGAATGGACGAGGCCGGCACGCCCTTCTGCGTCACGGTCGACTTTCAAACCCTCGAAGACGGCACCGTCACCCTCCGCGACCGCGATACCATGAAGCAGGAGCGCCTTTCCTCCGCCGCGCTCAAGGAGAGGCTCGACACCCTGTTGAATTGAGAAAAAATAGACTCGCTGGCAAAAAAGCATTCCCCTCGCCGTACGTTTGGGCTATCATTGGATCGTCGGGTGGACGTGCCGCTTATCACAACGCAACACAGTCAACACGGGAGGTGTGTGATGAACACAATCGTATGCAAACAGATCCTATGTCCGGTCGATTTTTCCGACTTCTCGGACTATGCCATGCGCTACGCGGCGCTGCTGGCGCTGAAGTTTGACGCGCGCCTGACGCTGCTGCACGTGGTGGCGCCGATCATGGTTCCGCTGCCCGGTGACGGGCTCGTGCCGCCGATGCGGCAAGCCGACATCGCCGACATCGCCGACGCCTGCAAGGGACGGCTGGCTCAGGCGGCTGGCGACCTCACCCCGCAGGGGATCGCCGTCGAGTGCCAGGTGACAAGCGGCGTGCCGTATCTCGAAATCATCCGCGTGGCCGACGAGGCGCATGCCGACATGATCGTGATGGGAACTCACGGCCGCAGCGGTCTGGTCCACCTGATGATCGGCAGCGTCGCCGAGCGGGTCGTGCGCAAGGCCCCCTGCGCGGTGTTGACGGTCAAACACCATTAACCCAAAATGAACGGCACCCCGGTGACGCCTACTCCTCCCATCCTTCAGGGCGTGGCTGCTGCGGTTTTGGCGCATCCGCCTGCTCACGGTCGGCGCGTGCTCCGCGACCGCCCCGTGCGCCTGCACCGGCACGACCTGCACCAAAGCGACCTGCCCCGGTGGCGCGACCCGCACCGGCGTTACCTGCACCGGCGCCACCGGCCTCCGCGCCACCGGCACCGAAGCGACCTGCTGCCCCGGCGATCCGCTGTCTGATCCGCTCGCGCATCTGTTCGGCTTGCGCCTGCACCGCCGCATTGGCCCCCTGGATCTGTTCGGCGCTCAGCGTGTCACGGATCAACAGCAGCTTCTCCGTCTGAATCCTGGCCTGTTCGGTGCGCAACCCGCCGATTTTGGCGACCAACTCCATGAGTTCGTTTGTTGTTGCCTGCTTGTCGGCCATGACTTTTGCGGCGAGCGCCACCTGTTCCAATGCGGCGATTCGGAGCGCCTCGGACACCCCGGTCTGCCGCTCATCCAGCGCCTGGCTCCCGCGCTTCAACACATCTTTTTGCTCGTCCGTCAGCTTGATCACCTGCGCGGTCTCGGGATCGTCAATAATCCGCAGCAGGCGCATGGCGCCGTCCATTCCGCCGCCAGCCATCGCGCCCGCCTCCCAGCGCCGCCCCTGCATCCGGGCGCCTTCGGGGCCGCCTCCGGGAGGACCTCCGGGAGGGCCTTCGGGACGCGCCTGATCTTGCGAATATACGATTAACGCCCCAAGCGCCGTAACACACATGACCGTGATTTGATTAAGCTTTCTCATCATTTCTCCCTTTTGTGTGCCGCTTCGGGTCCATCTCGATGCGGCTTAGCCACGTTCAACGCAGGGACCGCAATCCATATTGTGTGCCGAATCGTCATAATCCCACAAGCCGAAACATGCAGACAGGCGGGGCGGAGTCGGCGTGCCTTTGACCGCTTGTTATTTCGGTGTTGTCAACAGCCGCTGTTAATATCTTTTTGGCGTGGGGGGACGGCCGCCCGAATAGAGACCGCTATTTGTGACCTAACACACTCATTAACAAGGGGTTATGCCTTCAATCCGACCTGTTGATATCATGTTGATAACCTGTTGATCCGCTGAACGCTTTTTCTTCTTGTCCCCGCGTGAAGATTGGTGTCTCATGGTGTCCGTACGCTTTGTCAGATTTTTCAAGGGCTTTTCTTATGGACGCAACCACAATTTGGACAAAAGCATGCTCCCAGATCATGCAAATTCTCAATAAAGGCCAATATGAGGCTTGGTTTGCAACCCTGCGGCCGCTCGGGGTGGATCAGGATACGCTGTTACTGGGCGTTGACAATGATTTCAAACAAACGTGGATTGAGGAAAACTATCGCGATGTCATTGCGGGCGCGCTGCAGACGGCGTCCGGTGGCGACGCGGTGCCGTTTCGTTTCGTCGTGCGCGTCGAAGATCCTGCGCTGGACGAATCCGACGACGCGCCGCGGTTTCCCGCGTCGTCCCGGTCGGTCTCCGGCGCGCATGCGAAGCGTCGATCCCGTGTGCCTCCGGCGCTGGCGGCAAACCTGAATCCCCATTTCACGTTCGAAGAATATGTCATCGGGCCGTCCAACAGTTTTGCCCATGCGGCGGCGACAGCCGTCGCCCAGGCTCCGGGCCGAACCTACAACCCGCTCTTCATTTACGGCCAAACGGGACTGGGCAAGACCCACTTGATCATGGCGATCGGTCACCGCGCCATTCAGAACGACCCCGCGATGCGCGTGGCCTATATCACATCCGAGGCGTTGCTGAACGAGTACATTGACGCAATCCAAAAAAACGCAATCACCGAGTTCCGCAACCGCTACCGTAAAGTGGACATTCTTCTGGTCGACGACATTCAGTTCCTGGTCGGCAAGCAGCGTCTGCAGGAAGAATTCTTCCATTGTTTCAACGACCTGCACATGAAGGGCAAGCAGATCGTGATGACCAGTGACCGACCGGCCCGTGAAATCGACGGTTTGGAACAGCGCCTGGTGTCCCGTTTCGAGTCCGGCCTCGTGACCGAATTGGAATGCCCCGACTTCGAGACCCGGCTCGCGATCCTGCGCTACAAGCAAAGTTCCTCAAAAGTGACCCTCCCCGACGCCTGTCTGACGTTTATTGCCCAGCACGTCACGTCCAACGTGCGCACCCTCGAAGGCGCGCTGTTGCGGGCCATCACGTTTACGACGCTCAATTCGCAACCGCTCACCGTCGACGCCCTCCGCAATTTATTAAAGGACGTGTTGACGCAGGAGACCAAAGAGGACATTTCTTTCGATGAAATTCAGCGTGTGGTTGCCGAACATTTCGACCTGCGCCTGACCGACATGTCGAGCAAGCGAAGGCCCCGCTCCGTGGCGATGCCCCGCCAAATCGCGATGGTCTTGTGCCGTAAATTGACGCGCTCCTCTCTCCCGGAAATCGCCAAAGCATTCGGCAAGACGCACGCGACTGTTGTACACGCCTGCAAATTGATCAAAATCATCATCGAAACCGATGCCGATCTGGCAGACCAAATCTACGTGGTCGTTCGCAAACTCGGCCGCGATCCTAAAGACATCGATTTTTAACTTTTTTCCATGTTCACAAACGGTTGGCAACCTGGCTAGAACCCGTTCACAGGTTGATGATAGCTACTCATCTATGAACAGCCCCCTCAAAACAACGCGTTGTATAAACACCTGTCTTCCACTTATGAACACCTATTCAGGCTCTCCCCTGACTTCGCACGTCGTTACGCACCAAGGGTTTATTTTCTTATGAACGGTTTTTGCATAGCATAGTAGTACGGGTGTTGCATTTAATTAATGAGTTGTTATACTATTCACGAAACGCATCTCGGCTCTGACCAGGAGGAAAATGATGAAGTTCTCAATTGCGCGCTCGAAGTTTCTAGAAAGCCTTCAAATGGTGCAAAACGTGGTCTCAGTAAAGAACACGTTACAGATTCTTGCCAATGCGTTAATCAAGGCGGAGGACGGCAAATTGTGGGTGACAACAACCGACTTGGACATGTCGGTGCGCTGTTCGGTTGAAGCCGAGGTTAAGGAAAATGGAAGCACGACGCTGCCGAGCCGACGGCTCGCCAGCATTGTGCGCGAACTTCCCGAGGGGCGCATTTCGTTCGACATTGACGATAAGGACGTGGCGGCCATCAAGTGCGGTGCGTCGTCATTCCGGATCAACGGTCTGCCGGTGAGCGACTTTCCGCCGATTCCAGGATCGGATGAACGGTTGTGCTATCGGATGGATCAAGGGGCCTTTAAGGAAATGCTACGCAAGACGGCCTATGCCGCCTCATTGGATGAGACACGCCGCGTCCTCAACGGGGTGTTGCTGGCATTCAAAGATGGAAAATTGACCATGGTCGCAACGGACGGACGCCGCCTGGCGCTGGTCGAACACGAGGTGGAATTTTCCCCGGAGAACGAAGTGGAATTGATTTTGCCGACCAAAGCGGTTACCGAATTGGTCCATATTTTGGGAAATGACGGAGATCTCCGCATCTTCGCGCAAAAAAATCAGGTTATCTTTGAATTTGGAAATACGATGATGAGCAGCAAACTCGTCGACGGCGTTTATCCAAATTACCGCCAGGTGATACCCGCAGGATGTGAGGAGCGGGTGCCGCTGGAGCGCGAGGCGTTGCTGACGGCGTTGCGTCGTGTATCCATTATTGCGACGGACAAATCGAACGCCACCAAGCTGACGTTTTCACCCAATCAGCTCGAAATTCTCATGAACAGTCCCGACGTTGGCGAAGCGCGTGAACTGCTGCCGATCAAATATGCGGGCAAGACGATCAGCGTGATCTTTAATCCCGAGTACATCATGGATCCCCTCAAAAACCTTGATTGTGACGAGGTGTTTTTCGAAATGAACGACGGCAACAGCCCGGCCATCATGAAATGTGACATTCCGTTTCTGTATGTGCTGATGCCGCTGCGCATCAGTTAATTGTGATTTAGACTTGTCAGCCGGCGTGGCCGGGTGTATGCTGTGTCCCCGTTTTGTGAGAAAAAGGTTTTTTATATGAAGAAGGAAATTCACCCGAATTACGACGACGCGACGATCACGTGCGCGTGCGGCCACGTGAGCAAGACGCGCGCGACCATCAAGGAAATGAGCGTCAACACCTGTTCGGCATGCCATCCGTTTTACACCGGCCAGCAGACGATGCTCGACACGGAAGGCCGTGTGGATCAATTTCGCAAGCGGTACGCGATCAAGTCTACATGATCGATCGCGGACATGTGGCCAGGCGGTTGGAAAGGCTGGCGTTTGTCGAGCACGCCCTTTCCGACCCGGACGTGTTGAGCAACCGCAAGCTGCTGCAGCGTCACGTGCGCGAGCACGCGACGCTGAAGCGGCTTGATTCGGCCTTCCGCGCGTATGAGGCCTGCCTCCGCGAATGCGACGCCAACCGTGAGTTGGAGGCAGATGGGGAGAGCGATGCCGAGATGCGCGATCTGGCCCGCGCCGAACGGGAACACCTGGAACAGCGCCTGCCCGAACTCGAACGCCAGATGATGGCGGCCATGCTGCCCCCGGACCCCGCAGACGGCCGCAATGCGCTGTTTGAAGTCCGTGCCGGTACGGGCGGACAAGAGGCGGCTCTTTTTGTGGGCGACCTGTTCCGCATGTACAGCAAGTTCGCCGAAAGCCGCGGTTGGAAAGTGGCGGTGATCGACGTCAGTCCGAGTGATGTGGGCGGGTACAAGGATATCCTGTTTATGGTCGCGGGCGCGGGCGCCTACGGCACATTCCGGTATGAGAGCGGCGGGCATCGCGTGCAACGAGTACCCCTGACCGAGGCGCAGGGCCGCATCCATACCTCGGCGGCAACCGTGGCGGTTTTCGCCGAAGTGGACGAAGCGGACGAAATCGAGATACCGACCGACGAGTTGCGCATCGACATCTTCTGCGCTGGCGGGCATGGCGGCCAGGGGGTCAACACGACCTACTCCGCGATCCGGATCACGCATCTGCCCACCGGTCTGGTGGCGCAGTGTCAGGATGAGCGCTCGCAACATCGGAACAAAGACAAAGCGATGAAGGTGCTGAAATCCCGCCTGCTGGATCAACGCCGACAGGCCGAAGAGGCCAAACTGGGGAAGACCCGGCGCGACATGATCGGTTCCGGCGACCGCAGCCAGCGGATCCGCACCTACAACTTTCCCCAGAACCGCATGACCGACCACCGGGTCGGGCTCACGCTCTACAGCCTCGACCGCCTGCTGGAGGGCGATCTGGGAGACCTGCTCGACGCCCTCCAGAAACACGCCCTCGACCTGCGCCTAGAAGCGGAACTGCAAACGCCACAGCCGCTCGCCTGACCCGTGTTGATAGATCTTTTTAGGTTAAAACCGCCGCCGGATCGTCGCCGGTTGCTTGCGCCAGCGGCGGTGGAACCACAGGTATTGTTCGGGGTAACGCCGGATGTACGTTTCGAAGATCCGGGTGATGGTGTCGAGGATGGTCATGGTGTCGCGTTCGCGGTCTCCCGTGAGTGCGAAGGTCAGCGGTTCGGAGAGCACCATGTGGTAGCTGAGCGGACCGGTACGGACGAAGGCCCCGACGATAATCGGGTGACGGGTGGCGAGGTAAAGGCGGGCCGGCGAGGTGTGGATGCTGGCGGGTCGGCCCAGAAAGTCCCGCCAGATGCCGTGCCGGCCGGCATGTTGATCGATTACCATGCCCAACACCCGGCCCTCATTCCACCGTTTGACCAGCGCGCTGGAGAATCCGTGTTTGTTCGAATAGATCTCGGCGCCAGCACGGAAATGACGCGAGATAAAGCCCTGTATCAGCGGGTTTTTCACCGGGCTTGCCAGTCCCAGCGTCGGCTTGATGGCCGTAAGCAGATGCAATCCGACTTCCCAGCAGCCCAGGTGGGGCGTGAGCATCATGACCGGCTCGCCCGGTTTGGCAAGCAGGTCACGCGTCGACTCGGGGACTTCGCGGGTTACATGCCGGGCCACATGTTCGGGTGTCAGAAACTCCGCGCTTTTGAGCCCTTCAAGCAGGTGACCCACGAAATGCGTCAGCGACGCCCTGGCGAGTCGCACCGCGGCGGCGCGATCCGGCGCGATGCCGGCCTGCAGCAGATTGTCAACGGCGATGCGTCTGCGGCTGCCGGCGAACGGGTAGGCCCATCGCCCCAAGGCCGCACCCACGGCGTAGGCCCGGCGGGCGGGCAGCCGGCGGATGAGGGCCCAGAGGCACAGGACGACGAGGTAAGCGGGATAGTGAACAATCGCACTCATCGGGGGCTCGGGGGTTCGCGCTGTGGAAGCGGTTCCAGGAAGTTGTGCAGCGGCACTCCCGGCTGCACGAGCACGTCCAACGGGGGAAGGCTATAGCCCGCAGCCGCGAGTCTCAACAGGTCGCCGTAATAGCCCTCACGGCGCGCGGTGTCGCCGGCGGCGTCGGCGTGGCGCAGGGCGTGCAGGAGATGGATCCCATAGAGGCGTCGCGCGGAGGATGTCGGGCTTTCGTCATACTGTCGTTTCAGGAGGTGCAGCAAGGCCGGCAGGACGGCGGGGTGCGGGGTGGCGCGGGGCGCCACCCCGGGCGCATCGGCCTCCGGCGCGTTGGGGTCTTGCGCATACAGAGCCATCAGGGCGTGGCAGGCCAGGCGGCGGCATTTGTACCGTTCGACGGGATCGACGGCAGACGTCATACCCAACCACGCCCAGTAGAGGGCGTGACTTTCGGCGGCGCGCCAGTCCAGCGCGCCGGTCTGCGCCTCGATCGCGGCCACGCGCGCCGCCTCCAGTTTGAAGGCGTCGCGAATCGCAGCGCGCGCCGGGACGCTTGCGGGAAAGGCGCCATCCGGGCCGAGGAACGGGTCGGCCTCTTCCGAGAGGGTGCGCCGGTAGAGCGGCGCGGCCGTGTCCAGGGAGCCGCCCACCTTGTTCAGGTAGAGCCACGCCAGTTCCCGGCAGAGCTGCGCGTCTCCCGGGTTCCAGAGAAGCGCCTCATCCCGCAGCAAGCGGAGGCCGTGCCAGACCCAGCGCACGCGGTCTTCCGGGCGGCGCATCATGGCGCTGATGTTATAGGCGAGGTTCCATGCGTTGTAGACCCAGGCGTCGGTCGCGTAGGGGTCGAGACTGGTGATCCAGTTCGCAAGCTGGACCAGTTCGAAATAGCGCCCCTCCCACTGGAGAGTGTCGGCGCGGAACCAGAGCGCTTCCGCGGCGAGTCCGCGGAACGCGCCCAGGCCGACGACTACGAAGGTGAGCGCGGGAGGCGGTTCGGAGGGCCGGGGCGCGATACCCGCGCCGCCCCGCCTGCGGCTTTCGGCGAGGGCTCGGTTTTGTACAGCGGCGAAGGTGAGCAGTGCCACGACACCCAGCCCGGCCAGGGCGGCTCGGGCGAACCGGCGGAAAAATCGGGGGTTGGTGTCGGGCTGCTCCATCGGCGTCAGGCTCCGTTCTCGCGGCGTTTGAGGACACAGGCGGAAAAACACGCCAGCAGGGCGGGTACGGCAAAAAACCCGATCCCCAGCGGGGCCGCAAGACGTCGCAGCGGGATGGCTTCGCGCCGCGTGAGCCGGGCGATGGGCGCGGCGGTCAGCAGGGGGCGCGCGGCGGCACCGACGACGCGGACAATCTGCCGCCCGGCGCGTTCGGCAACCCCCGCCGGGGTCTCGCTGTCGATCGCGTCTTCCGTGGCACAGGAGCCGAGGAGCGAGAGCAGGATCAGCGCGGTGGCGGCGAAGGAGGCGACCGGGAAAGAGAAGCAGCATCCGAGGGCCAGGCCGCAGGCGGACAGGGCCGCCAGCACGGCCAGAAGGATGAGGGCGGCGGCGCCGAGGTTGCGCTCAAATGAGCCGCCGGAAAACAGAAGCGCCAGATTGCGGCCCGGATGCAAGAACAGGGGCGCGTGGCTGCGCGGATCCAGTTGGAACGCGACCTCGACCGCAGCGCCGGGGTCGGCTGAAAACGGCGGCAGCGCCAGCATCAGGGGCTCCCCTGCCATCAGTTCCACGTGGGCCTCGAACGGGACGACGCCTGGTGCCGGCGGGAGCACGCGCGCGTAAACCGACACGTCCGCCGCTTCGCGCAGGCCATACTGCGTCTCAAATACCGCACGCAACGTCTGCGTCTGCCCCGTCGCACGGTGGGGCAGACGGAAGTGCCAGGCCTGCCGTTCGCCGGGATGAATCAGGGTGTAGCGGTTTTGGGCTTCGCGGATGAGTTCGGCACGGAGCTCCGCCACGACAACATCCGGCGGCAGCCGGCGTGTTTCGCGCAGAGACTGCAACACCTGCTCGGCTTCGTGGGCCGGGTCTGGCAAGAGGCAAGGAACCACCTGATCGCACCGCCGCCAGTCATCCGGAAGGGTTGGGGCACGAAGGATGACCTGAACCCAGAGCCCGGCCACGACGGCGCCGAGGAGCATCGCGCTGAGCGAGACCAGCCCCAGCCATTTGCCGATCCAAAGCTCAAGGGGCCTCACGGGTTTGACCCAGGTCAGAACCGCAGTGCCGGCACTGCGTTCGGAGGCGACAGCCGCACACCCGGACACGAGCGAAGTCGCAGCGAGGAGGAAGAAGCAGACTCCCAGCGTGTGTCCGACGAGCAGGGAGAACGCGCCCTGAGGGGTGCCGTCGCCGCGCACCCAGCCGGGCAGCCCGACCAGCGCCAGCAACAGGAGGGACGCCAGGATCAGCACCACACGCGAACGGACCGCCGCGCGTATGGCGAGCAGGGCGATGGCGGAGAGGCGCGGGATCATGCGGGCTCCCGCTCGGCCGATCCCGCCGCAGGGCCCGCCGCGCCGGGCTTTTGCAGGAACGGCGCCGGACGGAAGTGGGTCAGGATGGTCGACCGTCCCGAGGCGCGCGCCACCACGTTGAGGAAATAAGATTCGAGCGAGACGGTGGGGTGATCGACTGTGACCGCACGACCCAGGCGGGCCGCCAGTTCGTCTCGTAGCGGCTCGGTGTCGGCGTCGGAAAGGTTGGCGATCAGAAACCGGACCGTGTCGGTGCGAACGAGCAGGTCGTCCACGGGCCCTTCGGCGTGGATGAGCCCGCGGTGCATGATGGCCACGCGGTCGCACACATGTTCGACATCGGCGAGGAGGTGCGAGGTCATCAGCACGGTCACGCCACTGTCGGCGAGCGCGCGGACCAAATTTTTCACCTCGCGGCAGGCGACGGGATCGAGGCCGGATGTCGGCTCGTCAAGAATCAGCAGGTCGGGCGCGTTGATCAGCGCCTGGGCGATGCCGACGCGCCGCGCCATCCCTTTGGAAAAGCCGTCGATCGGGCGATTGGCGACAGCGGCGAGATCGGTCATCTCCAGCAGCGCTTCACCCCGGTCCCGGCAGGTGCGGCGGTCGAGGCCGAAGAGGGCGCCCGCGTAACGCAGGGTCTCGCGCGGGGTCAGGAAGCGATGGAGGT
>Ga0268276_1002753_pt1 | contig 14547 bp, 16 predicted proteins | sample saktaG_4_FD_190145 | JGI IMG/M metagenome (GOLD analysis project Ga0268276, IMG submission 190145) | Saline water microbial communities from Sakinaw Lake, British Columbia, Canada - sak_2010_1_5_45m | ecosystem: Environmental > Aquatic > Non-marine Saline and Alkaline > Saline ...
ATAACCTATTATTAATAATGATATTAATTTAACAATAGATTTAATTTATGTCAAGTAATATATTGCCGCCAATTACATTATATTCAGTATGTTATAGCGATTTGTGACTTTTTACGAAACCATCAGTTGATTTTTTAACAATATTCTCTCATATTGGGACTACAAATATGTTCAGAAACAAACACCTATAAACCCTTTATTATTATCGTGAGGGAGGGGTAAATGTCAAACGGAATATCTGCACACATAAATATATCTTTCTGGGGAGTGCGCGGCTCAATACCCTCATCCCCCGATCCTTCAGAATACGATCAGAAACTCGTAAAAATTCTGAAAGATTGTCAAAAGAAAAAGTTTGTTAATGATCAAAGCATTGAAGCATATGTTTCTCAGCTTCCTATTGAAATGAAACGCTTTGTGGGCAATAATACTTCCTGTGTCCATATTTCTGTCGAAGACAAACACATCATTCTTGATGCCGGATCCGGAATTCGTCGGCTGGGCGAAATGTTGATGAAGTATGAATTTGGCGACGGACACGGTGAAGCCCATATTTTACTGAGTCATACTCACTGGGATCATATAATGGGATTCCCGTTCTTTGCACCCGCTTATAAATCAGGAAACAACATCACGATTTATGGGGTTCATAACGGACTCGAGCAACGCATCAGCAATCAGCAGGAAGACGAATATTATCCCGTGTCGCTATCGGCCATGGGCGCCGTAATCGACTTTTTCCAGTTACGAAAAGAAGAGGCCTACGATCTGGACGGTATCTGGATCACAAATAAAATGCTGAATCATCCCGGCGGTTCATTTGGATACCGTATTGATCATCGCGGAAAATCAATTGTGTATGCCACAGACTCAGAATATAAGAATATTGATGACGACCGGCATGCCGCTTTTGTTGAATTTTTCAGAGATGCGGATATTTTGATATTCGATGCCCAATTTACTATCGATGAAAGTATCGAAAAGGAAAACTGGGGACACAGCACGTCCCTGCAGGGTGTTAATTTTGCAGCCGCGGCCAATGTCAAACATCTGGTGTTTTTCCATCACGACCCTTCCTATTCTGATCAGAAGCTGGAAGCTATTCTCAATGATGCTATCGAATACCGAAAAAAACATTTCAAAGACAAAGACATCCATATATCCCTTGCCCGTGAAGGTCTTGAACTGACCCTCTGATCAGAACCGAATAATTCTGTCGTACTGTTTCCCTTGTTTTTCGACGGGACTTTATCTAATTTTAGGCCATCTTATAGTAAGTAATAAAAATTATGATATCAATATATACACATTTTTTAATTCTTTGGACATATCACTTCGGATTTAAATAAGCGATCAGGACAACAGCTCGTTCTCCTGAAAACAAAATGATAGTAATAACAAATTTGAGGTGAATAAAGTGAAAAAAAAGAATGTCATAATTATTGGCGCTGCCGGAAGAGATTTCCATAATTTTAATACCTATTTCAGAGATAATGACAGTTACACCGTTGTGGCTTTTACTGCCGCACAGATTCCGGATATTGACGATCGTAAATATCCCACTGAATTGGCAGGCAGCTTATACCCGGACGGAATCCTGATTCATGCCGAAGAAGAACTAATCGATCTGATAGAAAAATATAACGTTGACGATTGTGTGTTTTCATACAGCGATGTACCTTATCAGAAAGTAATGAACACCAGTGCGCAGGTAAATGCTGCCGGTGCAAATTTCATTCTATTGGGTCCCAAACACACAATGATAAAAAGCACAAAGCCAGTGATTGCGGTCTGTGCGACCCGAACCGGCTGCGGAAAAAGTCAGACTTCCCGCAAAGTCATCGAAACTCTGATGGAAGAGGGCTTAAAAGTAGTTGCGATTCGTCATCCCATGCCTTATGGCAACCTGATCGACCAGAAAGTCCAGCGTTTCGCGACGATCGATGATCTGAAAAAGCACAAATGCACAATCGAAGAAATGGAAGAGTACGAACCTCATGTGATCCGCGGTAATGTGATCTATGCCGGGGTGGACTATGAGGCCATCGTCCGGGCCGCCGAAAACGACCCTGACGGCTGCGACGTGATTCTCTGGGACGGTGGCAATAACGACTTTTCGTTTTACAAACCAGACCTGACAATCACCGTTGCCGATCCCCATCGTCCGGGTAACGAACTGAGTTATTATCCCGGTGAGGTCAATCTGCGGCTGGCTGATGTTATTATCATCAATAAAATGGATACAGCGTCACCGGAAGGTGTTCAAACCGTTCGTGAGAGCATTAACAAAGTCAACCCGAATGCCATTGTTATCGATGGTGCTTCGCCGATTAAAGTTGACAAGCCTGAAGTCATTCGCGGAAAACGGGTTCTGGTCGTTGAAGACGGTCCCACCCTGACCCACGGTGAGATGAAAATCGGTGCCGGAACGGTCGCCGCCCGGAAATACAATGCCGCCGAATGTGTTGATCCAAGACCATTTACGGTTGGTAAACTGTCGGAAACATTTCAGATTTACCCGAATATCGGCAAACTGTTGCCCGCCATGGGTTATGGTGAACAACAGATCAAGGACCTGGAGGCCACAATCGAAAATACAGACTGCGATTCTGTAATCATCGGCACTCCCATTGATCTGAACCGGATAGTAAAAATCAACAAACCCAATACCAGAGTTTATTACGATCTTCAGGAAATCGGTCACCCTACCCTGCAGGAAATTCTTGGTGATTTCATCGAGGATCATCAGCTGAGCAGGTAGGAGAGATAAATTCTATGAATACAAAAAAAACTGCTGTGATTACCTTGGGGGGAATGCTATCTCCCCCAAAGACGAAGTCGATACTATTACGAACCAGTTTAGAAATACACACAAAAGCTGTGTCGCTATTATGACTTTTATTAAACAAGGTTATCATCTGGCAACCTCACCCGCATCATACCATAACGGGAAACATCATGAACAATAAAACACTGGCAATTCTGAAGCCCGACTGTCTGAAACGGAATTTGACAGGTAAAGTCATCGACTTTATCCTGAATAAAGGATTTACCATCAAAGCAATGAAGCAGCTGCATTTGACTGAACCCGAAGCAGAAAGGTTCTATGCCGTACACAAAGGCAAGGATTTCTATGATGAGCTGATCGAGTACATGAGTTCCGGACCCTGTATTCCCATGGTACTAGAAAAAGAAAACGCAGTCGAAACCTTTCGTGAAATAATCGGTACGACTGATCCAAAAGAAGCGGCGGAAAACACATTACGAAGATTATACGCAAAAACCACACAGCGGAATACTGTCCATGGATCGGACTCCGATGAAAATGCGCAGAAAGAAATTGCATTTTTCTTTCCCTTATAGGAAATTATGCTATGTTAATAATCCGTAAAGGAGTTTCAGAATGAAAAAAATGCTTGTTTTATCTACGGTATTGTTGCTCATTTTTATCGCCTGTGACAAGACCGAGCCAATTCCCGGTTTTGTTGGAAAACCGGTCCACCTGGTGCCAATGGTTAAATCCGCCGAGGACACTCTTGCCTGCACCTATGGCTGGAGTTTCAACGATAAACCGGAAGCCAGCAACATGGACATTCTCTCATTCCAGCCGAACAGCCGAAGTTTTAATATTTCCTTCGTGCCTGATGTGGCCGGTGATTACATCGTGGCTTATACCATTATGGGGCCCGACAGTAAAGTCAAGGATAGCAAAGAGTTGTTATGCAGTATTATTGAAGATACGAGCAGAACAAAGGTAAAAGAAGAGGAGGGTTATGCGCTCAGCGAAGAAGCGCTGAATGCTCCGCTCCCGGTATATGGAGATTCAAAATCCAAAGCTATACCGGGAAAAACGGCCTATACATCACCCACTGTTCCCAAAGCAGTCACTCCGGTTTCCCGGACAACTCAGCCACGCGGCCAAAATATTCCTACTATTCCCGGAAAATACACAATTCAGATTTCATCCTGGAAAAGTTATGCCGGAGCCGAAAGGGCCATTGGATTGATGGCCAATCTCGGTTTGGATCTCTATATACAAAAAGCAACGTTTAACGAGACTGGAGAAACCTGGTATCGCGTCAGAACTGGTAATTTTGACACCAGAACAGCTGCCAGAGCTGCGATGACTAGTTTAAAAATCAAACTGCCTCGTGAACAAATTTGGATTGATTTTGTTAGACAAGATCAATAAACCTGGAGGGACTGATGAAACTACTCTATTTTGATATTCGTGATATTTTTAGAACACCCCGGCTGGCTCTCAGTGGTAAAAAAATCTGGGTCCATCTGGTCGGATTGGGACTGGGTGGGGCAATCTATTTTTTATTCTCATATCTGGCACTGATTGCAAATGGACAAACCATTACGGAAATCTGGAATGCTCATTTTCTGTTTCCTTGCCTTTGGAATGTAAATCTGCCAATCAGCTGGTATGCCTGGTTAATTTATGGGATAGGTCTTCTGCTTTGGGTCATTATTTTTTTCCTGGCCTCGCTGGCGGTTTCACGCATCACTTACAAGCAATTGAAAGGTGATGAATTCTACTCATCCGGTGACAGCGTCAAATATATTAAAAAACACGGAACCGCTGTTATTATGGGTCCGGTATCCATCCTGATAATCATGGCGTTTTTTGTCATCATGGCCGTTGTTGCCGCCTGGATTGCCAAATGGCCGGTTTTGGATATTCTTTTCCTGGGAATTCCCTACCTCCTGTATTTTATTGTGGCGATCTTTGTGGTCTATACAGCTGTTGTATTCATTGTCTCGTTAATTCTGGCGCCAAGTATTGTCGGAACCGCCGAAGAAGATACGATGGAGACTGTTTTTCAGAGTTATTCAACCTTATGGGCCCAGCCCTGGAGATTGGTTTTTTATGAAGCCATCGTCGTTGCACTCGGTGCTATTGCAGCGTTTATCTATTCCTACGTTATGATAATCGGATATCGGTTTTTTAACTTAATCTTTGGGCAGTCCTGGTTAATGGGCGGCAAACTCAGCCGCATTACCGAGCAGGCATCTTCCTTCATCTTTGGAGTAAATTCACCTCTAACCCCCTTCATCAGCAAGGTTTTTAATCTCTACACCCCGGCTTCGCTTGGAATGGTCCGACCGCTGTATCTCACCAGCACCGATGTCATTACAATTGTTATGCTGACACTAGCCCTGTTGATTATTGGCGGCAGTGCCATCGCCTATGTATTGACAAATTTCAGTGTGGGACAATCTTTGATTTACATCATTTTGCGGAAGAAAAAAGATGACGAGGACCTTGTTGAACGCAAAGACGAGGATGAACTCGAGGAGGAAGAGGAAGACGAACTGCTGGAAGATACCGATAAAACCGACGACGACAGTTCTGAACCAGAAGAAGAATCCGCCGGGGAAAAATCCGAAGAATAATTGTGAAGTTCCATAACACTATTTCGGCGTCCGTTGGAACGGACGCCGTTTATTTACACCGTGAAATAACTTGATTCTGGCGATATCAACTAATAAATTTGCCATTCGTTATGAAATTAAGATTAAATTCATTAAAGGAAGGTTCACAGACAATCGAAATGACTCTCACAAGAAGTGATCTGGCAATCCCCGATGACAGTTTCGTCCACCCGATTCTCGCGTCCCTGAGCATTTACAAGGGTACCAGTCAGATTACCGTTAACGGCCAGTTGAAAACTGATGTGGCTCTACAGTGTGATCGCTGTCTGGAATCCTTTGACTATAATTTAGATGTAACCTTTCAGTCAATTTTAAGTCCGATAAAATCTTCGGACCCGAAAACTGATGAAGACATTATTCCAATTACAACTAAAACAAACGAAGTTGATCTGTCACCCTTTGCACATGACGCCCTTATCATCGGGCTGCCCATGAAAAACATCTGTTCCGAAACCTGCAAGGGTATCTGCCCCGGTTGCGGAGTAAACCTGAATCAGGGTAGATGCAAATGTGAAACAACCGAAGTGGATGACAGATGGAAACCACTTGAAAATTTATTAACTAATACACTTGAGGAGTGAACCATTGGCTTTACCAAAACGTAAAATATCAAAATCAAGAAGAGATAAGCGCCGCACACATCAGAAACTGACCGCTGTGACAGTTGCAACATGTCCGCAATGCAATGAATCCAAACTGCCGCACCGGGCTTGTCCGAACTGTGGATATTACAAAGGCCGGCCGGTTATTTCGGCCAAAGTAAAATAGACGCCTGCTTATTCTGTTTATTATGAAAATCTGCCGTCAATTGAATAGCAATGATGTCTATTTTAAATTTTACTGATTATTTCTCTACCACATTTCCTGCCAAAATAATATATTCTAGAAATTAGGAATTCATATGAAGAAAATCAGAGCAACGATAACCGCTATTGGCAAATATACTCCCGAACGGATTTTAAACAATTTCGATCTGGAAAAAATGATTGATACCTCGGATGAATGGATTCGAAGCAGAACCGGTATTTCAGAGCGACATATTGCGGCTCAAGGCGAAGCCAGTTCAGATATGGCCAGTTCAGCTTTCCGGGATATGCAGAAACGGTTTGATGTCAATCCTAAAGAGATTGATGCCATCGTAGTTGCCACTATTACACCGGATATGTTTTTTCCCTCCACGGCGGCTTTAATTCAGCATAATATTGGTGCAACAAATGCCTGGGGATTCGATATATCTGCCGCCTGTTCAGGTTTTGTTTATGCCATGGTGATAGCGACTCAATTTGTCGAAAGCAGCCGATACAAAAAAGTACTGGTTGTCGGTTCAGATACGATGAGCACAATAACTGATTACACCAACCGGGACACCTGCATTCTTTTCGGAGATGCTGCCAGTGTTGTATTAGTTGAACCATCTGAAGATGATGATCACGGTGTCATTGATTATCTAATGAAAATGGACGGCAGCGGGAAAGATTTCCTGTATATGGCAGGTGGCGGCAGCCGCAATCCAGCCAGCCATGAAACCATCGACAAAGGAATGCATTATATTTACCAGGAGGGTAAATCGGTTTACAAATTTGCGGTCAGTAAAATGGCCGAAATATCTGTCGAAGTCCTGGAACGCAATTCACTGACCGGCGCCGATGTGGGCCTGTTCATTCCCCATCAGGCCAACAAACGGATTATTGATGCCTGCGTGAGTCGATTAAAACTGGAAGAAAAACAGGTGATGATCAATATTGAAAAATACGCCAATACAACTGCCGCAACCATTCCATTGGGTATTGTTGACGGTTATGATCAGGGTCGTCTGAAAAAGGGTGATTTGCTTCTGATATCGGCTTTTGGCGGCGGATTTACCTGGGGCAGCATGTTAATGAGATGGAGTCTATAAATCCATGAAAACAGCTTTTGTTTTTCCCGGACAGGCTTCTCAATTTGTCGGAATGGGAGCGGATTTGTACAATTCAAAATCCATTGCCCAAAAATATTACGGTATGGCCGATGAACTGTTTGATTTTTCAATAAAGGATCTCTCGTTTTACGGACCTCTGCTTGAGCTCACCCAAACCCGTGTGACCCAACCGGCAATTTTCATCCATTCCATGATTGTATTTGAAGAATTAAAGGCCCTGGGCAAATTACCGGATATGGTTGCCGGACACAGTCTGGGTGAATACTCAGCACTGGCAGCAACCGGCGTTGTTGATTTCAAAACGGGACTGGAATTAGTGAAAATACGATCTGAACAGATGCAGATCGCCACAGAAAACAATTCCGGTACAATGGCTGCCATTGTGGGTTTGGACTATGATGCCACTCAGACAGTAATTAATAAATCGGTGATCGGCGGCGTCTGTAATATTGCCAATTATAATTCGTCGAATCAGATTGTGATCAGCGGTGACGTACAGACTGTCCACTCGACCATGCTGGCATTGAAAGAGGCTGGTGCAAAAAGGGTTATCGAACTGTCGGTCGGCGGAGCCTTTCACTCCAACCTGATGAAAAGCGCCGGGGAAAAACTGAAAAAAGCCCTCGACAGTACTGCGTTTAAACCACCCCTGTGCCCAATCTATTCCAATGTCACAGGAACTGCCACAACCGATATCAAGGAAATCCGGGAACGACTCTATCTGCAGTTGACGTCACCTGTCCTATGGGTAAATTCCATAGAAAATATGATCAATGACAATGCCGGCATTTTTGTTGAAATTGGCCCGGGGAAAGTGCTTCAGGGAATTATCAAGCGGATCAACAGTGATGTGGTCATAACTGGCGTTTCAAGCGCCGAAGATTTGGAGAACCCCGAATGGAACTGACATTCAAGGACAGTGTTGTTCTGATCACCGGTTCCGGACGCGGCATCGGCCGGTCGATAGCCGAGAATTTTGCCGAACACCGTGCGACTGTGATTTTATCGGACTACAATGCGGAATCCTTAGCAAACGTCGAACAGGCATTCAAGGAAAAGAATTATCCCTATCTCGCTGTTCCCTGCGATGTGACTGACGAGGAACAGGTCAGTCAATTATTTGAAAAAACTATCGCATCATTCGAAAGAATTGATATTGTTATAAATAATGCCGGTATTACCCGGGATACGCTCTTGATGCGGATGAAAACAGATCAATGGGACAGTGTCATCAACACCAATTTAAAAGGTGTTTTTCTGGTCACCAAAGCAGCCAGCAAATTTATGATGAAACAGCGTTTCGGAAAAATCATCAATATCAGTTCCGTCGTGGGGATTATTGGAAACGCCGGTCAGAGTAACTACTCCGCCAGCAAAGCCGGAGTCATCGGATTTTCAAAATCCATCGCCAAAGAACTGGCCAGTCGCAACATTACGGTAAATATCATCGCTCCCGGTTATATTGAAACCGAGATGACACATGTGCTCAGTGATGCAGCGAAAGAAGCATTTTTAGCAACTATCCCGCTGAAACGAGCGGGTTCTCAAATAGATGTCGCCAATGCGGCACTGTTTTTAGCGTCGCCAATGGCCGATTACATTACCGGTCAGGTAATAAAGGTCGACGGCGGCATGGTCATGTAAACCAAATTAGGAGGATAGAATGAGTAAGTTTGAAAAAGTTCAGGAAATTGTAGCCGAAAAACTCGGAGTCGAAAAATCCAAAATTACCAGTGAAGCGTCGTTTATTGACGATCTGGGTGCTGATAGTCTTGACACGGTTGAACTCATCATGAAGATGGAAGAGGAATTTGACATTGAGATTCCCGACGAAGAAGCGGAAAAACTGAAAACCGTTGGTGACGTCGTCAGCTATATCGACAGTCTCTAAAAAAGAATCATTTTTATGGAAAAAAGAGTTGTTGTGACCGGTATGGGCGTCATTTCTCCCATTGGGAATGATGTCTCCACATTCTGGTCAAATCTAATAAACGGAGTCAGCGGCGTCGATATCATCAAGGCGTTCCCAGTTGATGATTTACCGGTAAAAATCGGAGCCGAAGTAAAAAACTTCGACCCCACCCAATGGATTGATTTGAAGGAATCCAAACGAATGGATCCGGTGTCCCATTTCGGTATTGCTGCATCGGAACAGGCTATCCGTGATGCCGGATTAAATGACAGTTCACTGAATCCTGAAAGAATTGGTGTTATCGTCGGCTCCGGTATCGGCGGTATTCAGACCCTGGAAAACCAACACAGTGTGCTGATTACCAAGAGTCACCGTTTTGTAAGCCCGTTCTTTATTCCGATGATGATTCCGGATATAATCCCCGGACACATTGCCATCAGGCACGGCTTTATGGGTCCGAATTATTCGGTTACTTCCGCCTGCGCCACATCGTCACACACCATCGGATTAGCCATGCGGCATATTCTGTGTGGCGACGCTGATGTGATTATCACCGGCGGATCGGAAGCCAGTATATCACCGATTTCCCTGGCGGGTTTCACAAACATGAAGGCCTTGTCACGCCGAAACGATGATCCTCAGAAAGCCAGCCGTCCTTTTGATCTGAACCGGGATGGTTTTGTAATTGGAGAAGGCGCCGGTATTGTCATTCTCGAAGAACTGGAACACGCTATGCGTCGTTCCGCACCGATCTATGCCGAGATTATCGGATACGGATTTTCCGGGGATGCTCACCATATCACTGCTCCCCATCCGGAAGGAAAAGGTCAGGCTCTGGCAATCCGGTCAGCAATTAACATGTCCGGTATGAATCCCGAAGACTTCGGGTATATCAATGCTCACGGTACATCAACTCCTTTAAATGACAAATATGAAACAATCGCCATTAAATCCGTTTTTAGCCAACACGCCTATGATTTAAGTGTCAGTTCAACAAAATCAATGACAGGCCACCTGCTGGGTGCAGCCGGTGCGATTGAATTTATCGCACTGTGTCTCGCATTAAGAGACCAGATCATTCCACCTACCATCAATTATGAAGTCCCCGATCCCGATTGTGATCTGAACTACACACCAAACAAGGCAATTGAAAAATCCATTCACGCCGGGTTGAGCAGTAATTTTGGATTTGGCGGGCATAACGCAGTTGTTACTGCAAAAATATTCGAGTCCTGATCATTTTGCTGATTCCTTTTAAATTTTTTGGGAAAAAAACACCGGAATCGATTGAAAAAAAGATCAGGTACACGTTTAAAAACAGGGCATTACTGCAAACAGCGCTAACTCATCGTTCTGCGGCGAAATCTCAAAATGAATCTTATGAGCGCCTGGAATTTCTGGGCGATGCCATACTGGATCTGGTCATTTCCGATCACCTGTATCAAAAACATCCCGCAAAATCAGAAGGCCAACTCACCCAGATGCGTTCCATGCTGGTCAATGCCAAGACATTGCATGAAGTCGCAAAATCAATTCAGCTCCAGCAAAATCTGAATGTGGACAGAAGTATCAATCTGGACAATTCGCCCACCCAGCAAAACCTGCTCTCCTGTGCTCTTGAGGCAATCATTGGAGCTATTTACCTTGACCGGGGAATGCACTACGCGAAAAAGTTCATCAGACGGTTCATTATCTCCAATAAAGAGCACGAAGCGATTACATCGGAATATAATTATAAGGGCCAGCTGCTCGAATATTGTCAAAAACACAGTATAGACCCGCCGGAATTCAGGACTGCAAGCGTCAAAGGTCCTGATCATGCTCGTCACTATACAATCGTTGTGTACATTGATAATGTTCTTTACGGCACCGGAACCGGCACCACAAAACGGATTGCTGAACAACAGGCCTCAGAAGAAGCCTACAAAGTTCTATTCATCACAAAATAATCAGTTGTTTTTAAGTTCTTTTTCCAATGAAGAAATCTGGTCCCGGAGTTGGGCTGCCAGCTCATAATTTTCTTCATCGATAGCAATCTGTAATTTCGTTTTCAGTTCCACCAGCCGGTCGAGTAATTCATCTTCAAAGGGATCTTCGTCCAACGGTTTCTGTTCCCGAATATCCGAGACTTTCAGTAATTGTCCTGCTTCGTTCATCACCGCTTCACTGACTAAAATATCGGCATCCACTCTCAATGCCAGTGCGATTGCATCGCTGGGACGGCTGTCCACCATTGTAATCGACGCCTCAGTTTTGCCTTTGAGCATTATCTGAGCGTAAAATGTACCGTCGATCAGATCGTTAATCGCGACTTCCTGAACAGAAATCCCCATGCGGGTAAGAATCCTGACAAACAGATCATGAGTCATCGGTCGCGGCATTTTCACCTGCTCTATCGCCAATGCAATCGACTGGGCTTCAAACACACCGACAATTATTGGGAGTTGCCTGGCCCCGCCCACCTCTTTCAGAATAACCGCATACCCTTTGCTGGGCGGATAGAATATTATTTTATTCAGTTCTACATTAATCATTTGCATCAAATATATTGGGGGATTCCAGGAATCGCAAGGAGAAAGTGCCCATTACTCGCTTTGATCAAGGAAATCCCGGTGATACTGCATCAAAATGGAATAGATTGATGCAGCATTGTCGTCATTTAATATTAATTCGGCCAAATGTTCAAGATGGCTGGTATCCATTGAACTGACCTGTTTTGAAATCAAGTCCAGGGAACTGGTGCTGACGCTGACGGAACGGATTCCGATTGCCGTCAACCCGATCAATGCATAGGGATCAGAGGCCATCTCACCACAAATATTTACCGGAATATTGGCCTTTTCCCCGGCGATCACCACCTGATTGATGGCCTTGAATATTTTAGGATGGTAATAATTCTTTGTCAGATCAACTGTCCGGCCCGATCCAATCAGATACAGTGCCAGATCGTTGGTCCCTATACTAAAAAAATCAACAATTTTACCGAGTTCATCGAGTTCATCAAGCACACTGCTGGTTTCAATCATCGCTCCTAATTCGATGTTTTGACTAAACGAAACTCCGGCTTTACGCAGCTCTGCCTTGATCTCGTTCAGTAGTTTTACCGTTTGCTTCACTTCGTCGGTAAACATCACCAAGGGAAGCATAATCTGAGCATTGCCGTAAACGCTGGCACGCAGCAGTGCACGCAGTTGAATTTTTAAGATTTCCGGGTTTTCCAGCAGAAAACCGATTCCGCCCCATTCATCAAATACATGATCTTCCTGAATAATCTCCATATCAAGCATCGCCAGCAACTTATCCCGTCCGAAATCAAAAACCCGGAAGACAACCGGCAGTTTACCCATTTTGGTCAGCACACTCTTGTAGGCCTGAAATTGGGTTTCTTCATCGGGAATCGAATTGCGTTCAATACATAGATATTCAGTTCGAAAAAGACCAATGCCCTGAATTAATTTCGGATTCATGGCCTTGACCTCATTCACAAATCCAGCATTCAGATAGATATGGTAAGGTACTTTGTCTCCGGTTGAATTGGCCACTTTATCCGATATTATCTGTTTGCGATATTTCCGAAACTCACGAATCCGGGCCTGGTAGCGGTTTTTCACGCTATCATCGATGTCCAGTAAAATCTCTTCATTATCGGCGTCTAAAATTATTTCAGAATAGGAAACCAGTTCGTCGATCGAACCAATATCTGAAAGATAGGGGACTTTAAACGCCCGTGCCAGAATACCGGCGTGGGAATCGAAACCGCCGTAGCGGGTAATCAAGCCAAGCGCTAAACTCTGATCGATGTGAATCAGGTCACCGGGAGAAATCTTTTCGGTCACAATAATCGAAGGTTCGGTAATTTGCGGATGAATCAGGTCCTTGTCCCCAACTAAATGATGCAACACCCGCTTTTTAATATCCCGTAAATCTGCGGAGCGTTCTTTGAAAAACCGGCTTTCGGTTTTCAGGAGCAGTTTTTCATACTCATCCATCACTTCGTAATAGGCCCAGCTGATGTTTTTTCGCTCCCGGACCATCAGCTCCTTAACAGCCTTGATCATCTCCTCATCCTGAACCGCCAGCAATTGAGCGTCAATAATCCGGGCATGGTCTTCATCCAGATGATCCATTACAAGATCCCTGACCTGAGCCAGTTCATCTTTTGAGGACTGAACGGCCACCATCAAACGATCCATTTCATATTCAAAATCTTCTTTGCGGATAAAATGTCTGGGGACTGCCAGGTGACCTTTCTCAAAATGATAAATCGGTCCACAGACGACTCCCGGTGAGATTTTCACACCCTTGACTGTTTTCACATTTATTCCATGTTAAATCTGTTTTGGGCCAGCGAATCCAGCGCCTCGATGGCTTCTGTTTCATCGGAACCATCGGCAGATAAAAGAAGCGCGGATCCCGGTTCAACTGCCAGAACCAGGAGTCCTAGAATACTCTTAGCGTTTACGCGAACCCCGTTATATTCCAGGTATATCTCCGATTTGAATTTGGATGCTGCTGTCACAAAAGCCGTAGCCGGGCGCGTATGCATGCCATGCTTGTTGATTATCTTTATTTCTCTGCTAATCATTGCTTACCGTTGCCTTTTCGATATCATATCAACCAAATACCGTAAATTTTCCGTAGCCATCGATGGTAATTGATCGAGGCGTTTCAGTGCATTGTTCATCAACTGAGCGATTTTATCACTGGTTTTCGTAAAAATATCTTTCCGCTGAAATACATCCAGAATCGCCTCACGGTTATCAAGATATTTTTTCATGAATTCCAAAAATGATTGTCTATCATCAATTGATAATCCGCTGAGCATTAGTATCAAAGGATAGGTTTTTTTTTCGGAAATTATATCACTGTCTAGACTTTTCCCCATATTTTGTGAATTTGATGTCATTTCCAGCAGATCGTCTTGTATTTGAAAGGCCTGTCCCAGTTCAATGCCGAACCGGTTCAGGTTTTCAACGGTAGTTGCATCCGCATCGGAAATCAATGCACCCAACTGGCAGGAAAGCCCCAGCAGTCGGCCGGTCTTTTTCCCAACCATACTCAGATAATCATCAGCTGTTACATCTAGACGATTTTCAAACTCCACATCCAGCGCCTGACCTTCACAGATTTCCAGCATAGCCTGGCTGAATTCAAATCCCATCTGCCGTATCCGGCCCGCATCCGTTTCCATCAGCAGTCGAAAAGCCAGAGCCATCAGTCCGTCACCCGACAAAATCGCCGTATTTGTATCCCATTTGACATGCACGGTTTCCAG
>Ga0268276_1002759_pt1 | contig 14526 bp, 20 predicted proteins | sample saktaG_4_FD_190145 | JGI IMG/M metagenome (GOLD analysis project Ga0268276, IMG submission 190145) | Saline water microbial communities from Sakinaw Lake, British Columbia, Canada - sak_2010_1_5_45m | ecosystem: Environmental > Aquatic > Non-marine Saline and Alkaline > Saline ...
TCCTGGTCCCCCCCCCCCCCGACAGAAAGCGATCTGCTGCCTCAGGTGGAAGCGCGCCTTCTCCTCGTCCTCTGCCCCCAGTACTTCTGGCCCCAGTTCCACCGTGGCGATACCGCCGTAGCCATCCTGGGTCAGCCGACTGATGAGGGCGCCAAGAGGCAGGAAGCCGTCCTCCAGACGGCGATGCTCCCTAACACGCCGCCCCTCCCGGCGGGCGTTAGACAGGTGCACGTGCGCCACCCGCTCCCGTACGCGTTCGTAGGCCATCAGCGGATCCAACCCCTTCGTCCCCAGGTGGGTGGTGTCCAGGGTCAGGTGAGGGAAGGCTCTCCATTCCTCCAGCCGGTTCATCCACCACAGCTCCAGCGGCGCAATGGGCCACCAGCAGACCCACTTCAGCGGCATGTTCTCTACGGCGACTACCGGATTGGGACGGGCCCGCTGCCAGGCCCTCAGATCATGGCGGAGCCAGCGGGCATAATCCCCTTCCCTCAAACGGGGCAAATGGATGATGACAACCCCCGCGCCGACGGCCCTGGCCAGTTCCGCTGTAGCGGCGATGCTCTCGGGTTGAGTCTGGGGCCAGGCTGCCAGCCGCCAGGGGTGGAAGGGGGCGTGAACGCTCACGATGGGCAGGCTGTAGCGCTCCATCAGTCGCCGCAGGTAGACTGGCTGGCGGGTATCGAATCTCGGATCAATGAGCACCTCAATGCCATCGAAGTCAGCCTCGGCGGCCAGGGCGAAGACGCGGTCCAGGCCATAGGTGTACAGGGAGCCTGTAGAAAGGGCAAAACGCATTAGTAATCCTCCTACAAGTTAGCTGCGATGAGCGGTTTTCTACCTTGCCAGATCCTCCGATTTGACTTTTGCGAGTAACCGCGCTATAGTGTTGACAAAAGTAAATGTTACCATTGTCCCACTGTCCGAAGACCTTTACTCACGAGCGTTCTGTCTCTATTGTAAACGTCCAGACTTAAGGAGATGAGGTATGAGCCAGACATTGACAATTCCTGATGTGCTCTACTTACAACTTGAAACTACAGCACGTATGCGGGGGCTAAAGAGTATCGAACAACTGCTTGAACTGTGGCAATCTAGGGAAAACGAACGACACCAGCGCCAAGAAACCGTTCGTCGCATTGATGCTTTACGCGAGCGGATCTTTGCCACGTATGGCGAAATGCCAGATAGCACGGCACTAATTCGCGAAGATCGAGAACGGTAACCATGGACAAAGTCGTTGTAGATAGCAGTGTGGCAATCAAGTGGTTTGTTGTCGAACTATACTCCACTGAGGCACGCCGGATTCTCGATGATTATCGAGCGGGCACACTGACTTTGCTTGCTCCGGATCTGATCAATGCCGAGATAGGCAACATTGTTTGGAAGAAGCACCGATTTCAGGGGCTAGCAGTTGCGGATGGAAAACAGATCATTGGCGAGTTTCGGAAACTGAAGCTTGAGTTGATTTCAAGCGCCACTTTGTTGGATGAAGCATATCGCTTGGCAGTGGCTCACCAGCGCACTGTCTACGATGCACTGTACATAGCGTTAGGCGTGCGCGAGCACTGCCTGTTTGTCACAGCAGATGAGAAGCTATACAACGCAATCAATGAGGCGGTTCCAAACGTAATGTGGGTGGCCGATTGGCCACAGTTAAAGTGAGACCATGCCTACGGTCATTTCGCCACACTGTTAGCTTTCCCCCTCTTGAGCCCGGTGCGCAGCTTGTTGTTCACCTCGCGCACGATGTGAGCGGCTAGAACCTCGCGATTCTCCTCCAAATAGACAACTACCCGGTCCGGGTGTGATCTGGTCATCTCCCGCAGCGCCCAGGAGACGGCTTTGGTGATCATGGGGTGTCGCTCTTCTTTGACCCGATCAACGAGTTCCAGGGTCAGGTCGGGGATGGTGAAGCCCGTGTGCCCTCGGTTTATCGGCGTGGTAGCCACCAGCGCCAGGCGGCGACTCCACACGTCCTCGTCGGCGGTCAGCTCCCCCAGATAGCCCAGCCTGGTGTCTGGCTCCCCCAACAGCCAGAGGGCCAGCACCCACTGCCCCAGCCCATCGGCTATCTCCCAATTATCGAGGTCTTGGCACCAGGGCTCAAAATGAGCCCAGGTCAGACCTGGAATACAGCGTTTGTAGTGCCCAAGCAGATAGATGACCAACAGCCGCTCCTCGCGTGACCTCCCATCCCACAACGCTTCCACTAAAGCCATCAGATCCTCGCAGATGATTTGCTTGCGGGCACGCTGCCAGGCGCGCGCTATGTCCCGAAGCTGGGGCACTCGCAGGCCGTACACCTTGAGTCCTGTGGGGACCACCATGCTCATCCTCACCTGGTGCTCAGGATCAGCGTGCTGGCGGATCTGCTCCAGCAGTTGCTGCCTTTCGGTTTCCACGTCCATCACGACGCCCCCATGAACGTCAGAAGCAGCGGTGTCAGCACGTGCAGCACGATGTCGGCGCCGAAGTGGGCCAGCATGGCCGCTCCCAGCCCGCGCCGCCAGTACAGATGTCCGAAGACGACGCCGCCAATCCCGTTCAGCACGATGGCGCGAAGAACCACAAAGCTTGTCAGGGGAACCAGGGCCGCCGTCGCCGGCAGGTGGCCCAGTCCAAAGAGGATAGCCGCACCCAGGTTGGCTGTCCAAAAAGCGCCGGCTGCTGGCCGGCCAGGGGTCTCTCGCCACACCAGACCCAGCAGCCAGGCCAGAAGGGACATCAAGAAGAGGCGCATGAGCAGCTCTTCGGTGATGCCGCCGTAGAAAGAGGCCAGTAGCCCCTGCCAGGCGGGGGGATGTTCCCCGGCAGGCGCGGCGGCCGGCATCCCAGGGGCGAAGACCAGCAGATCGAGCACGACGATGGCTATGCCTGCCGCAGCGCCGGCCAGCACGGATGGCACCAGCATCGCCCGCAGTCGCTGGCTCACCGCTTCCCCGGCCAAGCGCGCCTCCAGGAGCGGTGCGCCTAGCCCAATCCGCGTCGCCAGGAGCAACCCCAGTCCCACAGCGATGGCCACCAACACGGCGTTCTGGGCGACCTGGGCGGCGATCACCACAGCCAGGGGCATGGGCAAGGTGGGCATTTGCTCAATCAGGGGCGCCTGCAGGGTCAGGGTGTAGGGCAACACGGCGATGACCCCGCAGACCCCGGCGGCCCATAGGATCCAAAACTCACGCCAGTTGAATGGTTTCCTCGTCATTGCTTTCTCTTCCTTTCATAACTCGCCACGGCCGGAATTCCTCCAGAATTGACCCACCGATGAACTCCCTCAGAATGGAATTGCTGGGGACGATACCCGCAGAATAGGGCAGGAACCAGTCCAGGAAGGCCAACAACCGCCGCACCTCGACCCTGGCGCGGCTGGAGGGTTTGACCTGGAACAGCAACGGCTCGGCCAACGGTTTCAGTACCGCCAGCTCGTACACCAGGGCCGAATTGAACATCACGTCGGCGTTTTCTTGATAGGGGAAGATGTGGCGCTTCTCCCCCCGGCGCACGCTCTCCCAACGGGCGATGGTCTCCTGGGCGGAGTACCCACGGGCCCAGGAATCCCGCACGATGCGTCGGATCAACCGGGTGTCGGTGGTGGAGACGCGGTTGTGGCGGTCAATATTAAGCTGGGTGAGGGCCGAGACGTAGATCCGACAGATGCGCTGCGGTGACAGCGCCGGCACCAGGGCCGGGTTCAGGCCGTGGATCCCCTCCACCAGGAGAACGTGGTCAGGGGCGAGGAGCAGGGTCTCGCCTGCCTCCCGTTGGCCGGTGCGGAAGTTGTAGTGGGGAATCGGCACAGACTCCCCTTCCATCAGGCGCAGCAGGTGATCGTTGAATAGGGCCAGGTCCACCGCTTCCAGGGCCTCGAAGTCGTATTCGCCGTGTTCATCCCGCGGAGTGTGCTCCCGCTCCAGAAAGTAGTCGTCCAAGCTGATAGCCACCGGGCGGATGCCAGCGGCCAGCAGTTGCACGGCCAGCCGACGGGCGAGGGTGGTCTTTCCCGAAGCGGACGGACCGGCGATGAGCACCAGCCGCACCTCCCCTCGCCGGCGGGCGATATCCCCGGCGATCTGGGCGATCCGCTGCTCGTGCAGGGCTTCGGCCACCAGGATGATCTCCGACATCCGCCCGGCCTCAATGGCTTCATTCAGCGCCCCCACGTCCTCGACGGCCAGGCGTCGCACCCATTCACCGTACTCCCGGAAGACGGCCGCCAGGTGGGGGAATTCCTCGAAGGGGAGCAATTCGGTGGGACGATGGCGGCGAGGAAACTGGAGGACGAAGCCGGGCGCATAGGAGCGCAGGGCAAACAGACGCAGGTAGCCAGTGGAGGGCACCATGTACCCATGGAAGGAGTCGCGCACTCCGTCCAGTTGGTAGAGGGTCAGATAATCCTTGCGACGGTACGTGAGCAGCCGGACCACCTCCCTTTCACCCCAGCCGCGAAAGAGCTCCACCGCCTGGTCCAACGGCACGCGCTCCTTGGTGATGGGCAGGTCGGCGGCGACCATTTCCTGCATCAGCGCCGTCAACTGGTCGAGCTCCTGGGGAGTAAACGGCTCTCGCCCCCGCACCAGGCAGAAGTAGCCGCCGAAGGGAAGGGGATAGTCCACGTAAACCTGGGCCTGGGGAAAGAGTTTCTGGGCCGCAGCCACCAGGAGAAAGGAAAGGGAGCGGCGGTAGATTCTCACGCCGTCACTGTCGGCCAGAGTGACGGGCGTGGCCTCCACGTCACAGGCGACCGGCCAGGTCAGCTCTTTCAGTTTACCGTCCACGAGAGCAGCCATCACTGGAACCGGCGGGGCCGGGAAGGCGGCCCGCGCGAAATCTTCCAGCGGAGTGCCGATAGGCGCTTCGAAAGTGCGGCCATCGGGGAAGCAGACTTGGGCGGCTCGCCGCGGCGACGCCGGTCTTACCGGTTGTACCTCTTTCACGAGCTTGGATGTTGGATGTCGGATATTAGATATTGGGTGTGTGTTGGACATCTTCTACCTGCTAACTTCTAACTTCCAAGCTGTATCCATCACGTCAGCCTCACCAGCGTTCATAGCGCACCAACTCAGACAACGCTTTGCGCTTTTTGGGCCTGGGCCGGTCAGCCGGATACCCCAGCGGCGTGAAGGCGACGGGCTCCACGTCGTCGGGCAGGCCCAGTACCTCGCGGGCGGCGGCTGGGTCGAAGGCGCCGACCCAACAGGTGCCCAGCCCGCCGTCGGTGGCGGCCAGGATCAGGTGATCCATGACGATGGCCACGTCCACGTCGGTGTAGTTCTTGCCGTCGCTGCGGGTCCAGCCCTTGGCCGGTATCCCGCAAGCGCAGATGACCAATGGCGCTTGCACGAACCAATCGCGATTGTAGACGCGCCTCAACTCCGCTTCTCGCCCCACCGTGGGAATCACGATGAGCTGAACGGGCTGCCGATTGGCCGCGGTGGGCGCCAGGCGCGCCGCTTCTAGCACCTGGTTCAGCACCTCATCCTCCACCTGATCGGGCTTGTAGGCCCGTACACTGTACCGCTTCTTGATTAGCTCTGAGAACCCCATGTTTGCCTCCTCTCACCAGTAGATTGGTGGTATTGTACAGCATGAACCCTTACAAGTCAACCACCAGTGCGATGTCCAGTCCAAGAAGCAAAAGCGGGAGGCGTTTACTACCTCCCGCTCTGCTTCCAGACAAGTGTGCAGTTACCGTTCGGCTGATGGTTCGTCAGGCATGTCCTGAGCCCCGCTCCATAGCCGCCGTTCGGCTGAACGTTCGACTAAGCTCACGCCGAAGGCTCACGACGAAGCCTGTTTGGGGCACCGCCACTTTCGGCTGGCAGTTTATCCCCCACGCTTTGGGCGAACGAATCGCAGGGCGTGGTTTCGAGCGAACGGATCGCAGAGCGGGGGTTAGCTGGCCAATCTCATTGGAGAACAAGTCGTGTCTCTTTGGAGATCTTACCTTCCAGAATCGCGATGATCTCTTGGAGTTCAACTTTGGGACTGACACTCAGCCCTAGACTCGTTGCAATACCGCTGGAATCCGTGCTATGGCGAGAGTCAAGGTTTATGCGGAAAACTCCACCATCCGCTTGGGCGAACTTGTACGAATGGACATGCATTGGATCTCCCAAACGAGCCTTCTCGACATGTTCAAACTGAAACTCTCGGCGCATATAGGCGAGAAGATGATCTTGCAAGACTAGCACAAGATGTTTGTTGATGCCTTCAAAGGTTTCGACTTCGTGGTGAAGTTGAACCAGAGTGGTCTTGGCAGTCATCTTCCAGTTCATACCGAATTTCCTGGGTGAATCGACATCGCTGGCGCCAACCTCTACCCCCTGCTCATCTAAAAACCGTTGCCGTTCAGGCCAAACCGTGCCCGTTGTGTCCAAGGTTTGGAGTTCGACGCCAAGAAAATCCTTAGCCTGGCCGTCCACTGCTGACACAAGAAAGTAGTCTACGCTTCCGCCAGGAATACCAACTTCGGGTACTATGTGGAGCTCGTTACCTGGTTCGTGCAAAGTTAGCAGGTGTATACAATCGAGGAAGACCTGGTTTCTTTCCAGAAGACGATAGGGGCAAATCATAAGCTGTTTGCGTTCTCTACCATACTCCACAGAACAAGTCCCTATCGTAATTTCTGGGTTGCTTTTTCTTGTTTTCTCGCATTGGCGGTTAAGATATGGACAGAACTGGCTGGATGAAACGGACATCCAGGCGACTTCCTGGTCTGAGCAAGTTGACATTCCATACAGTTCAAGGATTTTGCTCATAACAATCTCCTGCATCTGTTTTCGGCTAACTCCAGGTATTTCGCCGATATATCAATACCTATTGATTTGCGGCCAAGCAACCGGGCAACGAGCATGGTTGTTCCAGTACCGCAAAATGGATCCAGTGCTATACCATCCGGCGGACAAGATGCAAGAATGGGAATCTTGCACAAGTCTTCGGGATAAGGCGCAAAATGAGCGTGCCGCTTTTGCGTGTCCTCGGGCAGTATGTCCCACACATCATCGGGTTTACTGCCGTCAGGATGGTATCTCAAAAAGTAGAACCCCTTGTCATTTAACTCTCGGGCTCTTCCTGACACTCGTTCAGAATCCGAGTGGGTGGTTCGCTGTTGCCCTCGAATAATCATTCGGAAGTCGGATACTTCTCCTAGCTCTACCCTTGCCAACATTTCTCCGAGGGCTTTGAAGGCAGCTTCCTTTTCCTCGGCAGTTAATGCGGTTGACATCTCTATCTGGCGCTTGTACCGAACACCCGTTACGCCAGTAGCAGTAACAACTGCTCCGTTCACGACCCTGGTTTCCCTTGGCTTCGCTCTGATCGCATCTATATCGAAGTAGTAACCTTGGGCCTCTTTTACGAAGAAGAACACGTCCTCATGGATATTTCTAACACGGTCTTTTGCATTATCAAGCCCCCCCTTCACCTTATTCCAAATCACATTGTTGCGCAAGACCCAACCTTGCTCATCCATTAACCTGAGAGCGACCCTCCAAGGAATACCTAGCAAGGTCTTATTCTGGTAAGTATCACCAATGTTGAGCCAAAATGCACCAGTTGGCTTCAACACTCTTCGAACCTGGCCAAAGACTATTAGAAGACTTGAGATGTAATCCTCGTATCTGCCTTCTAATCCAATTCCACCATCATGATACTGACGTTTTCCCCAATAGGGTGGACTGGTCATACAGAAATCAATGGAATCAGCCGGTAGTTGCTCTAGAACAGAGGCGGTATCTCCAAGGAGGAAAAGTGGAGAAGTATCTTTACTTTCCAGATACGAGGTGAAATGACCTATGAAATCAGAAGCAATTATCGTCATTCTGATCTAATCACTCCTCGGGCTGATTGTCTAGTAGTACAAACTTTGCAACTCGTATTATACAGCAGAAGCCCTTGCAGGTCAACCACCAGTACGATGCCCAGCCCGAAAAGCAAAAGCGGGAGGCGATTCAGACCTCCCGCTTTGCTTCTCCCTTGTCCAATTCCAAAAGGCGCACGTCTTCCAAATCCTGTTCCCGACCCGCTGCCCGTTTGGAAGCTATCAAATCCACTTTGGATACCACGTAGAACTCTTGTCCTCGATAGATCATCGTTTCACGGCGTTGCCACGCGGTCTCGAAGACTAAGCCGGGGGTACTCGTTTGTACATCAATCCGCACCCAATCTTTGAAAACCGTGATTTCGTGGGCCAATATGCCTTGCGCAGAAGTAAGCGCGGCAGTGCCAAATCTTGCTTCTAGCAGTGCGTCCAATAGACGTTGGGCATTCTCTGGTGTGGCTTCAATGAGAAGGTCCAGATCAAAAGTCACGCGGGGCACGCCGTGTAACACCGCCGCGATACCGCCGATAACAACATACTTGACGTTATGCCGGTGTAAGGACGCGAACACGCCCTGCAAGCGGTTGAGCATCTTTCTGCTCCACAATATGCGGGTTAACGGTCAATATCAAATCCGTGAAGAGGCACAATAGTTCCATACGCTCAGCCAGGGTCAATGCTTGGAACCACCGCGCTTTGGCCTCAATGGTTTCCTCTCGGTAGTCATGAGAAATAGCTTGATCCATCATCCACGCAACTCCGACACAAAGCATATCTTACTTGATGAAAGGCTTTTTGCAGAAACCCGCGTGACAATCCCTCGTTACTCGATATTATACAGTAGAAGCCCTTACAGGTCAACCACCAGTACGATGCCCAGTCCGAAAAGCAAAAGCAGGAGGCACTGACTACCTCCCGCTCTGCTTCCAGACAAGTATGCAGTTACCGTTCGGCTGTTGGTTCGTCAGGCATGTCCTGAGCCCCGCTCCATAGCCGCCGTTCGGCTGAGCCCTTCGGCAAGCTCAGGACAGGCTCACGACGAAGCCTGCTTGGGGCATCACCGCTTTCGGCTAGCAGTTTATCCCCCACGCTTTGGGCGAACGAATCGCAATGCGTGGTTTCGAGCGAACGGATCGCAGAGCGTGTGTTAGGCGCAGTTTCGTCTCCAATGTCGCTCTACCACTTAATCGCTATATATCTGTCAGTTCTGGAACATGTTCGTCCTCATACTTTTCAATCAGTACGCCAATCACTTCCATCAACGAGGCTAAGGGATGAGTTTCATTCTCACCTACTATGTCAATCAACGTGTCAAGTAAAGCCACGAGCCGTTGGTATTCACTCTCAGCGTGAGGAACAAATACGACTGGTTCTAGCATCGGCCAGACACGTTCAGCAGTTTGCACTTCTACCGACATGATTTACTCCTTCCATTTGCCTTTATCATACTCATCGTGCGTTAACACTGCACGAATGTAGACCTTCTGCCGATTATATATAATGGATGGCTGCAATCAGACGCACTTTGCGGCCAATATTGAAAACGGTCAATTTTCCCACTTGGTCAGCGCCAGGAAAGATTGCACGCAACTCTGCAAACGAACGAATTTGTTCCGATTTCATCAATCTATACCAATGTTCGAGTGCCGACTTGGCGTCAGGATGTTTCTCTACGAATTCGTTCAACCGTTTCCGTGTAATAACGTGCATCTGCCGTTCCTACTCATTCCGCTCTGCTTCCAGACAAGTGTGCAGTTACCGTTCGGCTGACGGTTCGTCAGGCATGTCCCGAGCCCCGCTCCATAGCCACCGTTCGGCTGAACGTTCGACTAAGCTCACGCCGAAGGCTCACGACGAAGCCTGCCTGGGGCATCGCCGCTTTCGGCTAGCAGCTTATCCCCCACGCTTTGGGCGAATAAATCGCAGTGCGTGTGTTAGACCGCCCTCACGCCACAATATATACCCCCTACTTGTCAAGTTCAGCAAGATCGGGCGGGGGGTGTTCACCCACCGCATACAGTATTCGCCGTAGATTGACTAACCCCGGCTTGTTCAAGTGTAGTGTCTCAACGGTAGCACGGCCTATTGGTGTCATCCCAATAATGAGCGTGCAGTCATCGTTCCACGCAAAATGCTCAGCCCATTGCTGACGACGGGGGTGGTAAAGGGGAACAACGGAAAATGGTTGGTTGGTGAAGCGCAGCTGGCTATGGCAATATTCACAGCAGCCCCGCGCTCGACTGATAACGATACGTTTCTGTTGAGCGGTTACACGTTTGCTAGACAACAGCCGGCACCTGTATCCCCAGGTCTTCCATTAAGGTGGGCAGCGAAGTCTGGCGCAGGCGGGCCAACTCAGCCAGGTACTCAAGACGCTGCACATTTAGCTCACCAAGCTGGTCTGTCAGGTGGTTCAACTCCTCACGCTCACCCGGCGTAAGGGTTTCTTCCTGGCGTTTGGCCACTAATGCGTCACACCGCGCTTGAAGGTTAACCGGGAGTGCACTCTGATTGATTTTGAGCAAAAGTTCGGCCTCTGTACGGGACAGGACGGGAGCCCGCCGTCGCGCCAGGAGCCTAACGATTTGCTGGGCAAACTGTTCCAAGTCCGACAAACTCAACTGCTCAACAGCTTTCAATAGTTCATCAGAAGGTAACTCCATTGTGACTTGAATAGTGGACATATCCTTTCCCCTTTCAGTGAGCAGAGCTTGCTTCTACTGCTTCCACACTTTGTCCAAGAAACCACGTGGCGTTACAACGGGGATGCCACGGAAAGGGTGTAATACTAACAAATCCTGATCACCGCTTACAATGCACACTGCTGCTCCGCTAACCGCCAACTCCAGGAACTTGTTGTCGCTCGGATCACGACATTCGCCCACATGCGCAGTGACCTCGACAAACGTGGCCTCCCTGAGCAGTACCGCCAGGAATTCCAGACGCTCATCTTGGGTCACATACTTTGCAAAGTCAACACGTCCTAGAACCTGGTTGAGTTCATCAATAGTCTCCGCCGAGACCAGCAATTCACCCTCGTCCAGTGCCTTGTCAAAGGCTTGGCGTGAAACCGACCGCTTGAGCAACGCCGCGCTAATGATGGCATTGGTATCAAAGACGAACCGGGGTTTAGTGGGCACGGAGCATGTCCTCAAGTTTCTCAGCCGTCAGTCCACGCGCTTCGGCTTTATCACTCAGCTCGTCCATGAGGGTCGAGAGAGGAGTTGAGCGGACGAACAGCTCACGTAGCCATAGATTCAGCAGCAGGTGCAACTTTGTCTGATCCTTAACTGGCGCTGACTGATAGGCTTGTGCCAAATCTGTATCAACTTGCAGAGTGATCGTTTTAACCGTCATTTCTGTCTCCCCAGGCACGTCAATATAGTGGTGCGAACTTTTTCCCATATCAATGCTACCCTTGCTACTCTATTATACAGCAGAAACCCTCGCAGGTCAACCACCAGCACGATGCCCAGCCCGAAAAGCAAAAGCGGGAGGCGCTTACTACCTCCCGCTCTGCTTTTAGACAAGTGTGCAGTTACCGTTCGGCTGATGGTTCGTCAGGAGGGTGAGCTGATGGTCAGGCGGTCAATGGTCGTCTGTGCCATCAATCCATCTCCACAACTTGCAGACTTTCGGCGCCCCGCACCGATCCCGGCAGCCGTCCGGCTGGTCAAGCGCCGGATGTACGCAGCGAGACCGGTATCACTTACGTCAGTGTCTTGACGTGCGGATAACCGAGAATCCTGGCGTCCGCGGTAAGCACTGGACAGTCATAGTATCTGGCGGTCGCGACGATGATCTGATCGGCGGGGTCACGGTGGAACTCACCAGGAAGTTGAGTGGAAGCGATGGCAATCTGTGGAGTCAGATGGAGCAGATGTATACCAGGATAGGCCAACGCCTGTTCAACCCAGTCTTTGACCGGGCAGGACAGGGCCAACCGTCCCACTTCCACCAGCTTTGCCACTTCCCAACACGAGATCACACTCACGCCCAATCCGGCGGCTTCGTAGGTGCGCAGATGCTGTACTTGTTCGGGCGTCAAACGGGTACTCCCATCCACCCACCAGACCCAGATATGAGTGTCCAGCACGATCATTGGAGCGCCTCCCAGTCCGATTCGGCCACCGGCGCGAATGGCTCGTCGTAGCGCAGGACGGCGCCTCGCAGCGGGCACTCGGCCTGCGTTGAGAGGCGAATCATCTCGTCGGCGTTCTTCCATACTGGTGTCTGACGTGTCTGAAGAAATCGTGCGAAATCCAGCACCTCGACCATACGTTCTGTGGGGAGCTCATCCAATACCCGAATCAGGGTATCTTTCACCGGATTGGGGGCTACGTCTTTCTTCGTCATTCTTGTTCCTCCGTTTACGTCACGCTGCTATTCATCCAGTCTTACGACACAACTTTGGCAGAGCTCAAAAATCTAATCACTCCTCAGGCTGATTGTCTAGTGATACAAGCTTTGTTACTCGTATTATACATCAGAACCCCTTCCAGGTCAATCACCAGTACGATGCTCAGCTCGAAAAGCAAAAGCGGGAGGCGCTTATTACCTCCCGCTCTGCTTCCAGCCAAGTGTGCAGTTACCGTTCCGCTGATGGTTCGTATCGCTATATCTCTGTCAGTTCTGGAACACAATCGTCCTCATACTTTTCAATCAGCACGCCAACCACTTCCATCAACGAGGCTAAGGGATGGCTTTCATTCTCACCTACTGTGTCAATCAAAGTGTCAAGTAAAGCCACGAGCCGTTGGTATTCACTCTCAGCATGAGGAACAAATACGACTGGTTCTAGCAATGTGCATCTGTCGTTCCTACTCATTCCGCTCTGCTTCCAGACAACTGTGTAGTTACCGTTCGGCTGGTGATTCGTCAGGCACGTCCTGATCCCCGCTCCATAGCCGCCGTTCGGCTGAGCCCTTCGACTATGCTCAGGACAGGCTCACGGCGAAGCCTCCTTGGGGCATCGCCGCTTTCGGCTAGCAGCTTATCCCCCACGCTTTGGGCGAACGAATCGCAGTGCGTGGTTTCGAGCGAACGGATCGCAGAGCGACTGGTTAGCCGCGTTTGCGATGTTATTCTATGCGATCGCCTTTCTCACGATTGCACCGCTCACACAGTAGCTCAATATTGCGCTCGGTGTTGCTGCCACCCTTTGACACTGGTACGATATGATCGTATTCCAACTTCTCTCTGCTGCCGCAACGAGCACATTTCCCACCATCTCTTCGCCACACTGCAATTCGTATGTGTTCGGGAATGCGCTCCCGCCGAATTCCATGCTGGATAGAATCTGACTTATAGAGCCGCCTCAGTTTCTCGAACTTCCTTCTCTCTCTATCAAAATGCTCGAGGATCAATAGTCGGATTTGCTCATCACTATAACCCGGGTGACGCTTCATTACGCTTTCAACATCGTAAACGTCCCCTTTGAAGAACCAGAGATACTTGGAGTAATTCCTATATGGTGCCGGTACCGGTTCTTCCTCGGACTGCTGACGTGCTGTCTGTAGGTTTCTTTCTAGTTGCTTGGCTATCGTCTGCACCTGTTCCTGTTCTTGTCCTGTTAGTGGGCCAGAGTAGTATTGAGGACGTGACGACCAGCGCACCACGAAGATCGCGTAACTCATAGGCGACGCGTGACACAGAGGCGAGTCGTCATCCTGTATCCAGCTATCAATTGTACTGATCTTTTTAATCGGCATCTTCAACTCCGGCGAGACTTGGATATAGATAGTGGGCACGTATTAACACAGTGAGCATTCTTCATCCAGCCAGCGGACGACAGCTTTCAGGACACACCAGCGAGTTGTTATGTTGCTTCCTTGCATCTGCAAAATTCACCTATCATCCCATACAGGCAATGTTGGCAGATGTCACACTCAACCTGAGTTCCATCCCCAAACACAGAAGCATAACCACCGCAAAAGCTGATATGGTGAAACTCCTGCACTTCTAAATCGCCCGCGTCATACTCTTTTCCACACTTGTCGCATTTGACAGAGGAGATCTCTTCGGTAGTTCTTGTGACCTTCTTGTATTTAATCATACCTTATCCTCAGCAACCCTTTCTCCCCTTGCACTCCGATGCCTGTCCTGAGCCCGTCGAAGGGTTTGCTAGCCAATCTCCCGTAGTAGGATGGCGCTGTCATTCCTCCGCCTGGAATGATCTATGGATAAGGGATTGGTTCAAGTTTGTCCAAATCCAACCAACTCTCAAAAACCAAGGTGTGTGGTCCTGCAAGAACTATCTCCTTATCAGCCATGACAGCGAGAGCAGTGTTTATTGCCTTAACGTGTCCCTTCTTAGTTTCGTCGTGAGAGAATCTTGGCAAAGATGGATTTCGTGAAATCACAAGACAGCAAGTCGGACTGAGGGGATACACAATTTGTACTCCATCCTCCTCAAATCCTGGCGGATGTTCAGAATACATGCGCTCTATTTGCTCAGGATAATATGGACGTGCCAAATTATCACACGTTATGAACGGGCATGTATCTCTGGTGTGCAAAACCAAAATCCTCACATCGGCGATGCGAAGTGCATTTACATACTTATTACATGAAAGGATTATCCCTACTTTCCGCTAAGTTGGGTTTGACAGGTTCATGATTTAACGTATACTGGTCAAGCTTTCAATACTAAACGGAGGGCTTGATCAGATGAACGAATACGTTTGCCAGATGATGACACTGTT
>Ga0268276_1002760_pt1 | contig 14523 bp, 17 predicted proteins | sample saktaG_4_FD_190145 | JGI IMG/M metagenome (GOLD analysis project Ga0268276, IMG submission 190145) | Saline water microbial communities from Sakinaw Lake, British Columbia, Canada - sak_2010_1_5_45m | ecosystem: Environmental > Aquatic > Non-marine Saline and Alkaline > Saline ...
ACAGCTTATTGTCCCTGTGGACCGTGACTTCTACAAACTCGCTCAAAGCGTTGACGACGGAAGCCCCGACTCCGTGAAGTCCGCCTGATACTTTATAGACTCCTGAGGTGCCAAACTTGCCTCCTGCATGGAGTTTGGTAAAGATGACTTCGACGCCCGACACTCCAGATTGATGCAAATCGACCGGCATTCCGCGTCCGTCATCCGTAACTAAAATAGAGTTGTCTTCTTTGACAACCACTTTGATATTCTGACCGAAGCCCGCCAGGACTTCGTCTATTGAATTGTCGATGATTTCCCAGACCAGGTGATGAAGTCCTCTTTGGTCGGTAGAACCGACATACATGCCGGGACGTTTTCTTACCGCTTCCAAACCTTCCAAGATTTGTAGCGACTGGGAGGTGTATAATTCCGTAATTGGATTCTTCATGTATAGAGCCCCTTTGTGTTCATAAATATTATACCAAATTTTTGCTTTTTTTTCCTGCATTTTTCACGAAATTATGGTATAATTTTCTAAGTTATGGAGGTTTTGTGATGGAAAAAGTATTGTATGTCCTGATTGCCTATCTAATTGGCTCGATTCCTTTTTCCTATCTTCTCGGAAAATGGTTCAAGGGCGAAGATCTAAGAAAAAAAGGTAGTGGCAATCTTGGAACGTCAAATGCCTATCGAGTGCTCGGAAGGGCAATTGGAACCACGGTTCTGATCTTGGACACTTTGAAAAGCGGTATCCTTGTCTATCTGATAAAATATACCGATGTCTTTTCCGGAATAGAATTGTTCCATCCCCTTGTCTATGGCTTCGCGTCCATCATCGGCCATGTCTACCCCATCTGGTTCAAATTCAGAGGTGGAAAAGGCGTTGCCTCATCCCTCGGAATACTGCTCGTATATGATCCCATCATCGCGGTGGTAGTCGTGCCCGTGTTTGTTGTGACAGTGTTTTTAACAAGATATTCTTCGGTGGCATCGACCATTGCAGCAATTTCTGCCTTTCTAACTGCATCAGTTATTCACTTTTTCTTCCGAACCGACTGGTATTTGTTCATCATTACTTTTCTCGCGGTCGCTTTGATTATCGTCAAGCATCAGTCGAATTATCTCAGACTCAAAACCAAAACTGAAAACCGGATCAAGTATTTTGACAAGTATGACTTATGGCGAGAAAAACGCAGACTGAACAGACAAGATAAACAAAAATAAAAAAAAGGCACCTTTCGAGGTGCCTTAGTCATTGATACTTGTGCTATTTCGCTTGTTTCATCGAGGCCATTACTTGCCTGACCTGTTTTTCCGATGGGGTCCTGCCCATTTGCGACATCATCGCGCGGATCATTTGCTCATTGATGGGTGGATTCTTCTCCAGATAGTTTTTGAAATAACGCTTTGCGAGAAAAAAGCCCAGGATGAGGCCTGTTAACAAAGTTACTATCGGTAAGACGATTTCAAGCCACAAAGGCATAAACATCACTCCTTTTATCTTAGTATATTCTAACAGATTGAGCGGGTAAAAACAAGAAAATTCGCATGTGGCCTCGGCTTTTTTTTCTTTAGTCTGGCAAAAAGAAAAAACAACTTTACAAAAGCCCTATCGGTTGGTACAATATTGTAGTAGCTTGACAATACTTATTTAGGGGAGGGAAAAAGATGCCAAGAAAAATCTTGGATACATGTATCGCGTGCGGAACTTGCAAAGAAGACTGTCCAGTTGACTGCATCGAAGCAGGGGATATCTATGTTATTGATCCTGAACAGTGTATTGACTGTGGCGTTTGTGAAGTCAATTGTCCAGTCGATTGTATTGTTACTGAATAATCTCTAATGAAAAACGGCCGTAGCCGTTTTTTTTATTCTTCTACTGGATAACTCTTGAAATACTCCGAAACCTTGCGTAGGGACTGAACGAGAACCTCGTCTTCTTCGATTTTGAGATCCTGGAAGATGGCCTCGATCATCTTGTCGTGAAAAATCGTATGGACTGACAAGACATCAAGTCCTTTTTGTTCCAAAGCAATCAATACTTTTCTTCTGTCTTCATGATCATGGTATCGTCTCACATAGCTTTTTTGAAACAAGGTGTTGATCGATACCGAAAGACTGCCGGCAGTAATTCCGAGTTTTTGGGAAATATTCGACATCGATGGTTCTTTGAGATTATCGATTGCCTCCAAGACATGAACTTCAGACATGGAGAGTTTGATTCCTTCTTTTTTCAACGCTTCTCCTTCGACCGTCAAAATCCGATTGAAGATCTCTACTAGCAGTTCGTTGATTAAAGCTTTAGTGTCTTGCATTCAGGCACCTCCTATTGTTCGATGTAGCCAAGCCCCATTGTACCTGGTCCGGCATGACAACCGACGACCGGGGTAAGAGGAATCATTTTGGCCTCAACGATCTCCTCGTGTTTTTCTAATTCTTCCTGCAAATCGAAGAATTCGCCCATATTATTGGTATAGATTATAAAAGCGACGACTTTCTTGCCTTTGATTTCCTTATAGAACTTATCAAACATTAGTTCTCTCGCTTTGGGAGTTGTTCTGATCTTCTCGATTGTCACGACTTTTCCTTCTTTCGAGACTTCAAGAAGCGGTTTCAGTTTCAGAAGCGTTCCGAAGAATCCGGCAGCATTGGAAAGACGTCCGTTTTTAACTAAATACTTGAGTGTGTCGACTGTGACAAAAATATGGTTGTGATCACGAATCGAAGTCAGTTTTTTCAAAATGTCCGCGGAGCTTTTGCCTTCGTCGGCCATTTTTTTTGCGGTCGTGGCCATGAACGCCTCGACATAGGAAACAGATTGTGAATCAAAGATGTGGATGATGGTGTCTTCTACCATCTTTGCCGCCAAAACAGCATTTTGATAAGTTCCGGATAGGTGCTTGCTGATAGTGACGATTATCAGTTCGTCATAGCCCGAAGCGATCATTTCCTTGTACATTTCATAAATCGTTCCCGTGCTCGTCTGGGTCGTCTTGATGTCTAGATCCGGGTCTTTGGTGATTCGACTGTAGAAGTCGTCTGCTGAAATCTCGACGAAATCCTCGTACTCCTTGTCGCCAATCAAAAGCAATGATCTGAAAATTCTAATTTCCTTGTCGTGAACCAGATAATCAAGTCCCGAGTTACCGCATACTGCTACTCCGATTTTTCCCATAATAGGCTCCTTTAATCTTTTTAATTTCAAATAGTTTGAAATTCAAACAAAGTATATCATGAAGTTTTCAAGAAAGCAAGAAAAAAAGATACCGAAGTATCTTCATTTCGTCTGATAGGGATTGGTATCGATTTGTGACAGGCAAATATCCGTTTCCGGAAATTCAGAACGCAAGATATCCAAAACCGTTGTTTTAAAAATCTTTTCCGCATTATGACCGATGTCAAGTAATGTGAATCCCATCTGCAGGGCATCCAGAGCATTATGATAAGTAATATCGCCCGTAAGATAAATGTCGCAGCCTCTTTTTTTGGCCTGGTACATGTGCTGTTGACCAGAGCCTCCAGAGATGCCGACAGTAGTGATGATTTTGTCGTTGGTGCCAATTAGTCTCACATGGTCCAGTTCCAGTTTTTTCTTCACATCGGCGATGAAATCAGTTAGAGTCATAGGTTCGATGTCCCCATAGCGTCCGATTCCCGCTTCCTCGTCCAAAAGCTGCGAATTTTTAAGTCCGAGTCTTTTGGCAAGAACATCGTTCATGCCTCCGTCAGCGAGGTCGAAATTGGTATGCATGGAGAATAAAGCGATGTCGTGATTGATAAGTTCCTTGATGATCCATCCCCTTGGGGTTTCGAACTGGATATTGTTTACGGGTTGAAAAATCAAAGGGTGATGCGATATCAACAAATCGAATTTCCCCTGGATTGCTTCTTTGATGACATCCTTAGTCACATCGAGCGTAATGAGAATCTTTTTGACGGGCTTGTTCAAAGAACCGACCTGGAGGCCGACATTATCCCAGTCGTATGCCAAAGCCCTGGGATATAGCGATTCAAGATATTTGGTGATTTCAATTCGATTCATTTAATCAATGCCTTTAACGTTTTGATTCTCAAGTTGAGTGAATTCAATTCATCCGGTTTTCTGGCTTTGCTTAGTGCCATTTCCAGTTTGTAGATCAGTTTGTAGAGGTACTGGTGAAAAGTCATGTCGTTGCTACGGATGGCAACCGGTCCGAATTCTCTTTCGATTTCGTTCAGTTTCATTTCTCCGTGTTTGGCAACAATCAGTTGGTAATACGTGTGTTTTTCTTCGATGAACTCTTCAGCTTCGATCTCAAAGTGATTGTTTTCAAGCCATTTTCTGACAGTAGCAGTCTCTGAGTTTGGGGAAAGAATCAGTCTTTTGACGTTTTTCAAATCAGCTTTTCCCAAAATTTCTGTAATAAGGATTCCACCGACACCAAGAATGGTGATCAGATCGACTTCGGCTTTGATGTTGTCGAGACCATCAGACAACACTGTTTCGATTCTGTCGCTCAATCCTGATTTTTTGATGTTGCTCATAGCATTTTGAAGCGGTTTTTCTTTGTTATCCGATGCGATCGCTTTCTGGACATTGCCTAGTTGGATCGCCTTGATGGGCAAATAGGCATGGTCAGTGCCGATATCTGCTAATACATTGAACCCTTTGGTGTATGACACAGCCTGGTTCAATCTTGGTCCGAGTTTTGTCATTGTTTTCCACTTGTGAAATCTTTCAATTTCTTACTCCTTGATGGGTGACGTAGTTTTCTTAAAGCTTTTGCTTCAATTTGTCTGATTCTTTCCCTGGTGACGCCGAATTCCTTGCCGACTTCCTCCAGGGTTCTTGTTCTTCCGTCCAAGAGGCCAAAACGCATCCTGAGAACTTTTTCTTCCCGGTCAGTAAGTGTTTCGAGTACGGCATCGAGTTCTCTTTTCAGCATTTCCTTGGATGTGTATTCATATGGTGTCAAAGTGTCTGGATCGGGAATGAAATCTCCGAGTGATGAATCTTCCTCTTCGCCAACAGGCGATTCCAAAGATATTGGTTCCTGGGCGACTTTTTGGATTATCTGCACTTTTTCGACAGAGATCTTCATTTCAGCCGCGACTTCGTCCGGATGTGGTTCCCGCTTCAGTTTCTGGGTAAGCGTCCTTTGGGTCCTCACTAGTTTGTTGATGGTTTCGACCATATGAACTGGAATTCTGATTGTTCTAGCCTGGTCGGCGATTGCTCTTGTGATCGCCTGACGAATCCACCAGGTGGCATAGGTCGAGAATTTGAAACCTTTGGTATGGTCAAATTTGTAAACGGCTTTCATCAAGCCCATGTTGCCTTCCTGGATCAAATCCAGAAATTGCATGCCTCTTCCGACATATCTTTTCGCAATCGAGACTACCAACCGCAAATTTGCCTCGACAAGTTTTTTCTCGCTGAATTCTCCGCGTTTGAACAGTTCTTCAAAATCTGCGAGTTCTTCGGTCGAGATTGTTTCGCCGTCTTTGACTTTTTGTTCATATGTCTCTCTTGCTCGTCTGGCCCGAGAAATCAAGGTGGCAAGTTCGTATTCCTCGTCGCTGTTTAGAAGTTCAACTCTTCCGATCTCTTTCAGATACATTCTGACTGGATCATCGACTTTGATCGAGACGTTGGTGTCGAATTGTTTTTCGAGCATCAATTCTTCTTCGATTTCCTTGGCGTAGTCGAAATCGATCAGTTCTTCCTCGATGATATCTTCGTCGGAGAGTTCATCCAAATCGACGAAGTCATCCTCTTCCGCTTCCTCTTCCTTGACTTCGGCAGTTTCTTCCTCTTCTGCTTCGTCAGGTAATATTTCTGCCAATTCTGCTAGGTCAACATATTCTTCGGGATAAATACCGTCTGCTTCCAAAGCAATAATCACATCATCAAACATGGTGGAATTTTCGTCGACTCGTTTTGTTACGTCATCCATTTGCAGAAAGCCTTGTTCCTCATGCAGTTTCATGAGTTCCAGAATTATTTCTTTTTTGTCCATATTTTTTCCTTTCTGCGTTTAAGATCCAAAATCTTGTCGGAAATCTCAAGATACGTTTTTTTGTCTGTTTGCGCGTTTACTAGTTTAAGTTTTTCCCGCAAATCTTCGATTTCGCGTTCAAGTTTCCTTTGTTTCAGTGTATGGATACATTGCTCAAGTTCCAGGACAGAGTACTCGTAATTATCTGGGAAAAACCGTTTGTTGAGCAATCTTTGTTTCTCACTGGAAAATTGAGAAACTACTTTATCCTTGAGCAGGATTTGTGGGGTCGAGTTTAAAAGGTCTTGGATGCTGATAAGAATTTCAATGTTTAATTTGTCCTCAGTGAAAAAGCCTGCCAGCTGGTCGTCGATTTCTTTTCGATATTCGATCGCATAAAGATAATAGTTTAGCAAAATTTTCTCGGCTTGAAAGAAACGGTCCAGGATATCGTAGTCAGCCTGTTTCGTTTTTCTTTCCTTGAGCGATTTAGTGATGGCTTTTGACAATTGATAATTATTGAAGTCAGCCTTGAAAGTGTCGAATTCAACACCAATATCCTGAGCCATCCTTTGTAAATAGAGATCAGTAATCGTTCCGGAAGCCTTTTGTAACAAGAAGTCAAAGATCTTCAGCTTGAACATTTCGACTTGGGATGCTTTGGAAAGATCAAAATCCTTCTTCATGTGCAAATATAGAAACTCATAAACATCGATCTGTTTGGTTTGCAAGTAATCCGAGAAAGCCTTGATGGAATTCTGTTTGACGAATTCGTCGGGGTCCATGCCTTCTGGCAATAAGACGATTGAGACTTCCAGTTGGGCATTGCCAAGCAGTTTGATTGCTTTTGACATGGCTTCGAATCCGGCTTTGTCGCCGTCATAGCACAATAGGACCTTGTCGGAATATTTTTTGATCATGTTTGCCTGCATTTCGGTCAATTGTGTGCCCATCGAGCAGACCGCTTCTTTGACACCTGACTTCACTGAAGCGATGACATCCATGAATCCTTCGTAAAGGACAATGCGCTTTTCTCTGCGGATAAATGGTTGGGCTTTGTCTAGGTTATATAAGATTTCGCCTTTCGTGAAGATATCCGTAAAGGGAGAATTGACGTATTTGGGCTCGGTTTCTGAAAGCTCGTAGAGTCTTCCGGAGAAACCGACAACTCTTCCGGATTCGTTCTTGATCGGAAAAACAATCCGGTCTCGGAACAAATCATAGTAGTTTCCGGCTTGATTCTTTTTGATCAGGCCGATTGTCAGAAGATCGATTTCCTGGTATTTTGTCCGCAAGTGCTGGTAAAGAGCATCCATTTCTTTCGGAGCATATCCAATCTCAAAATATTGGATTGTATGAATGTCGAGTCCGCGATTGTTGAGATACTCAAGGGCTGTCTTTCCTTTTTCCATGTTTGTAAGATGAATCTGGTAAAACTGCATCGCTTCTTCGTTGATCTGGTAATATCTGTCGAAACTTTTGTTAGTTTCCAAATTACCGGTTCTTTCAATTTCGATATGGTATTTGTCAGCCAGAAATTCTAGGCTTTCTACATAACTGAGGTTTTTGAATCTTTGGATGAAAGTAATGGCATTGCCTTTTTCGCCACACCCAAAACAATGAAACAGATTTCTCTCCTTGGAAACAAAAAAAGAAGGAGTCTTTTCGTTATGGAAGGGACAGAGGCCCTTATGGTTCTTTCCGGCCGGTTGCAGCGAGACATATTCGCCGACTACGTCAAGAATATCAGCCGCGTCTTGGATTTGTTCAATCGTTTTTTGGCTGATTCTCGCCATAACTTCACCTACTCTTCTTTATGATTTCAGTTTATTTTGCAAGTAGACGACAAGGTTTTTCACATCGACCCGGACTTGTTCCATCGAGTCTCTTTCTCTTACAGTTACCGTGTCATCCTCAAATGTCTGATTATCGATAGTGACACAATATGGGGTACCAATCGCATCCTGCCGGCGATATCTTTTGCCAATATTTCCGGTATCGTCATAAACTGCATGTACATGTTGGATGACTTCGTTGTAGATTTGATCAGTTTTGTCCTGGTGGTATTTTTTTACCAGTGGCAGGATTGCCACCTGGTATGGAGCCAAGTTCTTGTCAAGCTTGAGCAAAGTGCGCATCTCACCGGTAGATTCGACAAGTTCTTCCGAAAGTGAATCGTTTATAAGTGCCAGCAACAGTCTCTCGACGCCAAGAGAGGGCTCGATGACATGAGGAAGGTATTTCAATTCGGTATCCGAATCGAAATACTCCAGGCTTTCGTTTGAAAATTCCTGATGCTGTTTCAAATCGTAATCTGTTCTCGAGGCGATGCCCCAAAGTTCGTCGAAGCCCCACGGATAGCGATAAAGAATATCGGTGGTGGCGTTTGAATAAAAGGAAAGCTTCTCCTTTGGATGGTCATGTAAATTGATATTTTCTTCCCTGATCCCCAAATCAATCAGGAATTGTTTGGAAAATGATCTCCAGTAATCGAACCATTCGAGTTCAGTTTCCGGGCTGCAAAAGAATTCGAGTTCCATCTGTTCAAATTCCCTGGTGCGGAAAATGAAATTTCCGGGAGTGATTTCATTCCGGAAGGACTTTCCAATCTGGCCGATGCCAAACGGGATTTTCTTTCTCGAGGTTCTCAGGATATTCTTGAAATTGAGAAAGATTCCCTGTGCCGTTTCCGGTCTCAAATACACCAAGTTCTTGGCATCTTCCAAAACGCCCTGGTAAGTCTTGAACATCAGATTGAACTGACGGATATCGGTATAGTTGAAATTCCCGCATACGGGACAGTTGACTTTGTGAGTATTGATATATTCCATCATGGCTTCATGGCTCCAGCCATCCGCGTCCACTTTGCCCTTGGAATGGGTTTCAATCAGCTTGTCGGCCCTGAATCTGGATTTGCACTCTTTGCAGTCAAGCAATGGGTCCTGGAACCCTTTGACATGGCCTGAGGCCATCCAAGTGTCAGAATGCAAAATAATCCCGGAATCGATTCCGGTATTAAGGGGATTGTTGGCGACAAACTTGTCCCACCAGGCTTTTTTCAAGTTGTTTTTCAGCTGGACTCCCAAAGGACCGTAATCCCAGGAATTGGCAAGCCCGCCGTAAATTTCCGAGCCTTGGTAGACAAATCCGTATTGTTTGCAATAATTGACGAGTGAATCCAAAGTGTTGGCCAAAAATATCATCCTCTCCAGAAGTGCATACTACTTCATTTTAATTATATGATTTATTGGCGTATTGTCAAGGTTATAATCGATTTTGAAAAGGTGAGTTTCTTTTTTAAAAAATAGAGCTGAAAAGAATTAGTAGCCTATAAGCCCTTTCAGCACCTGTCTGGATTTGGTTTCAAAATTCAAATGATACTGATAGTATTCGTCAAGCAACATTCTGATCTCCCTGATTGCTAACTCGTCCAGTGTCAATTCAGACTGTTTGTCCAGATTGTAATAGTAGATTTTTTGGAATTGATCGATGATGCTTCTGGGATAGGTCTTGCCAAGAGGTAGATGGTCAAGGCAACACGTGCCTCCGTCTTTTACCGAAAAAGCGAGTACTTCTTTGCGCTTGCAGACGACGCAGGCCTGTAATTCCGGTTGGATGCCAAGCAAATAAAGCAACTTGCTCTCAAACATGTAAATATAGGGAACATACTCCTTTTCTATCTCGATCAAAGGAAAAATCTTGCCTAGGAATGCAAATAGTTTCTCATGATCGATTTCCGCATCGGAAATCTGTTGCAGAATTTCCAGGATATGTAGGCAATACGTATATTTTTCCAAATCATTCTTGATTTTTGGAAACAAGTCAAGAATTTCAATGTCCTTGCAAATCTTCAACCCTTTGCCAACGGTTGTGACTTTCAACTTGGTCAACACTTCAGTTTTGGCAAGGTAGGGACTCGACAGTTTGTTAGCTCCGTGCACCAGAAAACTCGTCTTGCCGGAAGCAGTGTACAAGAACACGATTTTACTTGATTCTTTGTAATCCATTCTTTTCAACACATAACCGATTGTATCCGTCACTTGGATCATCCTATTCCTTGTCCGGTTTGTACCCGTAGTTTTTCAAATAATGATCGCGGTTTCGCCAGTCTTCTTCGACTTTGCAAAAAAGCTCGAGAAAGACTTTTTTTTGCATCAGGTTCTCGATATCTTCCCTGGCCAAAGTGCCAATCTTTTTAAGCATTGAACCGTTCTTGCCGATGATGATTCCTTTTTGAGAAGCTCTTTCGACGACAATTGTCGCATCGATTTCCAGCAGGCCGCGCTTGCTTTTCAAACGCTCGACATAAACCATAACGGAATGCGGGATCTCATCACGGGTCAACTCGATGATTTTTTCTCTGATGAACTCTTGGATGAGGAATGTTTCTGGACGGTCTGATATTTCGCCGTCAGGATAGAATTTAGGTCCTTCTGGAAGCAAGTTCTTGATATCGTTAAGCAACAGATCAACATGATCCCCTGTAAGCGCGGAAATAGCGAAAACACCAGTGAATTCGAACCCGGTCTTATAGGGTTCGATTGCTGTTTCCAAACGTCGGAAATCCTTGACGGCGTCGAGTTTGTTGATGATGAGAAATACTGGAGTTTTAACGCTCTTCAAAGTCTCCAAGATTTCCAAATTGCTTTTTTTTACGTCATCGTAGGCATTGATGAAAAACAAAACCAAATCAACGGTTTTGATTGTGTTCACCGCTGCTTTTGTCATGTATTCGCCAAGCTTTGTTTTTCCATGATGAATTCCCGGAGTGTCGACAAAGACGATTTGAGAGTCTTCATCGGTAAAGATTCCGGAAAAGACGTTTCTTGTTGTTTGCGGTTTGTTGGAAACAATAGCAATCTTCTTTTTCATCACTTGGTTCAAAAACGTCGATTTCCCGACGTTTGGTTCACCGATGATCGCGACGAAGCCTGAACGGAACATCAAAGATCCTTCTTTGAAAAACCAAGAGGCAGAAGCTCAATGTTTCTGATTACTTTAGTCTCGTCACGATTGTTGACGAGGATGACTTCGGCATCATCTTCCATGAGTTCGCGCATGACTTGACGGCAGGAGCCGCAAGGCGAAACAAAATAGTCATGGTCAGTATAGATCAGAATCCGTTTGATGTCTGACTTTCTGATACCGTCAGAATACGCGGAAAACAAAGCGCTTCGTTCGGCACAATTGGCCAAGCCGTAGGCGGCATTTTCAATATTGACGCCTTTGTAGATTATTCCGTTTTTCAGTTCCAATACTGCTGAAACGGGGAATTTGGAATAGGGCGAATAAGAATTCTTGATATTTTCTTTCGCCAGTTTGATCAGTTTTTCCATAAGGTTACCTCTTGTATTTAGTGTTGTCGATTATCAGGTCTTGAAGCGAAAACATTTCTTTTTCTTCTTCTATAGTCAAATGGTCATAGCCCAGGCAATGCAAGAATCCGTGAAGCGTGAGAAACGCAAGTTCCCTTTCGAAGGAGTGTTTGTAAGTTTTGGCTTGTTGGATAGCTTTGTCTACTGAGATAAAGATATCGCCGATTTCGGATAGTCCGTCCGCGTTTTCAAAACTCAGGACATCGGTATCCAAATCGATTTCACGATATTCTTTGTTCATTTCCTTGATTTTAGCATTGTCGACCAAAATGATGTTTACGATCATATAGTCAAAAATATTCAGGTATTTATAAGCTTTTTTCAAAATAAAACGAATTGTTCTTTTGTATGAGATTCGTTTGTCATACTGGTTTATATAATTAATCTTTAGCATCTTCAAACCTCTTGATGATCGTTTGCACGAGCGGATGGCGGACAACGTCGATGTTGTCAAAGAAGATGATGTCGATATCATCGATATTTTGCAGAATCTGGGAAGCTTTGATCAGTCCCGATGCCACTTTTCCCGGCAGATCGCTTTGGGTGATGTCGCCGGTAACGATCATTTTCGAATGAAAGCCAAGTCTTGTCAAAAACAGTTTCATCTGAGAGATAGTTGTGTTTTGGGCTTCATCTAAAATCACGTAGACGTTTTCTAAAGTTCTACCCCGCATATAGGCAAGCGGTGCAATCTCGATAATGCCTTTTTCGATATATTCCTCAGTTTGCTTATTGCCAAGGATTTCATACATCGCATCATAGAGCGGTCGCAGATAAGGGTCGACCTTTTCTTTGAGATCCCCCGGCAAAAAACCCAGGTTTTCTCCCGCTTCCACCGCAGGTCTGGTCAGCACGATCTTTTTAATCGTACCTTCCTTGAGTTTCTTTAACCCGACAAGAACAGCAAGATAAGTCTTTCCGGTTCCCGCAGGGCCGATACCGAAAACAAGTGTGTTTTTTTCGATTGAAGTCAGATATTTTTTTTGATTGAGGGTTTTCGCATAAATCGGTTTTCCATGAATCGTCTTGATAATCTCTTTCCGACCGATGAATAAATCCAGAATTTCATCGTCCGCTTCAACTTCCATGATGTGGCGGATATAAATGATGTCTCTTTCGTTGAAGACAATATTTCTTTTAACAAGTTGCATCAAAATTTCGAATATGCGTTTTAGCTCATTAATTTTAGTTTCATCAGTAGTGTCTAGCAGTATTTCCTCATGGTTGACAAAGATGCCGATCCCAAAGAGATTGGATAATATCTTGATGTATTTCTCATTGACACCGAACAAGGCAACCATTTCCGAAACGCTGGAAATCTGCAAATCCAATTTAGTCAAATCTACCATCTAATCGTCATCACTCCTTATATGAATATTATACCACAATTATCATAATAATCACGCCCAGATGCGGGAAAAAAAGCACTTCAACTTAGTGAAGTGCTTTTCTATTAACCTTTGCGGGTCGCATTTTGACGTTGTTTCAATTTCTTTGAAACACTAGGTTTCAAATAGTATTCTCTCTTACGGGCTTCAGCTAACGTCCCAGCGCGAGAAACGTCACGTTTAAAACGACGTAAAGCGTCTTCGATGCTTTCGTTCTCTCTTACGACTGTTTTCGCCATATGCTTTCACCCCTTTTCTGCTTGCACAAGTAATTATACAAGATAACTTGCAGAAAGTAAACGATTTTTTTTCTAAATTGATTTGATTTTGCGCTATTTTATGGTATGATTTACGTGATACAGAATAGAGGTGTTCCCTGATGATTTTTTTAGTTGATTTTGGCACATTGCCCTGGAAATTGATAATCGCTGCTGCTGTCGGAGCCATTGCTTTGATCATTTTGGTCGCCGTAATGATCAACAAGGGAAGATATGCTGCAAGATACAAAAGCTTCTACAAAAAACTGGATAAAACCATAAACAAGAAGTTCAATGGAAACTTGCTCAATGAAACGATTGTCAATTCACTTGTCAAGGACAATACTAATACCTATAAATCACTGAAGTCAAAAGGCAAACGCAAAGTCAAGAAGTATCTGGAATATTACTGGAAGAATCTTCCGGAATTGGTGTTTTTGAAGAGTTTCTCATCTGCAGACAAAAAGAAAAGCCAACTGGTCATATTATTCTTAAATGACATGAACAAAGTCATCTACCGTTGGGACAAGTCAAAAAAAGTGAGAGGCCTTGTCAAAGCTGTTAATAAGCACCAGATGCTGATGCCATTAATTGGATATTTATTTGAACTCCCGATCCACGTGAACGAGGGTCTGCCATACCGGTTGACAAACCATGACAACGGACTTGTCATCAGTTACGATGTCGTCAAAAATGTCAAAGGCGTGAAACGCAAACAGAAGGAAAAACCTTTGACAAAGAAACAGATCAAGGCCCAGGCAAAAGTCGAGGCTTTGAAACAAAAACGTCTTGATAAAGAAAGAGCTAAACGTTGATTTAGCTCTTTTTATTTGATTGAGCCTTCGCTTAAAGGATAGTTCTCCTTCTCAAGCAAGACATCTACCTCTTTGCCGATTAAGGCCTTTTCGCCTTTGAACCGGATATGGATGTAACTCCGCGAATGGCCCAAAAGATAGCCATCCTTTTCTCTTTCTACGATCACTTTCAAATATGTGCCGATTTGTTTTCTGATTGCATCACGGGACATTTTTTCGCCAAGCTCAAGCAGAATTTTGACTCTTGCTTTTCTAGCGACTCCATCAACTTCACCTGGTAGACTGGCTGAAGCCGCATTGCTGCGTTTGGAATATGGAAATACATGGAGTTCACTGAAACCGACTGTTTCTATAAAGCGACAAGCTTCCTCAAAATCCGTCTCTGTTTCACCAGGAAAGCCGACAATGACATCGGTTGTGAGTGATAAATCCTGCATGTTACGTCTTAAATCTTTGATTTTGTCTTCATAGGTTTGTGTCGTATATTTCCGGTTCATGAGTTTCAAGATTTTGTCTGACCCGCTTTGCAGGGGGACATGGAGATGATGAACGAATTTATCTGAAGCAGAGATTAGTTTGATCACGTTTTTACTCAACTCGTTGATTTCAATCGAAGAGATCCTGATTCTTGTCGGACCATCAATCTTTTCCAGATCCGCGAGCAGTTCCGCAAAGGAATAATCATCGATGTCTTCGCCGTATCCGCCGGTATGAATCCCGGTCAAGAT
>Ga0268276_1002762_pt1 | contig 14511 bp, 15 predicted proteins | sample saktaG_4_FD_190145 | JGI IMG/M metagenome (GOLD analysis project Ga0268276, IMG submission 190145) | Saline water microbial communities from Sakinaw Lake, British Columbia, Canada - sak_2010_1_5_45m | ecosystem: Environmental > Aquatic > Non-marine Saline and Alkaline > Saline ...
GGCTTTTTACTCCGGTGAACCTGGTGGCGATAGTGGGAAAGGATTTTCCGCAGAAACATATCTCTTTTTTAAGAGGCAAGGGCCTGAATCTTAGCTCTCTTATAATTGATAAAGGGAAAACTTTCAGGTGGGAAGGCGAGTATCAGGGGGACTTAAATACCGCGCTTACCTTGAATACTGAATTAGGCGTGCTTTCCGTGTTTAAACCGCACATTTCTGATGAGCAGAGCAGAATAAAAAATATATTTCTGGCGAATGTTGATCCGGATATTCAGGAGCATCTTTTGCGTAAAATGCATAATCCCGAGTTGGTTGGTTTAGATAGTATGAATTATTGGATTAATAATAAACGCAGGGAGTTAATCAGACTGCTTAAACATATTGATATTTATGTGGCTAACGACCAGGAGGCGCGCTCTTTAAGCGGGGAGAACAATATAATCAAAGCGGCAAAGGCGCTTAAGGGTTATGGGGCAAAAATGGTCCTGATTAAGAAAGGCGAGCACGGAGTGCTCTTTTATAGCGACAAATTTATTTTTTCCCTTCCGGCTTTTCCGGTTGAGAAAGTAATTGATCCTACCGGCGCCGGGGATACTTTTGCCGGTGGGTTTATGGGGTACCTGGCTAAAAGCGGTAAAGTTAATTCATTAAGTTTAAAAAAGGCCCTTGCTTACGGGACAGTAGCCGCTTCGTTTAATATTGAGGATTTTGGGTTAAACAGGACCAGCAGGCTTAAGCAGCAGGATTTAACCAGGCGTTTAAATAAGTTCAAAGGCTGTTTTTCGTTTTAATTTCTAACACAGGATTAAGGGAGGGTGGGTATGCTGGAAGAGAAAATTCTGAATGATTATAAAGAAGCAATGAAGTTAAGGGACAGCTTAAAGAGTTCGGTTTTAAGTTTTTTGCGCGCGGATATGCTTAATCAGGCAACCGCCAAGAAAAAGAATAACCTGGATGATCCGGAAATCATTGCTGTAATAAAGAAACAGATCAAGCAGCGCCAGGATTCTATTGAGCAGTTTACTAAAGGCATGCGGCTTGAGATGGCGGAGAAAGAGAAAAAAGAATTAGAGATGCTTAAAGTTTATTTGCCGGCGGAACTTTCAGCCGAACAGATCAAGGCCTTAATTGAAGAGGCGGTTATCGCAACCGGTGCCAGCGGGATGAAAGATATGGGCCGGCTGATGAAAGAGCTGACTGTAAAGATCGCCGGAGGCGCCGATGGCAAACTGGTCAGCGATTTGGTCAGGCAGAGATTGAGTACTCCTTCCTAAGGAAAACCTAAAAGTATGTTTTCTTCGTTAAAAGTAAAGCACTTCCGCATTTATTGGCTGGGTATGCTGGTATCCTTGATTGGTACCGGCATACAATTTATGGCTCAGGGTTGGCTGGTTTATGAGCTGACTGATTCCGCGTTCCTTTTAGGGGTTGTCGGTTTCTTAGGCGCGATACCGGTATTTGCGCTTTCTTTGTTTGGAGGGGTATTAGCTGATAGGCGCAATAAAAGGAGCATCTTATTTTCTACCCAGATAGCTTTTATGTTCCTGGCTTTTTTGCTGGCAGTCTTGACTCAGTTTAAGATTATTACGCCGCAACAGATTATGTTTATTGCTTTATGTAATGGGGTGGTTATGGCATTTGATGCCCCTGCCAGGCAGGCGATAGTGGTAGAATTAGTAGGCAAGGAACATCTTTTTAACGCGATTACCTTAAACTCGGTAGCCTTTAATTCCTCGCGGATTATCGGTCCGGCCATCGCCGGGGTATTTATATCCGTAATCGGAATGAGCGGTTGTTTTTATTTAAACGGGATAAGTTTCCTGGCAATTATTGCCGCTTTGTTTTGGATTAAAACAGGTAAAAATGACCTGCGAAATAGTAATTCTGCCTTCAGGGATCTCAAGGAGGGGCTCATTTTTATCAGCCGCAACCGTTCTATATTGGGCCTGGTGAGTATGGTAGCGGTAGTCAGCCTTTTCGGCATTTCTTACATTATGCTTATGCCGGTTTTTGCCAGCAGGGTGCTCCATGTGGGGGTAGGCGGTTTAGGGGTACTGATGTCAAGCATAGGCCTGGGGGCCCTAACCGGATCTTTAATTTTAGCTCGGATGGGTAATTTTAGAAATAAGGGGAAGTTTTTGATCTGGTCGGTTTTCTTGTTTTCTTTCCTGCTTATCAGTTTCTCTTTGTCAAAAAGTTATATCTGGTCTATTGTCTTATTGATTGCTCTCGGCGCTATCAGCGTCCCGGCTACCGCGATAATTAATTCTTTGCTGCAAATTACGGTACCGGATCTGTTCCGGGGCAGGGTAATGAGCCTTTTTATGATTACCACTAACGGAATTGTGCCTTTCGGCAGTTTGATTTCCGGAAGCCTGGCCCAGGCCCTGGGGATTTCCACGGCCCTGTTGCTTTGCGGATTGATCTGCCTGGGGTTGTTTATATTGATTAATTTATCATTCCCGGAGTTGAAAAAGCTTTAATATATTTTATTTGCTTTATTTACATATTTTGCTAAAATTAAAATTGGCAAGGAGGTGAAGGCATCTCAGTCATCCTAATCGTAAAAACGTCATAATAACAAGTTTAATAAATTTAGAGAGGAGAGCGTAGATGAAAAAGTTTTTGGTTTTAGTATCAGTGGCGCTTATGTTTACAGCGTTATCCGGTTGCGCAAAACAGCAGGAAATGGAAGATTTGCAGCCGGTTACTTTAGAGTCTTTAAGCGTTTCCGGTAATCAGACTCAGGCTATGCCGCAGGATGTTAATATGCCGTCTGCCGCAGCTCCAGCTGTTGCATCAAAAGAATTAATGCCCTTGCCACCTCAGGGTCCCTATAAGCCCACAGATATTGAAATTCAGACAGCTTTAAAGAATGCGGGTTTTTACGCGGGTAGTATTGACGGCAAGATTGGGCCAAAGAGTAAAAAGGCGATTGAGGATTTCCAAAGCGCCAATGGCTTGAAAGTTGACGGTAAGGTCGGCGCTAAAACCTGGGAAGCATTAGGCAGGTATTTAAACATCGCTTCTAATATAGACAGACGCTAACCTGTAGGGCCTGTTGTTTTGTTTAAAAAAGAATCCCAGCAATTTCTGTTGGGATTCTTTTTTTGCAGTGCTATAATATAATCCAATATGAATAAATTCCCGCGTGATTTTCTTTGGGGCGCTTCAACTTCAGCTCATCAGGTAGAAGGGAACAATATCCATAATGACTGGTGGCTTGCTGAACAGGGCGGCGCCCTGAAAGAAGCCTCAAGCCAGGCCTGTCGGCATTATGAATCTTACCGAGAGGATTTTGCTATAGCTAAAGAGCTGGGCCATAACTGCCACCGTTTTTCAATTGAATGGAGCCGCATTGAGCCGCAAGAAGGAAAATTCCAGGATTCCGAGATAGAACATTACCGCAAGGTAATTGCTGAACTTAAAAGGCTGGGAATTGAGCCGGTAGTTACTCTCCACCATTTTACTAATCCTGTATGGTTTAGCCAGAGGGGCGGATGGGCTAAACTCAAACTGAAAAAATATTTTTTGCGTTTTGTAGAGAAAATAGTCAAAGAGTTCTCCTCCGAGGTGAAATTCTGGGTTACTATTAATGAGCCGCTGGTATATTCCTCGCATTCTTATCTGTTAGGTGTTTGGCCCCCAAAGGAACGTTCTTTATTTAAAACAGCTAAAGTCCTTCTGAATATGGCCCAGGCGCATATCAGGGCCTATCATATTATACATAAGATTTACCGGGATAAGGGCTTGGCAAGGCCGATGGTCAGTATCGCGGCTAACCTGCAGGCATTTGAGCTTTGCCGGCCGACATTGATAAATAAACTTGCGGTGTACCTGCGGCATAAACTATATAACCTTTATTTTATTGAAACGCTTCTGCGCAGGAAAACCCTAGATTATATCGGGATAAATTATTATGGCAGGAACTTAGCGGATGTGGAGAGCTGGGGAATAAGGCATATATTGATGGATACCTGCAAACATAACCACCATCCTTTGCGGAAAAATTCTTTAGGTTGGGATATTTATCCTCAGGGTTTGTATAAACTTCTGCTTTCCCTTAAGAAATATAATCTGCCGGTTTTAATTACTGAAAACGGGATATGCACCGAGGATGATAATTTAAAATGGGATTATATCCGTGAGCATCTTGAGCAGCTGCATAAATCCATGGAAGAAGGCGTCCATGTCATAGGGTATATCTATTGGTCGTTGATTGATAATTTTGAATGGGCTGAGGGATTCGCCCCGCGCTTTGGGCTGGTCCGGGTGGATTATGATAATCAAAGGCGTACAATCAGGCTGAGCGCAAAGAAGCTGGCGGAAGTTTATAAAACGGGTTTAATTTAGGATGAATTCCAAAGATAAAGAATTTATAATCAAAGAGTTGCCTTTCTTCTCCGGGTTGGGCAAAGATGAGCTGGCGATAATCAAGGCAAGATCCCAGGTTGTTGAATACCGTAAAGGGCAGATTATCTATGAGGAGAAATCAGGCCCCAGCGCTTTTTATTGTATTATCTCAGGCCGCGTGCAGATCTATACCAATGATAAGGCAGACCAGCGTTTAACCCTGGAATACCTGCACCATGGTAAATATTTTGGGATTATTTCTTTGCTAACCAATGAGCCGCATTCAGTAAGCAGCCTGGCAATAAATGACTGCGTAATTCTGGTAATTAAGAAAGATGACTTTGATTTTGTTCTTAAAAATATTCCACAGCTGGCTATTGATTTGAGCCGTACATTGAGCCGCAGGCTTAAACGCAAAGACATTCATCAGAAAAGGATATTTGAAAGCACGGTTGTTTCTGTCTTTAGTTCTTATTCGCAGGCAGGAAAAACAGTCTATGCCTTAAACCTGGCACTCAGCCTTAGCCGCGAGACACATAAGTCAGTAATTGTCCTGGATATCCTTGCTCAAGATAAGACCCATACCCTGCCTCAAAAACTAGAATTAGGCGAGCCGCGTATATTTGACCTGTCTTGTTCCGGGGCATATGTTTTGCCGAAAGAGCATATTGTGCATAGCAAATTTGGCATAGATTTATGCTGTTTTTATTACCAGGAGAATAATGATTCCTGCCTTAAAAGGCTGATAGAGATATTAAGCCTGCTAGTTAATGATTACCATTATATTCTTTTAGACCTTCCCGCGGCCATGGACCGCTCTATCATCAGCATGCTTAATCAATCAGACCTTATCCATATATTAAGCAGTCCGGACCCTGTAGATTTAAAACGCACTAACAATCTTGTCGGACGGTTGAAAACGGATTTCAATTTTGACCCTCAGAAAATTAAAACAATTATTAATGAGTATAAATTAGCCAAGATCGGCTATGGGGATCAGCTCGATCTTTTAGGGCAAGAGATATTCGCGACTATCCCTAAGATCAAGTTTGATTCCGGGGAGCGTTTAATTATTGACGATCCTGACTGTGAGTATTCTAAGGCGGTAAGAAGAATTGCCCGGCAGCTTGGCGATTGTTTAGTAGGTTTAGTCTTAGGCGTCGGCGTAGGCTATGGGTTTTGCCATATCGGGGTATTGAAAGTTATTGAAGAGGAGAAGATTCCGATTGATATCATTGCCGGTTCCAGTATCGGTTCGTTGATTGCCAGCCTTTGGGCCATCGGCAAGAGTAGTCAGGAGATCCTGGAGGTAACCCGTGAATTCAGGGAACCAAAGCATATCTGGGGCTTGATTGATATCACATTCCCGCGTTTTGGTTTTATTAAGGGCAATAAGCTGCGCCGTTTTTTGAAAAAACATTTAGGGGATAAAACTTTTTATGATGTTAAGCTTCCTTTAAAAATAATCGCCAGCGATGTGCGCAGGAAAGAGCCGAGGATCCTGGATAAGGGTTTATTAGTTGATGCTATAATGGCCAGTTGTTCTATGCCGGGCGTTTTTGCGCCGTTTAAGTTTAAAGAAGAGGTGCTTTTTGACGGCGGCGTAACCAATCCTTTACCTACGGAGTCTTTAATGCAGATAGGGGTAAAAAAGATTATCGCTGTAAACGTTACGCCTTCCCGTGAAGATATCTTGAGGCAGCTGGCAAGGCTTAAAGAAGGGATTATTCCCGAGCATACAACTCCTATTCAGAAAAGCAACCCCTTTGGTTGGCTCGGCAGGCTAAAGAGCATTTTTAAATTTAACATCGTGGATATTATTTTTAGCAGCGTTGAAGTCTTGCAGTCTGAGGTAGCAAAGCGGGAAGGCGAGTTAGCGGATATTGTTTTGCATCCGGATACAACAGGATTATTCTGGCTGGAACTGCACAGGGCTGATGAATTCGCCAGGCGCGGAGAGATTGAGGCAAGAAACAACTTGGATAAAATTTGGCAGCTGGTTAATGAGTAAATAATCGTACGTTTACGGGGGAGGAAAATAATGAAAAGGAATGCCTGTTTTGCCCTGATTAGTATATGTTGTTTATTATCCGTTTTGTCAGCGGGTTGCGCTACAGTCAAGGAGACGGCTAAGGGGCTTGCCGGAATTTCAACCCAGGTTCTGGAAGAAAAACGTAAAGATGCCCTGAGGGAGTCTTTTGCCATGGATTATGACAGTTGTTATGCCAAGGTCAAAAGTATCCTGAAAGAGAAAATAATGGTAAAAGAAGATGAAAAAGAAGTTGAAAGCCAATCCTGGATATATGCTGATGACCCTGAGAAGAAAATGATTGCTATCTATTTATCAGAAGTAGATACTACTCCCGTAGGAATATTTTTTATTGATGAAGGCCAGGCCCGGACTTTGATTGAAATATCCAGCCCCAGCACTTACGCCAAGGAGAATATTGCCGACAGGATATTTAACGGAATTAAAGCAACGCTTAAACCGGACAACCAGGAGAAAAAACCCGATGCTAAATAATAAATTAACAGTCAAGGATTTGATTAAAGAATGCCATCGTGTAGCTAAGAGTAAGGGGTGGTGGCAGGACAGCCGTAATGACGGCGAGTTGATTGCGCTTATGCATTCCGAGTTATCTGAAGCCCTGGAGGCAATGCGTAATCACGGCAAGAAAGAGGAGCTTGCCGAGGAATTAGCAGATTGTTGTATCCGCATATTTGATTATTGCGGCTCGCGTAAGATTGACCTGGAAAAAGCCCTAGCTAAGAAAATAGCTTATAATAAAACCCGGCCTTTCCGGCATGGGAAGAAATTCTAAAAATAAAGAGGAGGAGTTATGCCATACGATAGCAATTTAGACGCGCAGATATTTACCCGTTTTTGGGAGAATGATAACGGCAAGATTGTGGTCAGTGTTTATTCATATAATAATGGTCCGCGTAAGATACAAATTATAAGAGAGGTTAAGGACAGAAATGGCGAATATGCCTTTGCCAAGTTAGGCAGGTTGACTAAAGAGGAAGCAGAAGGCGTCTTGCCTTTAATTCAGGAAGCCCTGAAGAATATGCAATAAATAATTCAAATTATGGCTCAGCTAAAGAAACGGGATAATTGGGGATCGCGCCTGGGGATTATTATGGCAGTAGCCGGTTCCGCCATTGGTTTGGGTAATTTTCTGCGTTTCCCGGCCAAGGCCGCCTCAAACGGTGGCGGAGCTTTTATGATCCCGTATTTTATTTCCCTGTTTCTTTTAGGGGTCCCTCTTATGTGGATTGAGTGGACCCTCGGTCGTTACGGCGGTGGTTTTGGGCACGGGACAGCTCCCGGAATATTCCATAGTATTTGGCAGAAGAACCGTTTCATTAAATATTTCGGCGTAATCGGGATATTCGGCCCCCTGGTAATTTTTATCTATTATCTGTTTATTGAATCCTGGACACTGGCTTATAGTTTCTTTGCCCTGACCGGAAAATACACAGCGATTATGGATCAGAATTCCCTGCGTAGTTTCCTGTCCGGTTTCCAGGGGTTAGAGCGAAATCAGTATTTTAGCGGGATAGAAACAGCTTATGCTTTTTTCCTGGTTACTTTCTTACTGAATATCTGGGTAATTTATTACGGGATAAAAGGCGGGATAGAGAAGCTTTGTAAACTGGCAATTCCGCTTTTGTTTATTTTTAGTTTAATACTTATCATCAGAGTTATAACCTTGGGTGTCCCGGATTTAAGTAAGCCTGATTGGAATATTTTTGCGGGTTTTGGTTTCTTGTGGAATCCGGATTTTTCCGCGCTTAAGTCCGCTAAGGTTTGGCTGGAGGCGGCAGGCCAGATATTTTTTACCTTAAGCGTAGGCATTGGCGTGATTCTTACTTACGCAAGCTATCTGAAGAAGGCTGATGATGTCGTGCTCAGCGGGCTTACCGCAGCAACTACTAATGAAATTGCCGAGGTTATATTCGGAGCCAGTATAATTATTCCCGCGGCATTCGTATTCTTCGGCCCGGTAGATATTAAATCTATTGCCCAGTCAGGGGTATTTAACTTGAGTTTTGTAACTATGCCCTTAGTTTTAAACAAACTCCCCTTTTCCGCATTATTCGGCTTCCTCTGGTTTTTTTTGTTATTTACGGCAGGGATTACTTCTTCAGTTTCCCTGGCCCAGCCGGCAGTAGCATTTTTGGAGGATGAATTTAATATTAACCGTAAGCGGGCGGTTACTATATTTGGCATAGTTTCATTTGTATTATGCCAGCCGGCAATATTTTTTCTTGGCCGGGGAGTAGTTAATGAGCTGGATTTCTGGGGAGGGACATTTTTCCTGGTAGTTTTCGCCACAATTGAAACCGTGCTTTTTGTCTGGATTTTTGGTATGGATAGGGCTTGGGATGAAATACATAAGGGGGCAGAGATGTCTGTGCCCGGGGTATATAAGTTTATTATTAAGTATATTACGCCTTTATTTTTATTTATTATCCTGGGGATGTGGTTTATTCAGGAATGGCTGCCTATAATTATGATGAAGAACGTCTCCAGTATAGATAAGCCGTTTATTTTCGGCACACGCTTAGTTTTATTGTTTATATTTTTAACCTTGATAGTTTTAGTAAAGATTGCCTGGCGCAGAAAAAGGCTGGACGGGGGAATAAAAGCATGAAATTCAGCGGGTGGGTATTCTTAATTTTCTCATGGGGTTTAATTATCGGCATGTTTATTTTCTGTCTTTTGAAGGTTTTCTCAAAAAAGGAGAAAAAATGAAGAAGATTTTATCTATTCTACTTATCTTATTCATCCTGCCGGTTTTTTGCGGTTGCGCGCCTTTGATTATCGGCGCAGCTGCCGGAGGCCTGGGGGCTTATGCTATAAGCAAAGATACGGTACAGGGGGATAGCGATAAAAACTTTGATTTGCTTTGGGAGTCAGCGTTAAATGTTTCTAAGCAATACGGCATCATTCAGCAGGAAAATATTTCTACGGGTTATATTGAATTAACTGCCGATTCAAGCAAGGTTTGGATACGCTTCATACGCTTAACCCGGGCTACTACCCGAATCAGGATATCCGCGCGGAAGTTTCATTTCCCCAATATGGACCTGGCCCAGGACTTATTTGTCAAGATTATCAGCGGGGCGCAATAAAGCCCCTGCATAAGCATTTTAATATTTCTTTTCTTTTTGAGAAATTTGTGTACAATATATAAAAATAGTTAATTCCAGCCGAGATAGCTCAGTGGTAGAGCGCGGCCCTGAAAAGGCCGGCGTGGGGGGTCCGATTCCCTCTCTCGGCATTTTAATAAAAAAATGGACGGATCAACTAGATCCGTCCATTTTTTCTTCTATACGTAAACTTATATCTTTTTTACGTTAGTTGCCTGGTCACCTTTAGGGCCTTGAGTGACTTCAAACTCAACTTCATCACCCTCTGCTAAAGATTTATAGCCTTCTCCTGTGATAGCGCTAAAATGTACGAACACATCCTTGCCATCTTCAGAAGTAACAAAGCCGTAACCTTTTTGGTTGGAAAACCACTTTACTTTACCTTTTGCCATTTCTAATTCTCACCTCCTCTACGAATAAAAAAAATCCGCAAAGCATGGTTTGTTATTTGTTGCTGCTTTGCGGATTGTACTTGTTGCTAAACAATTTCTTTACTTCTCCTCTAAACTTAACTTACGAACTAAATATACCATGAATTGCCTGTTTGTCAACATTTTTTATGCTTTCCTGGTTCAGGCTCTGCCTCAGGGGAGAGGGAGGATCCATAAAGTTTAAGCGGGTAATTGACTATTACTCAGGAATTGGTATAATGTGGGGCAAATTGCCGATGTAGCTCCCAGCCGTAGGCTGGTCCGCCTACGGCGGAAGTTGGTAAATTGCTTTTTTATGCCGATGTAGCTCCCAGCCGTAGGCTGGTCCGCCTACGGCGGAAGTTGGTAAATTGCTTTTTTATGCCGATGTAGCTCAGTTGGTAGAGCAGGACTTTCGTAAAGTCAAGGTCGGTGGTTCGATTCCACTCATCGGCTTAATTTAAAACACTATGGCTAGATTCCGAGAAGTTTTAAGAAATCGTAATTTCTTCCTCTTATGGCTGGGCCAGATCATTTCACAGCTGGGAGACAGGCTTGGCCAGATGGCCTTGATTGCCTTTGTTTACCTGCGCGCCCCAGGTTCTACCTTGCAGATTGCCAAGATACTTTCTTTCACCATAATCCCAGTCTTTATTATCGGCCCGCTTGCCGGTGTTTATGTAGACCGCTGGGACAGGCGCAGGACAATGTTTGCCTGCGATTTCTTGCGCAGTTTGTTAGTCCTGGCTATACCCTTGTTTCTATTCTATGCGAAAAGTTTAGCCCCGGTTTACCTGATTATCTTCATCGCTTTCTCTATCGGCAGGTTTTTTGTCCCTGCCAAACTTTCGATTATCCCCGATTTAGTTGATAAAAAGGACCTGCTTATAGCAAATTCCCTGGTGAATACAACCGGGATGATTGCCGCGACCTTAGGGTTTGGGATTAGCGGTGTGCTTGTAGAGTGGTTAGGTGCCAGAAGTGGTTTTTATCTTAATTCTTTGACATTTTTAGTCTCAGGGACGCTTATTTTCTTGATCTCCAAAAGGTTTGTGGTGGAAATGGACTTCAAGAAGGTAGGGCAGGAGATTATGGAAGTAATCAGGAAATCAGTATTCCAGGAGATTAAGGAGGGGGTATTTTACTTTATCCGTAAGAAAGATATCCGCTTTACCGCCGCGATTATCTTTGCGCTTTGGTCCGCATTAGGCGCGGTTTATGTGGTAATCATTGTTTTTGTACAGAATACCCTGCACTCCACAACTAAAGACCTGGGGTTACTGGTGATGTTTTTAGGCATTGGTTTATTCCTGGGTTCTTTGGTTTACGGTAGGTTTGGCCAGCGTATCTCGCATTATAAGGTAATTTTTACTTCTTTGGTCTTAAGCGGAATAATGCTGGACATCTTTGCCCTGGGAATATATAATTATCCCAATTTTGCCATGGCCGCGTTGTTGGCACTGTGTTTGGGTTTGACTATCGCTCCCATCATGATTGCCTCCAATACCATTATTCATAGCGTCAGCGATAATGAAATGCTGGGCAAGATTTTTAGTTCATTTGAGATAGTTATGCATCTGGGTTTCCTGGTTTTTATGTTTATCAGCAGTATATTAGCGGAAAGATTTTCTCATTTATTGATTCTAGTCATCGTGGGCGCTTTATTAAGCCTGCTTGGGTTAGTAAATTTATTTTTTAACCGAAAGGCGGCATGGTTAAGTTAGCGGAAAATAAGCACTATTCGGAAAATAAGCCTACCTGTAGCATGCCTCTGCCAAAGAAGGTTTGTATTTCCTTGATTCAGCATTTGGGTAAGATTTGCGTGCCGGAAGTAAAGGTCGGGGATATGGTTTCTTGCGGGCAGAGAATTGCCTCTTTGCCCTCCGGGGTATATTCGCCGATCCATGCTTCAATCTCCGGTACGGTATCGGCTATTCAAGATTGCCCACATCCGGTCATCGGCCGGGCCAAGGCGGTAATCATTCAGGGCGATGGCAAAGAAGATATGGATTTCTCCAAATCCATCCGTAGCCAGTCCTCCAGTCTTACAGCGCAGGAATTGAGAGATATTGTTCTGGAGGCAGGGATTGTCGGGATGGGCGGGGCGAGTTTTCCTACTCATATCAAGCTCAATCCTCCTAAGCCGGTGAATACTTTGATTATTAACGGCGCCGAATGCGAACCGTATTTGACTGCGGATAGCCGCCTGATGGTTGAGAAAACAACGGAAATTGTTCAAGGGATCAGGTTAATTGTTTCCTGCCTTGGTATAAAAGATGTTTATATCGGGATAGAGGATAATAAGCCGGAGGCGATCAAGGCTTTCTCAGTCTTTGATGATATTAAGGTAAAAGTACTGAAATCGGATTACCCGCAGGGAGGGGAGAAACAGTTGATTCGCAACATTTTAGGTAAGGAGCTTCCCCGCGGGAAATACCCTTTTGATATTGGAGCTCTCGTCCAGAATGTAAGTACCATGTTTGCGATTTATGAAGCAGTATATAAGGGCAAACCGTTGATTGAGAGGATTGTTACTGTTACCGGTTCTTGTATCAAAGAGCCGGTTAATCTTTTGGTGCGTATCGGCACGCCGATTAAAGATCTTATTGAATTCTGCGGTTTGAATGAGGAACCAGCCAAGATTATTATCGGCGGCCCGATGATGGGGATTGCCCAGTATACGGATGAGGTGCCGCTTATAAAATCCAGCAACGGCTTGCTGCTGATGAATAAGAAAGAGGCGCAGGGATTAGAAGAACAGCCTTGTATACGCTGCGCCGCTTGTGTACGCGCCTGCCCTGTAGGGCTTATGCCTTGCCAGATTAATCTGGCTTCAGAAAGGTCTCTCTGGGAATTAACTAAAGAATATGGAGCCAGCGATTGCATTGAATGCGGCATATGTAATTATGTTTGTCCGGCAAACCGCAGGTTGTTGCAGACGATTAAAATGGCAAAACTGGAGGGGGTAAAGTAAAATGAAGGAAATCGCCCGTTACGGTTTTATCCTGGCCTTCATTTGCATAATCGCCGCGGGGTTATTATCGGGGGTTAACGCGCTTACCCGTTCTAAGATTATTGCCCAGGCATTAGCAGAAGAGCAGGCGGCGCTTAAAGAAGTTATGCCTGGAGCCGCAAAGTTCGCAGAGGTAAAGTCAGGCCAGGATATATTGTATTATAAGGCGTTTGATAGCCAGGATATCCTGATTGGTTTTGTTTTTAAGGCCAGCGGTAAGGGATATTCCAGCGTAATTGAGACCTTAGCCGGCATTTTTCCTGACGGCAAGATCAGCGCTATAAAGGTAATATCTTTAAATGAAACTCCGGGTTTAGGTATGCGGATAACCGAAAACAACTTTACCAGCCAGTTCAATAACCAGGATGCTTTAAGTTTATCGGCAGTTCAGGCAATCAGCGGGGCGACAATTTCCAGCCGGGCGGTAATAGATTCAGTAGAGAAAAAAGCGCAAGGATTACAGGAATTAATTAAAAATGAGAAATAGCCTTATAGTTTCCGGTTCTCCGCATATCCATAAACAGGAATCCGTTTCCCGGATTATGTGGACAGTTGTGTTGAGCACTATTCCGGCTGGAATCGCCGGTGTAATTATATTCGGTTTAGACGCGCTTTGGGTTACTTTAGTTGCGGTTATTGCCGCGGTCTTAACTGAAACAGTATTTGAGATATGGACTAAAAAGAAGATTACGGTTATGGATGGTTCAGCGGTAATCACCGGGATATTACTGGCCTATAACCTTCCTTCCAATGTGCCTTTGTGGCTGCCTATAGTCGGGGCGGTATTTTCCATTTCTATCGGCAAGCAGGTTTTTGGAGGGTTGGGACAGAATATTTTTAATCCCGCATTGGTAGGCAGGGTGTTTCTTATGGCCTCCTGGCCCAAATATATGACTACCTTTGTTAAGCCGCTTAGTTATGACGCGATAACCTCGGCGACCCCCCTGGCTGCGCTTAAAGAAGGTAAAATCCTGGAGCATATTTCTTATCTGGATTTATTCCTGGGTAAACGCGGAGGATGCCTAGGTGAAGTTTGTATATTAGCGTTATTGATCGGTGCGGCGATTTTATTATACAAGGGTTATATCACCTGGCATATCCCGGCAACCTATATTCTTACTACAGCTGTATTTGTTTATATATTTGGGGCCAAACAGTTATTCCAGGGAGATTGGTTGTTTCATATATTAAGCGGCGGCCTGATTTTGGGCGCATTTTTTATGGCAACAGATTATGTGGCTACGCCATTAACCGTCAAAGGGCAAGTTATCTTTGGCATAGGTTGCGGTTTGTTTACGGGAATTATCCGTATCTGGGGCGGTTATCCGGAAGGCGTATCATATGCCATATTAATGATGAACGCGGCAACTCCTTTTATTGATCGTTATACTAAAAACAGGATTTACGGATCAAGATGAAGAATTTAATCCAGGAATTTACTAAGGGGATAATTAAAGATAATCCCACCTTTATTTTAGTTTTAGGATTATGCCCGACACTGGCAGTTTCTGTATCAGTAGCTAATGGCATAGGGATGGGGATTGCAGCTACCTTTGTGCTCCTGGGCTCAAGTGTTAT
>Ga0268276_1002766_pt1 | contig 14499 bp, 14 predicted proteins | sample saktaG_4_FD_190145 | JGI IMG/M metagenome (GOLD analysis project Ga0268276, IMG submission 190145) | Saline water microbial communities from Sakinaw Lake, British Columbia, Canada - sak_2010_1_5_45m | ecosystem: Environmental > Aquatic > Non-marine Saline and Alkaline > Saline ...
ATCCCTGTGCAGTTTCTTGAGCCCCGCCCTGATCTCCTCTCTGAATCCGGGGTCCAGTGCCGAAAGAGGTTCGTCAAGGAGTAGAATTTCCGGGTCCACCATCAGTGCCCTTGCCATGGCGACCCGTTGCAGTTCTCCGCCGCTCAGATTGAGCGGAAATCGATTCAGGATATAGGAGATATCCAGATTTTCCACCAGGCGGTCGAATGTTTCATCGGACCGGTTTTTCTCGATCCTGTGGAAATGCAATCCATAGCGCATATTTTCGCGGACAGTCAGGTGAGGGAAGAGCGAGTAGTCCTGATATACTATGCTTACCCCGCGTTTCTCGGGGGCGAGTCCGGTAACGTTTTTCTCGCCGATATGGATGCTCCCGCTCTTTGTCGGAATCAGCCCGGCTATTGCTTCGAGGAGGACTGTTTTCCCGGCGCCTGTCGGTCCCATCAGGACGAAAAACTCATTTGTGCCTATGTCGAGATTAATGTCAAACAGATTGAAATCTTTAAGATGGAGGTTGAGATTTTTTATACGTATCATGCCGTCTTTTCCCTGTCGTGGAGAGTAAGTATCCTCAGAATCAGAAAGAGTGTCAGGCATATGAAAACCAGCCATACCGCCACAGGTTGAGAGTATTTAAGTCCAAAGGCCTCGAATCGCTCGTATATCATGACCGGGGCGATCATGGGGTGGTAGGCGACAATTACCACTGCGCCGAACTCGCTTATCGCCCGGGCGGAACACATAACGATTCCTACGAGCATGCTGCGCCACGCGAGGGGGAATGTTATCCTGAAAAAGGTGCTGAACATGGACGCCCCAAGACTGCGTGATACCTTCTCAAGTCTTGGAGAAATACTCTCGAACCCGCCCTTGACGGCATTTATGTAAAAAGGCATCCCAACGAATGTCAGTACCACAACTATGCCGGTTACGCTTCCCATGATACGTATGCCGACCTGGCTGAACAGTTCGCCTAACCAGTGGTTCTTTCCGGCAACGCTGAGTATCGCTATTCCCACAACGGGGTGAGGGATAACTATAGGCAGGTCGATTATACTCTCTATCAGTTTTTTACCTCTGAAATCACTACGGGCCAGCACATAGGCGAGTGGTGTCCCGAAGACAAATGAAATCAGGGCTGCCAGTCCGGCTGTATAAATACTCAGCCAGATCGACCTGACAACATCCTTATCTTTTATGGTTTCCTTCAGCATCGCAAAAGATGGCGCTGTCATCATCTCGACAAGGGGAAGAAGGATGAACGCCATAATTACGATGCCGCAGGAGACGGTAATCCAGAAAAATGGTTCTCTTTTTGTCACTTAGTCTTTGACCTCAACCAGTTTTTGCAGTTCTGCCGGGAGGGATTTCTTCATTTCCGCGGTGGGCACCCTGCAGGGTATAAAGGGAGGCTGCCCCATGTCCTTCAATATCTGAAGGCCGCCTTTTGGATCAAGCATGTATTCCAGAAAAGCTATGGCCGCTTCTGGGTTAGGTGCGTCTTTGATCAGGGTTACACCATACGTACATGAGATCCCCTTGATGATCATTGTGGTTCCCGGTTTCGTACCGGTAACCTCTACAAAGGACTGTTCATATACAGGATCGTACTTGTAATTTCCAAGATTAATTTCATCAGGAAGGACAATATATTTCAGGCCATGCTGAACGGCGACTGATAGATATTCCCAGGCGTAGTCCATATTCCCGGTCTGGAGCAGTGATATCAACTCCACCGATTTGGGGCGTACATTTTCCTCGGGGCGGTTTGCAATCAATTGTTTGTAGAGGCCGGGTTTATTCAGCGCCTTTTCCGCGAGCTGCATTACCATGAGAGAACGATATCCGCAGGGATCGAGATTCGGATCGGAATGCCCCCATACGACATCCTTCTTCTGGAGGATTTGATACCAGTTGTCCGCGTTTACCGTGTCGGCATAAGCGCTTTTGTCGGTGTAACAGAGGACGAGCTGATTGGTAGCGAAGCGGATATTACAGTTCGCATAACCGGGTATGAGTAGTTTGTCTATCACTTTGTAATCCGCCGATGCCATGATGTCGCAGGGTTTGCCTATATCCGTTATCTTTCGCGCGCAATTTTGGCTTCCGGCAGCCTCACGCTGAAGATCGACACCGGGATATTTGGCCTCGAATGCCTTCTCCATGGCCGCGAATGGGACAGAAAGGCTGCCTGCGTGAAACATGATCAGCTTACCGGAAGGACCGGCAAACGCGAATGTCGAGAAAAGCACAACTGTTGCACATAATAAGAGCACAACGACAGGTCTTAATAAACTCCTCTTTTTCATCATAAACTCCTTCTTTTGATTTATTTTTGTTTCTGGCAACGGTAAACGGGCAACCATATCTTACGTGGCACACCTACCATATTTGTTATTCCACATCAATATGAAATATTAATAGTCAGTTTGAAGTATTAATGGTTATTATTTCATTTTTATTGATTTTCCTTGTCCTGCGTGGTATTTTTTAAACTATGGATAAATTGCTTACGACAAAGGAACTGGCCGGATTTCTGAGACTGAATGAGAAGAAGGTATATCAACTCGTAAAGGAAGGGAATATTCCCCATGTGCGGATTGCCGGCAAGTGGCTCTTCCCGGAAAGGCATGTCACGAGATGGATAGATGAAAATGTGCAGAGGGAAAGAGATATCCTGATTGTGGGAAGCAATGATGTCCTTATGGAAAGACTTGTGCTTCTCTATTCCCAGGAAAATTTTCCGGGGTCCGTGGCTTTCTATTCGTCAATGGGCAGTTCCAGGGGTGTGCACGCTCTCTCTCTGAAAAAAGGGCAGGTATGCTGTACTCATCTTCTGGATACGGAGACAGGAGAATATAATCTTCCCTTTCTCGACAGAGTTCTCCCGGGACAGAGATATGTAGTTGTTAACCTGTGGCGCAGGAAACAGGGGCTGATTGTGAAGAAAGGCAATCCCATGGGACTTCGAGGACTGGAAGACGTTATAGAGAAGAAGGCGAGATTCATAAACAGGAACGAAGGGTCCGGCACACATGTCCTTCTGGAATATTTTCTGAAAGAGAAGGGTTTGGACAAAAGAGATATCACCGGTTTTAATGAAGAAGTCGACAGCCATCTTGATGTGGCCCTCAAGGTTTTTTTCGGTGAGGCGGATGTGGGGTTAGGTATAGAGTATGTTACGTACCCCCTGGGTCTGGATTTTCTGCCGCTCAAGGAGGAGATGTTTGACCTTGTTATTCCCGTAGAACTGTGGTCCACGAGCGTCATAAAAGGGTTCATGAATTACATAGACCCGGTCAGGATAAACAACCTGTCCAAAAATCTCCCCGGCTACAACCTGAAAGATACAGGAAAGATCAGATTTGAGAATTGATGGTCTTGAACTGAATGGCGAGCGCACTTCTGAGTTATTTGTCCAGCCGCATAAAACTTCAGGCTCCTGTCTGGAGATGTAGCGGAAGCCCGGAGGGGGTGTGAAAACTAAGAAAAAAACTTTTCACTGGAGAGGGTGGACCACATTTGTGGTCACCATATCCTTTATCGTAGACACTCTGTCGGGGATTATTCTTTATATTGCTCCTCCAGGAAGAATTGCCAACTGGACCAACTGGAAGATCTGGGGACTTACAAAAGAGCAATGGGGAGCAGTGCACACCATATTTGGGTATGTTCTTCTACTGATTGTAGTTGCCCATCTGTATTTCAATTGGAGGCTCTTTGTCAGTTTCCTGTGGAACAATGCAAAAAAGGTTTTGAACCTGAAGTGGGAGCTGACTCTGTCCGTCGTGGTCTGCCTCGTTATATTCCTTGGATCTATCTGGAATATTACCCCTTTCAGCACCATCATGGAAATTGGGGAACACTTCAAGCAAGGTTGGGAACAAAGCGAGGCAAGAGCGCCACTGGCACACGCAGAGTTGCTCACCCTTAATGATTTTGCCGAGAGCATCAAAGTGCCGGTGGAACAAATAACGGAGATACTGAAATCCCTGGGGTATGCCTTCGTTGGCATTCATCAGACCGTCGGGGACATTGCCAAGGCCAATAATATTTCTCCCAACAAGCTCTATGAGGATATTAAGGCCGGTGGTGTCAACCCCGACCCTGTCTCTCCTGAAAACATTGAGGGCTCCGGGATGGGAAGGAAAACCCTGAGGGTAATTTGTGAAGAACAGGGTTTGTCCCTGGAAAAAGTTCTTTCAAGATTGAAAGAACAGGGTTTAGAGGCCAAACCCGATGATCAACTGAAAGACCTGGCCACACAACTCGGGAAGAAGCCTACGGAGATGCTTAATATCCTTAGTGAAGAATAAAAAGGATATCGACCGGGGGCGAGGACATCTTCCTTGCTGTTGGTTTTCCGAATCGGTCCATTCGTGCACCATTTCAGTTCGTAATGATTACATCTATGGCGACCCCAATACATCCTTCCCGCAATCATCGGTACAGCATCCATATTTTGAGCCGGTTTTTTGACATACAAGAGACCGCCCTGCCTGAAACAGCTTTTGACAGTTGACAGAGAATGTCGTTGTTATTAAATTATAACAGTAGGGTAAATATAGTATAGACAATTAAAACTAAATGGGAGGTGTACCATGAAGATCAGTGCTCGCAACATAATGAAGGGGAAAGTCAAAGCCGTGAAAACTGGTGCAGTAAATGATGAAGTAGTGGTTGAGCTGCCGGGTGGTTCTGAAATAGTTTCCATCATTACAAAATCTTCAGCGGAAAAACTGGATTTGGCTCCCGGAAAAGAAGTTTACGCCATAGTCAAAGCATCCAATGTCATGATCGGTGTGGATTAAATGATTAGATGAACTTTTTAAGTTGAGTAGATGGTACTGGCGGCTTCATCGTAAGCTGCCAGTACCATTCTATAAATGTACTTCATCCCCGGGCGGGTAGATGCAACATGACCTCTTTCCACCCGTAACTCTTGATTCTGACAACTGCCCACCCTTGAACCGTTGTAGATGGCTTCAATAACCGGTACATTTTATTTTCTCTTTTATCACTACCGCGCATTACCAAAGAAAGCTGCTACATAAAAGCATTTTCCCAAAAACAAAACTTCAAATACAAATCTTCCAGAAATCAGGGCGGGACTGTGATCAGCAGAAAATATTTCAGGTTGAAAGATTATCAATTGTTCAGCCTGAAATTCCGTCACCTTTACAATTGACTTTGGCCAATGTAAGTGCCAAAAGCCCCTATGGCAAATACTCAATCAAGAACCTACTGGAAAATTATCATCGCTCTCAGCCTGGTGCACTTCAGTGGGGATTTCTACAGTTCTTTCATCAACCCGCTGTTTCCCGTGTTTATGGATAAGATGGGGCTTAGTCTGACCCAGGTGGGTCTTCTGGCGGGGATTTCCCGTTTTTTGATGTTCATTGTACAGCCCATGTCAGGCTATTGGTCTGACCGGTATCCCACCCGCGGTATTCTCTTGATAGGGTTGCTCATGCCCATCCTTTTTATTCCCCTGACGGGAATGACAACCGGTTTTTACGGATTACTTTTGTGTATTGCCATCGGCTCCATGGGGTCTTCCCTATTTCATCCCCCGGTCACAGGTATGGTGCCTCTATATGCCGGTCCAAAACTTGGGCTGGCCATGTCCATTTTTAATACGGCCGGTACCCTGGCCTTCGGGGTGGGGCCCATCTTTATCACTTTGTATGTGGCCCGGTTCGGTCTCAGCGCCATGCCGGCTACCATGATCATAGGCCTTTTGATCTGGGTGTATTTCTATCGGGTCATCCCCAAGCCCCAGGGAAACGGAATGGCCCAGTATGGTTTTTGGGAGACCCTCAGGCAGACCCTGGGCAGTGTCTGGCAGCCGATCCTGCTGATCTGGATCGTCATGGTTATGCGAGCGGTGGTTGGTCAGTCATTGATTACCTTTATGCCAGTTATCTGGGTTCAGAAAGGGCATAGCATTGTTTCCGCCGGTGTTCTCTTTTCCATCTTTACCCTTTCAGGGGCGGTGGCCGGGATTACCTGCGGTTATCTTTCGGACCGTATGGGATACAAACGCCTGCTGTGGATCACGCATGGTCTCATGACCCCTTTTCTGCTTGTATTTTTGTTGGTTCCCGGAAACTGGATTTATCCGGCTACGATATTGGCAGGCGGATTTAATATGGCTTCCCTGCCCCTCGGCGTGGTGATGGCCCAGAAAATCGCCCCCAGGGGCCGCTCCATGGTAGCCAGTCTGATGATGGGACTGGCTTTTGGAATCGGCGGTGTTTTTTCCCCCATCGTCGGTAAGCTGGGCGACATCTTTTCCATTCAGAGCGTACTGCTGATTATCGTATGCATTCCCCTTTTCTCCCTGATTCCAATTTATTTTATTCCTGAAGTAGGGAATTACACGGATCAACAACCCTGATATGGCCGCGCTGAATTAGCGAACGGAGTGCCACCGATAAGCCGTGTCTTCAAATACAAGTCCTTAGGGCGGCTGGTCGGGCCAGATCATTGAATGCGGGATGAAACATGCTACTACCTGACAAATTGTTTCCCTCTCATTCCGGCTAATGGTTTGCTTCCTGAAGTCGAGGAAATTAATCGGGATCGAATGATTGTATATTTCTTTTCGTAATCAGTGATGATTAAATAAAAGGGCGCTGTTGTCCCTAATTACCCAAACAATTGTATTTTGCTTATTCAGCCATAGATAACTTATTATGATAACTTATTATAGGGTATTATTTAAGGGGGATCAACTTAATTATTTTTTCTTATTTTTCTCAGCTTTACGTTTCTATAACTTTTTACCACTCACATATGCAAGCTGGGCCGACTCTAAACTGTGGTGGGGTATTTCTCGATAAGGGATCGCTTCCTCTTTAAACTCAAAAATTTCTGACAACCCTCCCAGATTTAAACCAGCATCCTTTAATGATTTATGTTTTACTTCTTTCATTCTAAACTTTTCTATTTCTTTGAGAAGTTCATTTATATGATTTACTTTGTATGTATCCAAAAAGAGTCCTCCAATTGGATCACAAACAAGCAGTATCCCACCCGGCGCTAAAACCCGAATGGCTTCTCTAAACAGTACCTTTCTATCCGGTACGCGAATCTCATGAAAGGTTAAAGCGCTAACCACTACCTTAAATTTTCCATCTCTAAAAGGTAAATTCAGAGCGCTGCCATGCTGGAAAGTACAACGCTGGTGGACGTTTTCAACTATTGCGTTTTTTTGAGCTCCGGCTTTACTTATCCCCATAAACGACCATCCTTTTGACCAAGTATCCACCCCATACACTTGAGCATTAGGGAAGCGTTTTGCAATTTTAATTGCGATAGGGCCAAGTCCAGTGCCAATATCCAGAACTCTTCCATATCCATCCCAAATCGCAGCCACCTCATCTAAAAAAGTTTTGTAAAACTGTCTTAACTTGTAAGGATCTACACACCAACCTAATGCATAGTAAAAATAAATTCCAGAAAAGACAAACATAGCTCCAAAAACCAAGCCGAGCATCAATAGCCAGCTTGAGGTATTAAATATTGAAAAAAGAATAGCTAAAATACCTGCTCCAATAGAACCCAAACTTATATATTTCAATGCATTGTATCCATAATAAGTTACTTGCATAGTTTGTTCCTACTTTTTCTGAAAAATTATTTAGAATTAATTCATACCTTCCTCAATTTAAAACTATATTTACTTATTTAAAACGTATTTCTCTGCTACTTTTTCAGCCTCGGCTACTTCAATATAAATTTCTTCTCTCTTGGGTAAATTTAACGCATAATGATGGATCATGGCTGGAGCGGCAAGGTTAGATGAGGCTTCGCTATCGTTGCATAGTGGATGAACTATGGCGCAAGTGTCTTCGCTAGTCTCTTGGCCAAGGCAACAATTGTCAGAATCGGTGGCAAACCAGAAGACGTCGGGAAAACGCTGGCATCACAAACGAAAAGGTTGTCCATCTTGGTTTGCAGATCTTTATCCACGACTTTTCCAATAGCAGCGGTCCCCCCGGGATGACCGCCCTGCACCTTCGAGACTACAATAGAGTTGCTATCTGCGCCTGCTTTGACCAATATCTCCTTGGATATCGAGGAGCCCTCCCTTAGCGTTGCCCAGTCATTCTCAGTCACCGGCTTGGAGAATGTTCCATCTGCATAGACACGTCCGAACGGATCATCAGCAATTTTGTTCATGATGCCAAGCAAGCGATCTGTAGGCAGAAAAATGCCTTTCACCCCCAACTCGGTGTACCTTACAAGCCTTGGCTGATTCAAAGAGGGAGACAAGATGAAACTCTTGCCCTTGTGGGATCCATGATAGACAAGCGACATTGTCGGCTCATTGGTCTGGCTAAGATCTTTAGTTACCCCATAAGTACTCACAAGTAGATCCATAAAGAAACCAGAACCTGCGTCCTCGACTCCCGATTTCAGCAGGATCACGGGTGTTTCCACCCCACCAGCAGCAAGGATGACCACATCTGCCAGAATCTCGACGGCGTGTATGTGCCCGTTTCAGAGATGACCCCTCCCAACTCGTACCTCAAGGTCCCCCGTCGCGATGTCAGGACCACCGACGGTCTGTCTCTCACCCTGATCAATCCGGCCTCTATATGACCCGCCAGGTAAACGAACTGGCTATGGAAAGGCGTAACTTTCAAGGGCACATCACCAGTCTCAATCCCATCAGGCCCGAGAATGCCCCGGATCCCTGGGAAAAAGAGGCGCTGGAATCGTTCGAGGAAGGGGTGAAGGAGACCGGTTCCATCGAAAAGATCTCCGGAAAAGAATATTTCCGGTTCATGCGCCCCTTCGTCACGGAAAAGGCCTGCCTGAAGTGTCATGCTTTCCAGGGTTACAAGGAAGGGGATATCCGGGGAGGGATCAGCATATCGATCCCCATGGAACCCCTGAGGACCATTGAACGATCCCGCAGGATCGAACTGACCCTTGCCCACGGTTTTCTATGGATCATCGGCCTCACCGGAATCGGTCTGAGCACACAACGTCTGCGGAGCCAGACCCTTCGGCGTGAAAAAGCGGAGGAACAGATCCTTCTGCTCTCCATTACCGACCAGCTTACGGGTCTGCACAACAGGCGGGGGTTCCTGGCCCTTGCCGAGCAGCAGCTAAAAGTATCGGACCGGACAAAAAGGGGTTTTCTGCTCTTTTTTGCCGATCTGGACGGGATGAAGGGGATTAACGACACCCTGGGGCACAAGGAGGGGGATAACGCCCTCATCGAAGTGGCGGCGGTCCTCAACGAGACCTTCAGAGCATCCGACATCATAGCGCGGATGGGAGGGGATGAATTTGCCGTCCTCGCCATCGATATGGCGGAAGAGAATGCCGACATCCAGATGCCCCGGCTGCAGGAACAGATTGAAAGGTGCAATGCTCAGGAAAACCGCAGATACAGCCTTTCCATCAGCATGGGCTGCTCCTGCTATGACCCGGAAAATCCCCGTTCAATCGACGAACTCATGGCTCAGGCTGATGAACGGATGTACGAGCAGAAGAGAAGTAAAAAATCCTGAAATGCCCTCTTTGCAAGCCTGCTCAAGATAACGGGTCGATCCTAGGAGGATGGGTGTTAATAACTGGCTTCTTTCACTCTTTCTTCGATAGCTCCTACGCAGTACGGGTTGAAATCTGCTACTCGAAGCTGTTCTTCCAAAAACAAGAGTACCAATAAATAATGGTTAATCTTACGCGATAAAGTCAATGGCGTTGATAAGTAGATACCGTTCTTGTGAACCGAAGGGGACCATTGGCGGAGCGGGTCTTGTGTCTTTCCACTCCATAAAAATAGCGGATCATCTGGACTCCGGTTTTCACGCGGAGTGACGACTTTTTACGGGTGCATCATAATTGATGGACTTGAGGACTCTGTCTCTCCGCTTTTCGCCTTATATGGCGATAAAATTACCCGCTTCGATACACCTGTCCCAGAATTCATTTGCTCCCTTTAGAAGAGCCTCTTTTGGCAGATAATCCCTTGCAACGTCGTCAAGGACTTGCGGTGACAGTGTGCCTTTTTCCACGAGTTCCCTTCCGGCGCGGCGCGTGGCCTCTTTTATCTCTTTTATCTGTTCACCAATAAATTTCTCCAGTGTGAAGATATAACTTGACGGCCGCACTACCGCTCCCACAAAACGGGACTGCATGTTGCGGCACATACGCTCCATCTGATCAATGAGCCCGTCGAAATTATCCCGTTCATAGAAACCGCATACACTGACCAGGACGACATCAGCGGGACTTCTCCCGTCCCTCGGCGGATGGCGGTAGTGCCCATCAACAAGTTCGAAATGGGGATCGACGAGCGGTATAATACGATCCAGAAAAGTCTTTGTCTGGGCGGTCATTCCGTCCACGTAAAGGGGGGTTCCTATCACGATACAATCAGCCTGGCTCGCCTTTTCCATAAGTTCCGGCATGTCATCCTTTTGAACACACACGCCGGGGGTTTTTACCCAGCAGTCGAAGCAGCCCAGGCAGTAATTTATTTTTTTCTTCTGCAGGAAAACCGTTTCTACTTCTGCACCTGCCTCTCTGGCCCCTTCCAGGAAATTTTCCAGCAGTATATGGGTCATTCCCTTTTTCATATTCGGACTTCCGTTTACCGCGAATATCTTCATCCATTGCCTCCTTATTGTGTGGCCGGGCAGTGAATATCTCACCCGTGTCTTAATTTCATTATTATGATGTACAGGGTGAAGCCGACTCCTATGCCATTTCCTACTATTACCGGGATCGAGTGTATCAGCAGGCCGTAAATGAACCACAGAAAAAGACCGCTTGCCAGTATCCCGAATGCACCCAATGACAGGTCGGAAGTCTTTTTGGTGCGATATATTTTGACAACCTGGGGTGTCATGGATACCGAGCATATAAACGCCGCCAGAAATCCGATTATCTCAGCTATGCTCATAGATATTCTTTCATGCCTTTTTCTTCGAGGCGTTCCACAACCTTTCGGAGAGCCTGTGAAGCACCCCTTTTACATATGAGGAGCGAATCTCCTGTCTCCACTACAATAAGGTCTTTCACGCCGATCAGCGCCACCATTTTTTCAGGGCTGTATATGAGAGAGTTCGAGGTATCAAAGTTTATAACCTCTCCCTTTGTCGCGTTGCCCATTTCGTCTTTATCCATGACATCCCACAGGGCATCCCAGCTTCCTATATCATTCCATCCGAAATCTCCCTCTATCATGAATACATCGCCTGTCTTTTCCATTACGCCATAGTCTATGGAGACAGGCTTTATATCTCGATAGGTTTCAGAAAGAATATCTTTTTCATATTTTGTGCCGATGGATTTTTCTATCTTCAACAATCCATCGTATAGTTCAGGGATCAGCCTTTTTATCGTGTCTAATATAGCGGATGCCTTCCATATAAACATTCCGCTGTTCCAGAAAAATCTCCCATCTTTTAAAAACGCCTCCGCGGTTGCCGGGTCCGGTTTTTCGCGAAACGACTGTACTTCATATATCCCGGTTTCTCCTATGGTATCGGCAACCCCGCCCTTTTCCATGTAGCCATACCCTGTCTCAGGCCATTCGGGTTTTATGCCTATGGTGACGAGGCAAGCTCTCCTCTTCGCCATTTCGCGCGCGATGGCGAGTGAGGCTAGAAAGCTCTTCGTATCCGCGATGAGATGATCGGAGGGAAGCACAAACATAACGGCGTCGGGATTTCTCTTTCTTATGTGTATCGCGGCAAGGCCGATGCATGGCGCGGTGTTTCTTCCCACCGGTTCGATCAGAATGTTTTCAGCGGGAAGCTGGGGAAGCTGTTCTCTGATCTCATCGGAATGACTCGCGCCGGTGACAATCAGGATATTGTCTTTTCCCACGAGGGGAGTCACCCTGTCCACCGTGTATTGTATGATGGTCTTCTCACCTGTAATGTTCAGCAGGTGCTTCGGCCTCTTTTCTCTGCTCAGGGGCCAGAACCTGGTGCCCTTTCCTCCTGCCATGATTACCGCATACATAGTGTACTCCTCCTGAAAGATCATCTAAAGTTGAAATCAGCCGACGTATATCCGGAAATTCTGCATGAAGAACCACATACGCACAATGGTTTTAAAATCACTTTACCCGGCAAGCATATCTGTCATTTTTTGAGATGGCATAGTATTCGTCGCGTGATAAACCTTGGGACCCTTTTATTCTTTTCTATGGTGATATATTAATGATATCAGTGTCAAGATTTATTTCAGAGGGTCATTTTATTAAGTGTTCATTTTATTATTGACAAAATATTTTTTGATATGTATCGTGCTAGTTAAAGCAGAGGTAACAGGCCTCCGAGTGTAACCGCCTAAAGGTTTTTGCCAATGGCATTACACCGAAGGGTTTTCCCGGAAACGGGGAAGCCTCCCGTGTTTGGAAAGAAGGCTGAACTTTCCATAACTGTTTGTATAATATCCGCAATAGGGGATAATACGATGGTTAATTCACGGGCGCTTCTAAACAACACCTATTCTCCTTATTTTACCCCGTATACATTTATATCTCTTATCTTGCCTTGTGGATTACCGTCTTTAAACAATACATTCTCCAAAGAAAGCATAACGGCAGAGTGTTGTCGTAGCAGTATGCTGAGCCATTGTAAGATCAAGGTGATCAAGTGTCCATCTGAATCTTTTTGACGTTTTACCGACTTACTGTCCAGAAAGTAAGTGCGGAAAAACAGAAGGGAGGTGTCAAATTACAATCCGGAGCAGCGAAGCCTCAATCTCAAAGGTAAAAGGCTTCAAGCTCGCATTTTCGAATCAGGTGAATGGCGGGGTTAGGTGTTAATCTCCTGATATTTACAGCTATTAGCCTTTCACCATAAGCATCAACCTCTTCGTAATAAAACGAAGTTGTTGATAATAAAGACTAACAAACTATCAGGATGGAGGTTATTCCATGGAAACAGAAGAGAAAAAATATCCTGAGGTTCTTCAGAGAGAGACATCCCGTCGTGGATTTCTCAAGGGAGCTGCTGTAGCGGCGGGAGGCGCCGTTGCGCTGGCAACAATTGGTGTCATAAAACCCGCTGCTGTCAAGGCCGCTAACCCGGCACCGCCTCCCAAGATGATCAAGCATCTGTTTGTCGAACGTCAGAACTGTACAGGATGCCGGGGATGTGAATTTGCATGTTCCCTGTTCCACGAAGGAGTTGTCAGGCCTGAAGCTGCGAGAGTACATGTCAACAAGTATAAAGGTATCATCGATATCCCGGTAATTTGCTGGCATTGCGAAGATGCACCCTGTATTGCAGCGTGTCCCGTTGAGCCTACGGCTATCTACAAGGATGAAAAAACGAACGGCATCCTCTTGAATAAGGATACGTGTCTCGGTGCCAAGTGCAGTAAATGTGTGGAGGCATGCCCGGCACAGTTCCTGAGGTTGCATCCCGATACAGGACACCCTCTGACATGTGACCTTTGCGGTGGCGACCCGGAATGCGTGAAAGCATGCCTGGCACAATCGGGAAATCCCCAAGGGCCCTGTATTATGGGAGACAAACTCGGTTTCGGTGTGAACCTGGCATATCGCGATGTAACACCGGAGGAAGCTGCTAAGGACATGACTGTCAACTTCTTCTATCCAAATGAAACCGGGGAAAGGAGGGCTATATAATGGCAGCACCACGAGGAGGAAATTTTGGAAAGGTTCTGGAAATCGATTTATCAAAAAAAACCTTTAAAACGCGTACCGTGCCGGAGGAGATATATCAGCAATTTCTTGGTGGGGCGGGCATGGGGGATTACTTTCTTCTGCACGAGTATAAAGCCCATCAGGACCCCCTTGCTGAAAACAGCTTCCTGTATCTCGGGGCGGGCCCACTGGATGGAACGTATTGTCCGTCCACTCGAATGAGCGTCGTCCACATGAGTCCGTACACAAAAAGGCTCAGTCATGCCGAAGTGGGGGCTCATATAGGCGCCGAGATTAAGTGGGCCGGCTGGGACGGCATCTATATCCTGGGAAAATCGAAAAAGCCGGTATGGCTCTATATCCGGAACGACAAAGTGGAGTTCAGAGATGCCAGTAACTTATGGGGCAAGGATACCGCTACAACGGAAGATATGATTGTAGAGGAATTGAAGGATCCCCGGGTCAGGGTCGCCTGTATCGGTCCCGCTGGTGAGAATGAAGTCCCGTATTCCTGTCTTATAGTAGAGCGTTTCAGGGCTGCCGCCAGGACGAGCACCGGCGCGCTCATGGGAAACAAGAAATTAAAGGCTATTGCTATCAAGGGAAGCGGGTATGTTCCCGCAGTTGACAGCGATAAATTCATCAAAGCGGCCAAGGCAGCGAAGCAGTATGCCGTTGACAATGAAGGCTGGCAAGGCATCAAACGATGGGGCACTGCCGGTCTGCTTGAGCTGAAGAACTGGGGCACGGGATCACTCGTTACGAAAAATTATCAGACCACCTGGTTCCCGGACATTGAATACATCGGTGCCGAGGAGGCAAACCGTCGTTTCTGGAAAAGGCATGTG
>Ga0268276_1002768_pt1 | contig 14494 bp, 9 predicted proteins | sample saktaG_4_FD_190145 | JGI IMG/M metagenome (GOLD analysis project Ga0268276, IMG submission 190145) | Saline water microbial communities from Sakinaw Lake, British Columbia, Canada - sak_2010_1_5_45m | ecosystem: Environmental > Aquatic > Non-marine Saline and Alkaline > Saline ...
GCAGCCTCAGCGTGCTGGGGCAGCCCCAGAACCCCATGATGATGCAGCAGCGCCGTCAACCGCCTGACGAAGGCTGGACCGCTTTTCGCGAGCTGCGTAAGGACTACACCGTCCGCGAGGTCAACATCGACTCGGAGGAGATCGATGCCGACATAAAAACCCTGGTCGTTATCCACCCCAAGGATCTTTCGGATAAAGCTCTCTTCGCCATCGACCAGTTCGTGTTGCGCGGAGGACGCCTGATCGCCTGTGTAGATCCCTTCAGCGTGGCTGATTTCGAAGCCAACCAGCAGCAGCAAAACCCTATGATGATGCAGATGGGCGGCGGCGCTGCCGGACCGTCAACACTCGGCAAGCTCTTTGACAACTGGGGCGTGACCTTCGACACCACCAAGGTCGTGGCGGATCTTAGCTGCGCCACCAAGCTGAATTCCGGCAATGGGCGCGTCGAGGACAATCCCGCCTTCCTCTCGTTAAGTAAAGCAAACATGGCGCAAGATGATCTTCTGACCTCGCAGTTGTCGTCCATAATGATGCCCTTCGCAGGTGCGTTGTCGGACAACACAGCCAAGGAGATCACCTTCACCCCGCTTATCACAACTTCAGACGACAACGCCTGCCTGGTGGATCAGATGAGCGCGCAGTTCGGCGTCTCCGCCATGCGTCCTCAGCTCAAGCCTGACGGAGCCCGCCGCGTGCTGGCGGCGCGTTTACAAGGCGAATTCAAAACCGCCTTCCCGGACGGCCCCGAAGTGGCCGCCGACGGAGCGGACAACACCGCGACCAACAAACCGGCCAACATGCTGACATCAGGTTCCAGCACGGTCATGCTCTTCGGCGACGCCGACTTTTTCAATGACCGTTTCAGTGTGCAATTGATGAATACCCTCTTCGGTGCCATAGCGCAGCCGATCAACGACAACCTTACGCTCTTCGGCAACACCGTGGAACAATCCGCCGGTCGCGAGGAGCTGATCGGTGTGCGCTCGCGCGGTAAGTTCAACCGTCCGTTCGACAAGGTTGACCAGTTGGAAGTCAAAGCCATGAAGAAGTGGCAGGCCGAAGAGGCGCGTTTGGAAGCCGCACTGCAGGAAACCCAGCAGCGGCTTAGCCAACTGCAACAGCAGAAGACCGGCAATGAGCGCCTAATCCTATCCAAGGAACAGCAGGCCGAACTTGAGAAGTTCCGCACGCAGCAGGCCGATACCCGCAAACAGCTCAAAGAGGTGCGCAAGAATCTCAACCGCGATATCGAGCGTCTGGGCCTGTCGCTGAAAGTCATCAACATCGCACTGATCCCTCTGCTTGTCATCGGCTTCGGCATCTTTCGCGGACTCCGGCGCAAAAAGCGCTGACAGCGCAGGCGGCGGCAAGCGTGATGAGCCTGTCGCCGCTTACGGCTATCGTAGTTTTAGTAATTAATCCTCAACTCATAAAAAGCAGCAAACCAAGGATTAGAACCATGACCAATAAAAAACTTGTCACACTTACCGCCGCGGCCGCCATCCTGGTGGCTCTGGCCTACTTCAGCAACAGCAACCGAAAAGTCAAAACCCCTTCTCAGGTCGGCAAACCGGTTTTGCCTAAAATCGACCTGAGCGAAATCGCCAGAATCGAGACCGGACTGCCCGACAGTCCTAAACTCGTCCTCGAAAGCACCGATTCCGGCTGGGTCATCAAATCCCTCTTCGACTATCCGGCCGACATTGCCAAAATACGGTCCAACCTTCTAGCGCTCAAAGACCTCAAGGTCGGTCACGTCGCAAGCGACAAGAAGCTTGAATCGCCAATGCTGGTGGACCTGCAGAACGATGCGGGCAAATCATTGGCAGCCTTGCGCCTGGGTAAGAAGCACATGCGCCAGCCGACCGGCCAAATGACCCAGTTCGGCGGCGGCGGAGTCCCCTCGGGACGCTATGTTGCCGCACCCGGCAGCGACACGGTGTTGCTGGTCAAAGAGACTCTGGAAGCTTTTGACGGCGACCCCAAAAACTGGACCGAGACGCAGATCAGTTCCATTCCCTCCTCTGACGTCACAGCGATTGAACTGACCGGTCAGGACGAAACACTTAAACTGGAGAAGAAGGAAGGACAATGGACGCTGGAAGGCTTAGGCGAGAAGGAGGAGTTCGACACTTCAAAAAGTTACAGCCTGGAGTCCGCGCTGAGCTACCTCAACTTCAACAACATTTTGGATCCGGCTCTTACCGAGGCGGAACTAGGTATGACAACCGGCGCGGTTTATAAAGTCTTCCTCAAGAGCGGCGAGAGTTATACCGCCAAGCTTGGCAACGCCATGGATGGTTCGGACAAGGCCTTCCGCATCAGCGCCGCCTTCACGCCGACCGGGACCAACGAGATCGAGAATGCTGAAATCACCAAAAAGGTTGAGGCCTTCAATGCCAAAACCGCCAAGTGGATCTATGCCATATCTTCTTACAGCGCCGAAAACATGACTAAAAAACGGGCCGATCTGATAAAAGCGAAAGAAGAGCCCAAGGCAGATGCTAAAAAAGAAGACGAAAACTAATCCGCGATTTGTACTGGCACGGCATGCCGTGCCCCACTCCTAACTCTTCTCTATTCACTCTTAACTCTTCTCTATTTATGGATATCCAGAAAAACACCAGTATGGTCGCTGCCCAGGCACAAACTCTGACCGACATCCGCCAGGAGGTCAACAAGGTGATAGTCGGGCAGGAAAAACTGATCGACCGCATGATCATAGCTTTGATCACCGGCGGGCACATCCTGCTCGAAGGCGTACCCGGCTTGGCCAAGACCACCGCTGTGCGCACACTTTCAGAAGCGCTGGGGCTGCAGTTCCAGCGCATATCGTTCACGCCGGACCTGCTCCCGGCGGATGTCATCGGCACCATGATCTACAACCCTAAAGAGGGAAGCTTCACACCCAAGCGGGGGCCGGTCTTCACTAACCTGCTGCTGGCCGACGAGATCAACCGCGCGCCTGCCAAGGTGCAGTCCGCCTTGCTGGAGGCCATGCAGGAACATCAGGTTACTATCAGCGACAACACCTATAAGCTGCCGGAACCCTTTCTCGTGATGGCCACTCAAAACCCGATCGAGCAAGAAGGAACATACCCTTTGCCAGAGGCGCAAATTGACCGATTCATGCTCAAGTGTGTCATCACCCATCCGTCACGCGAAGACGAGCGCCGTATTATGAACCGCTTCACCCAGAGGCAGACAGCATCGGTGCGTTCCGTGATCACCGCCGAGAAGGTAAATGAACTGCACGAAACCTTGGAACAGGTCTACTGTGATGAAAAAGTCGGCGATTACATCCTCGATATTGTTTTCGCCACGCGTGACCCGAAGACGCATAAGCTTGACTCCCTAAAAGGACAAATCCAGATGGGCGCCTCACCGCGCGCCACGCTATGCCTCAATCTCGCCGCGCGCGCTAACGCCATGCTGCACGGGCGCGCTTACGCGACTCCGCAGGATGTCAAGGAGATCGCCCACGATGTCTTGCGCCACCGCATCATGCTGACCTACGAGGCCGAGGCCGAAGAGATCACCACCGACGCGGTCATTACCAAAATACTCAACACTCTACCCGTGCCGTGATTAATTCTTCAGAATTAATGAAGCAGGTGGGGAAGATCCGAATCCTCACCGCCCGCCTGATTGATGACCGCCTTTCAGGCGACTACCACTCGGTCTTCAAAGGACAAGGTGTGGAGTTCGACGAGGTGCGCCCGTATGTGCCTGGTGACGACATACGCTCTATTGACTGGAATGTCACCGCCCGCACCGGCTCGCCGCATGTCAAACGCTTTTCCGAAGAACGTGAACTGACCGTAATTTTTCTGGTCGACGTTTCCGGCTCGCAGATATTCGGATCGAGTTCCCGCTCAAAATCGGAACTGGCGGCGGAAATCACCTGTCTGCTGGCCATGACCGCCATTCGCAATCAGGACAAAATCGGCCTGATCCTTTTCAGCGACCGCATTCTCAAATCTATCCCTCCGCGCAAAGGCCGCACAGCCGTTATGCGCCTGGTGCGTGAAGTGCTGGCCGCCGACGAAACACGCGAAGGCACTGACATCTCCTCCGCCCTGCGTTTCCTTAACAATGTGCAGAAACGCAAAGCCGTAGTCTTCCTCGTTTCCGATTTTCAGGATGCCGCGTTCGAAAGAGAATTGCGCGTTACCGCCCGCCATCATGATGTCATCGCCTGCCCCATCACAGACCCATGCGAATCGCGCCTGCCGGATGTCGGACTGGTAGAGTTGCAAGACCCGGAATCCGGCGAGCTGCTGCTGGTCGACACCTCGTCACAGGCTGTGCGCCAAGCTTTCGCTGACCGCGCCGACGCCAACGAGAACGATCTGACACGCTTTTTCAAACGCACAGGCATGGACTGTATCCGGCTATCAACCGACGCGCCATACATTGATGAAGTGCGCTCACTCTTCCGCCGTAGAGCGAGTAAGAGATGAGCGAACAGGTGAGCCTCTTGCAAAACCCCTCCGGTGTATTTGCAAGAGAGAAATCAAAATACAGAATTCAGGAGTCAGAATGTGTATAAGACGTTTCTCACGAAATTTTTATGATTCTGAATACTGCGTTTGCAGAACCGACGAAAGAGGTTTTGCCAGCGCCTCAATAGGTTAACTCGATGGATTACAGGCAACAAAAAAAAGTAGGGAAAGAAAGGATGACACTTGTCCGTTCCTCTTTTCATTTTCACCTGCCGCTCTTTACTTGCTACCTCTTACCTATAACCTGTTACTTATTACTTTGCACCTCCTCTCTCGCCTCTGCCTTCACCGCCGATCTGTCGCATGAAGAGGTGTCGTTGCGCTTGGAAGCCTCGCAAGAGCGCATCGACCCGTCGTATGACCTTATGCTGACAATCAAGGTCGAGGCGCCCTCATATCTGGAAATTAAACTTCCTGACCTGCGTGACCGTTTCTCCGGCTTCTCTACCGCCGAAGATTTTTTCATGCCTCCGGTCACGTCTAACGACCGCACACTTCAGACACACCGCTGGCGGCTCACACCTGAACCCGCTGCCGAACGTTACCGCTTGGCGCCGTTTGCAGTGACAATAATAGATAAGCGTCACAACCCGCCACACACATCCTCGTTCGCCACCAAGCCGGTGCTTTTCCCTTCACCCGCTGCAAGGCCTCCCGTGACCGGCGAACCGGAGGTAACGCCCGAACCGGTCTGGATTCCGCCGACCGCAAAAACCGTATCGTTGTGGATCTTATCTATGCTCGCAGGCATAGCACTTTTGGCCGCAGCTTTATTCGGACTCACCAAACTGTCACGCCGGCTACGCGAATACCGCATGTCGCCGGTCGAACGCGCTATAGCCGAGCTGCAAAGACTTCTCAACCGCAACCTGCCAGCCAAAGGGCTGTTCAAAGAGTTTTACATCGAACTGACCATGGTTGTGCGTCGTTATATTGAACGCGAACATGGCATACGTGCCCCCGAGCAGACCACTCAAGAGTTTTTGGAGGCAGCAGCACAACAACCTTCTTTCACGTCCGAAGTTGTCACGCAACTGAAAACCTTTTTGGAATCGGCTGACCTAGTCAAGTTCGCCGGACAAGAAGCCACCATCGCCATGGCCGAAGACGCCACCGTCAAAGCCCGGACGTATATCAATTCTGATGCAACAGAATTTCCAAGTAAGAGTGGATAAGTAAAAAGAGAAGAGTTTGGTTCGAAGAACTGCCATGAAAGAATCACCCACAAAAACCAAAAGTTATGAGTTTGCGAGTTTACCGATTCCCCCTCTTGTCTTTCTCCCTCCTAACTCTTCACTCTTCACTCTTCACTCCTAACTCCTAATTATCCTACCCATGCTTTCTTTCGCCACACCACTTGCCTTTCTGTTACTGCTGCCTTGGTCCGCTGCCGCATGGCGGCTTTACCGAACCGGCACCCGCTCGGGGATTCTTTTTGCCCCGACCGCCCGTCTGCCCGCCAAGACCGCAGGCTGGAGGGTTGCCGCCTCACGCGCCATGCCGTTCATCTTTCTCGCCGGTGCGCTACTGATGATCTTCGCCGCCGCCCGACCGCGAACCGCTCTGGCTCGCCAAACGCGCTCTGTCAATGCGATCGCCATAAACATGATCGTGGACATCTCGGGTTCTATGGAAGCGCTGGATCTTACCCCGCAAGGACAGCCTTACAAGACCCGTCTGGATGTGGTGAAGGAAATGTTCTCCAAATTCGTAGAAGCGCGTCCAGATGACCTGATAGGGCTGGTGACTTTCGGCGGTTTTGCCTCCACCCGCACCCCGCTTACCGCAGACCACCGTACGCTCCTGCATGTGCTGAAAGGCGTGGAGATACCGCGAGGACAAGGATCTGACAAGGAAGAGCTCCAGACCGCCATCGGCGACGGGCTCGCCACCGGCGTCGCCCGCCTGACTGATGCTGAACCACAGACCCGTATCATCATCCTGCTCTCTGACGGCGAATCCAACGCTGGCATCATCACCCCGGAACAGGCTGCCGACGCCGCCGTGAAAACCAACGTGCGCGTCTATACCATCGGCGTTGGTTCCAACAACAGCCGCATCCCGTTCAAAACACGCGACATGTTCGGGCGCGAGACCATCGCATACGCCAATGTGGGGTTTGACGAAAAACAGTTGGAATCGATCGCCGAAACAACCAAAGGGCGCTACTTCAGCGTCAGCGACCATGATGGTCTCAAGTCAGCCCTGGAAGACATAAACACACTGGAAACCACCAGAATCGACCGCCAGATTTACCAGCGTTTTGAAGAACACTTTGTGCGTTACCTGTTATGGGGCGCCGCCTTTGTGGCCATCGCCCTTACCCTCAACATGCAGTTTGTCCGCCGCCTGCTTTAACAACCCGCCATTCACTCTTCACTCTTTAACTCTTCACTACTCACTACTATGCGTTTAGTTTATCCATGGCTGTTGCTTTTACTCTCGGTCATCCCGTTGCTCGGCGTGATATGGCTATGGCTTTTCCGTCGTTCACAACGACGCCTTTCGCGTTTGGTGGCGCCAGCTATGCAATCTAAGTTGATGCCGCCAAAGCAAGCATTCCGCTTCTATACGCAATTCACGATGATCATGGCCGGACTCGCCTTGTTGACTTTTGCCGTGGCCCGTCCTCAATGGGGTCGACGCGACGAAAAAATCCTGACCCGCGGACGTAACCTCGTCATCGCGCTTGACGTATCCCGCTCTATGCTCGCCAACGACGTTCACCCCAACCGCCTTGAGCGCGCCAAGACCGACATCATGGATCTCATCGAAGACCTCAATGGCGATCGTGCCGCGCTTTTGGCGTTCCGTAATAAAGGCAGCTTGATCTGTCCCCTCACAACCGATTACTCCTTTTTACGCCAGGCTCTCGACGGCGCCACTCCTGAATCCGCAGCACGCGGTGAGACCGACCTCGGTGACGGCATACGCAAATCGCTGGAGGCTCTTGACCCAGCCCTCGATGAGTATAATGCCATACTCCTCATCTCTGACGGCGAGGACCTTAAAGGCGACGCGCTGGAAGCCGCCCGCGAAGCCGCGCGTCGCAATATCCCAATCTTCACAGTCGGAATCGGCGATACCGCAGGTGCCACAATCCCGGATGCTAAAAATCAGGGTGTCCAGCAGTACAAAGGCTCTGCCGTGCAGACCTCCCTTACGGCCGAAACCCTGACCGCCATCGCCAACGCCTCAAACGGCCGTTATATTCCCCTCGGCACTGCTGGAACCGCGCACACCACCCTGGGTGCCATCTACCGCAGGCATCTGCGCCAGTTGGCTGCCAAAGAACAGCAAGAGATGATCGAAAACCGTTATCAAGAACGCTACCAACTCTTTCTCTTTCCTGCCATCATCTGCATCCTGACGGCAGCCTGCCTCAGCCGCGGTCGCCTGCGCGGCCACACCTCCCGTCATTTGACCGCAGCTTCCGCAGCCCTCATGCTGTTTGCCTTTCTGCCCCTTTACGCCCAAACCTCCCCCCGCTTGTCCCAGGCTCCCCCGTCTCCCGACTCACAACTCCCGTCTCCCGACTCCACCTCCAACCGTATTGAAATAACAGTCGCGCCGGGTCGCGCTGGCGCCCGTGAGGCGCAAAGCCTGCTGCGCAAAGGCAAGACAGCCGAGGCCGCCGCCGCGTTCATCTCTGCCGCGCGCGGTGCCGACAGGGAGGAAGCCGATTCATACCGCTACAATGCGGCCTGCGCCTATTGGCAGGAGCAGGATACTGAAAATGCCATAATGCAACTGCGCACATTGCTAACTTCCAAAACCTATAGAGCCCGCGCCGGAGAGCTGCTGGGCAAAATTCTTTTAGAGAAGGCTAAGGCCGAGATGGCAGAGAACCCTGCCAACGGCATTAAAGACTTGGATGAGGCCGCGACCGCCTTTCAACGCGCATTGCGCGACACGCCTCAGGATGAGCGCCGACAACGCAACCTGACCCGCGCCGTAGACACCTTGCCACAGGCAAGGGAAAACGCGCACATTGCCAAAGTGCTGGAAAAACACGGACAAACCCCTGGCGACTCCCTAATGGACCGGATGCTGCAAGAACAACGCGCGATTGCGGAAGCGGCTGCAACGCTCTTTACCAATGACGCTCCCGTCATGATCACCAAAGCCGAAGAACTGACGCGCCGCCAAAAAGAGCTTTCAGACCTCTGGATACCGCTCAAACAGCACATGCTGCAGGCTGTGACCAACCAACAGCAGCAGGCATTTTTAGCCAATCAAATCGAATTGGTCCGCGATAGCATGAAGGGTGCCGCAGATGCCCTGCAAGACTTGTTGCCGGAATCAACCTACGAAACAGAAAGGTTGCAACCCCTCGTTTACCCCTTCTGGCAAGCGGTTGCCATGCCACCATCACTGATCGATGAAAACATAATCTGCCAGAGCAACGCCATCCAATCCATCGGTGCCCTTTATTTGAAGGATCGCGACACCCAAAGCGAAGCTCTAGCACTAACCGGCCTTTTCCGCCAACGCTTCCCGGAATGGTGCCAGCAATACCAACAACAGTCCCAATCTGACACCAACATGCCGCCCTTCACCGCTGAGGATCAAGCCAAGATCGAGTCCATCGCCGAGCATACCGAAAAGCTACAGCGGGAAATCATCGAACAAAAGCCGCCTGCGATTGAGAATCGCGCCCTTCAGGTGCAGGCACTAAAAAATCTGCTTGAAATCCGCGAGCTACTGCCGAAAAAACCTAATCAGAATCAGCAGCAGCAGGAACAACAACAGGAGCAACAAGAGCAGCAACAGGAACAAAAGCCTGAACCCAAGCAAGAGGAAGAGCAACAAGAACAGCCTAAAGAGCAGAAGCCTGAAACGCCGCAAGATGTCCAGGAAACACTGCGACGGGCGCTGGAGCGCGAGAAGGAGCACGAGCGGGACAAACAGGAACGGATGCGCAAGATTCCGATCGCACCGGGAGAGCGAGACTGGTGAAAATGATGCGCGGAGCACTGGGCTTTTCGATAGGATCGCAAGAATCGAATAACTCGAATCATTCGATTCTTTTGATTCTATCGCTCCTGTTTTTTCTTTCCGTCCCTGCCGCTACCGCCGCCGGGATCACGGTCCAGGCGACCCCGAACCGAAACTCTATATATCTCGGCGAGAGTTTTAACCTGAATATCGAGGTCAACGGTGCCGACCGTGATTTGGACACCCCAGCCTTCCAGTCGCTGCCCCCCGCTGAACTGCACCTGCTCGGGCAGCACAGCAACAGCCGCTCCAGCATCTCGATAATCAACGGACGCCTGACCCGAGAGTCTTTTGAAGGCCGCGTCTTCGCCTACCAGATCAAGCCGCACGATCAGGGCACGTTTCACACCGGGCCCGTCAGCGTATCCTTCAAAGGCAAGGTCTACACCCATCCCGGCGTGACTGTCAACGTGGCCGGTATCAAGCAACAGGATACTGTGGTCGCCACCATCACAGCTTCCTCTACTTCGGTGCTGGTGGAAGAGCCTTTTTCGATAACACTCGCTGTGGCGGTGGCCGAGTTACCTGATCCCTTCGCCGAACACCATGAACCGATACACCCCAACCTGCTACCGCATATATCCGCGGACTTCCTCGAAATACGCCAAGAAACCGCTGGACTTAAAGGGCCTGACCTCAATCAGTTCCTTAATGGACTCATCGACCAGAGCGGCCGCCAACCCGCTTTTGCCATCAACAATTACCAGACCCGTAATTTTGGCGGTTTCGGTGGTATTTTTGACGAAGACCCCTTCCGACCGCGTCCCATCCGTTTCCGGCTCAACCCCGAACGCAAAACCATCACCGACAAAAAGTACCGGGTTTATTCCATAACCCTCAATTACACGCCAACCAAAGAGGGTGAGTTCACCTTCGGGCCGCTGACTTTCAAAGGTCAAGTCGCCACCGCCGTCGATGCCAATCGTCAGGCCGTCACCAAAGACATCTACACCATCGGCCCGGCAGTCACCGTCCGGGTTGTGCCGCCGCCGGATGAAGGTCGCCCTGAGAACTTCATCGGCTCCGTAGGAACGAACATGCAGTCCCAGGCTTATTTCGACACGGCAGTCTGCAAGGTCGGCGATCCCCTTACCCTCTCGCTGGAAGTGACCGGAGCGATCAGCCTTTCCAATATGCGTACACCGTTGCTTACCCTGCAAAGCGACCTGACCAATGATTTTCGCATTTATGACGACAACGTCACGGCCGAAACCCTGCCTGACGGCAAACGCTTCAAATACAGGGTGCGGCCAACACGAGAGGGCACGCTTGAGTTCCCGCCTGTAAAAATTTCTTACTACGACACTACCGCACGTGCCTACACCACTGTCACAACCACTGCCATACCGCTACAAGCCCTCCCGACAACCCAGATCGCGACGACGGATGACCCCGAGACCGGAAGTTGGGCAGGCACACTCGACAGCGGATCTACCCCTCTGCCCTCCGCGATCACCCTGTCGCCGCTCAGCTTGAACGATCAGTCACTGCTACCGCCCCCACGACTTACTCTGCCGCTGCTGCTGGCCGGCCCGCTGGCTGCTTTGCTGGCCATGCTGGTTTCCCCGCTTGCGGCACTTGTCCGCGCACTTCGTGATCGTAAACGCCACTCCGGCGCTTTACGCCGCGCGCGCTCCGCTCTACGTAGCACACAAACCCCTGACCAGGCCGCTCGGATTGTGCGTAACTATCTGGCGGCGCGATTGGATGTGGCAGGCAACTCTTTCACTCCGACTGAAGTCGCACGGTTGTTGCAAGACCGCCAGGTTCCTGCGGCGGCAGCCGACTCCTGCCGCGCTCTGCTGGCCAAACTGGATGAAGCCATGTATCGGCCGGACATAAAATTACCGCCTGCCGATACTGTGCGTCAAATCACTTCGCTACTGCCGGAAATTGACTCCGCCATCGACAAACCCGCTCAAGAAAGAGAGGTGGCCGATGAACTTTAAGACTTCTTTATGTGCATGGTTCATCACTGCCTTATGCCTGTTGCCTGCCGTAACACCAGGTGCGGACGAAACCATCCGCTCCTTCCTCTGGGAACAGGCCAACGCCCAGGCCATGACCGCGTCCAAGCCCGGAGAATACCTGACTGTAGCCAGCACCTACAACCGCCTGGCACTCGACGGTGTGAGCAACGGCCTGCTTTTCGTCAATCTGGGCAACGCTTTGGTAATGGGCGGGGATGGCCCTAACGCCGCCGCCGCGTTCAACCGCGCCGAGCGTTATATCGGTGCCACGCCGGAGACGCGCCAAGGCCTTGCCTCTGCCTTGACGCTGCAGACCGGACGGCGCCAGAGCGACCTGCCTTGGTCGCGCACCGCCTTCTTCTGGCATTACACCTTCTCCTGTCCTGTCCGGACCGTGGCCGCCTTGGTCGGCTGGACGGTTTTCTGGTTCGGGGCGCTCTTGTTGATACTGCTGCGGAGCGGCGCACGCCACCCCCTCTTCCGCAGCCTCTCGGAAACCTGCCTTGTCAGCGGCGGACTTCTGACAATCATCTTCGGTGCCTCCGTGCTCATGACCCTCGCGCAAGAACGCCATGACCGCGAGACATGGGCATCCCGCGTGTTTGTCTCCACCGTCCATAGCGCAGAGGAGGAAACACCATGAAGCGTACCGGCAGAACTTTCATGACTCGCTTGGCTTCCGTGCTCTTCTTCGCGCCGCTCTTGACCTTTTCCGGTGAGATATTCTCGGGACGTTTCTACACCGTGCCGGTGAAAATCTATGTGAACCAGCCTTTCGAAATCCACTTCGAGCTGGAGATTACCGCCGGTAACGAGATCGAGAACCTGAGGATTAGCGATTTCCCAAATAATCAAGACCTCATCACCGTCGGACGCCTGGAAACGGTTTCGCGCCAACGCTTATCCCGCGACGGTCGAGCCGTTGAGCTTCTGCGTTATGCCACCACTGCCCGTTGCCACCGGCCGGTTGAGCATACCTTCACCCCTGCCGTCCAGTGCATGCTCTCCGAACGACGCAACGTCGGCTTCTTTTCCCACTGGCAGTCGCACCCCCTCCAGAAGCAACTCGCGCCTTTCACCCTGAGGGTCTTGCCTTTGCCGAAAGAGGGAAAACCCGAAAACTTCAGCGGCGCAATGGGCTTGTTCCGGCTCACCGGCAAACTTTCCCAAAGCACCGTACGCCCGGGCGACATTGTGACTTTGTCAATGGAACTCAGCGGTCAAGGCTGGCTAAATAATGTCGCCATGCCGCAGCCTCCGATCTCACCGCTGTTTAAAAGCTACCCAACTAAAGAAACCTCGCGTAGCGACATGCGCGTCACCTCTGAACAGGTGATCATCCCGCAGTCAACCAACGCCATTGAGGTGGCTGCCGCCACATTTAACTTTTTCAATCCCAGCAGCGGACTTTACGAAGAGAGCGTGGCAGGTCCTTTCCACCTGACTTTCGAAGCCAGCGCGCCGCAGGCGCAAACGTCCGTGCGCGTCATCGACACATCCCGCCCTGCCGACGCCACGCCGCCGGGCAACATACCTCTTGAGCGCATGCACGTCTCGCTGCATAATGTGAAGCCGTTATTGATCGCCTTTGCAGGCACCTTGGCAGCCTTCTTTAGCTTTTTTTTGCTGCGCCCTACCCATCCCCGCATAGCCGCCGTGATTTGCGCCATTATGTTATTAGCAGGCATATTGACCGGCCAGGCATTCAAAGGCCGGCGAACGAACTCACAGTATAAAATAGAACACCGCACTGAAGCGCGCTTCGCGCCCGCGCCCAAAGCCGCAACTTTGTTCACACTGACCACAGGCGCTGTCGTCACCCCGATCGAGAGTCATGAAGGCTGGCTGCGCGTCGACTACAACGGCCGCCGCGGCTGGATCCCGCAGGCCTCATGCTCCGCGCTCACCGACTAACGTACGGGCGACATTCTTGTCGCCCTCTCTTGTCGCCCTCTCTCGTCGCCCTCTCTCGTCGCCCTCTTCTACCAGGCTGGCCTTGTGTCCCACCCCTTTGAACCAGCGGCACAGCCGCGTTTGAACCTTTTGCCATCCCTGTCTTTTTTACACTCTCCATTGCGATCACTTGGTGGTCGCAATATTTTAAATTACCAATCCCTTAGTTAAACTCAACGCCGCAGCAGCCAAGAGCGCACTCAATACTATCAGTTTCAACAAAATCACTTTCGTAAGACAGGAGTGTTAGTCTCTGAATGCAGCCACACCTCCGTATCCCAATCGCCAATGAACGCTGATATCTCCTTACTCCAAACGCGCTCTTGCTCTTGATCGCGGAGCTTCAGCGGTGTCGCCCCGGGCAGCGGCCACTGAATCTCGCCAGTTAACGGATCAGCATATCGCGGTTCCGTAAGACTATAACGTACCCCGTAACCGAACCCCCACCATGGATCAGCGTAATACCCGTAAGGCATCCGCCTGGCATCAGCAAGCGAATAAAGCGGCACTCCCAGGCCTACCTCTGCATACGGCCAGCGGCAAGGCGCGTACCGTCCGTAAGGATAGCCGTAGTCCCAGTGGGGTAGCCATCGCCCACCGGCAAACAGCGTTATCTCCGAATTGTCCGTTGCTGTCAGACACCGGCACGCGAATAGAAATAGCGCAGCAATGAAACCCCTTTTCATCGCCTCGCATTATACGATATCCCGCAACTTCTGTCACACCACCACATATTTAAAGCGGCATCGACACCGGCGCCACCCTCAGCGCCCGCATGGTCCTGAGTTCCCCCCACTCGGCGCCGCGCATCCTGCGCGCGCCGTCCCTGCGGGCGGGCCCGAACAATCCCCGGTTGTCGCTGAACACCTTGTCCACAAACTCCTTGCCGCCAAAGGCCATGCCGTCCGTAAAGTACCTAACCCGGCAGCGCAGGGCCTGCTGGATCAACAGCCTGCCGCCACTTTCAAGCACCCTGTCCACCTCTGACGTGCTTATGCCCGGCCGCACGACCTTCTCTGTATAAGCCTCGCGCCGTTCCTCGCCCGCGACGTAAAGCAGCACCCG
>Ga0268276_1002771_pt1 | contig 14480 bp, 10 predicted proteins | sample saktaG_4_FD_190145 | JGI IMG/M metagenome (GOLD analysis project Ga0268276, IMG submission 190145) | Saline water microbial communities from Sakinaw Lake, British Columbia, Canada - sak_2010_1_5_45m | ecosystem: Environmental > Aquatic > Non-marine Saline and Alkaline > Saline ...
GTCCCGGCCGAGGAGTTCGACAAGGCCATGCAATCCCAGTATGCCCAGGCCGGCGGAGAGCCGGGCTTCCTGGAGGCCTTGAAAGGCGTGGGGATCTCGATCGACCACGTCAAGAAGAGCGTCCAGGAAACCCTCGTCATCAGCAAATACCTCGAGGGTATTGCCGCGGCCGGATCCAAAGTGACCGAGGCGGACGTCCGCAAGGCCTACCAGGAGGAGACGGCCGGTGACAAAACAGCCACCGTGCGCCACATCCTTCTCCTGACCCAGAGCAAAAGCGACTCGGAAAAGGCCGAGGCGCGGAAAAAGATCGAGGACATTCTCGCCAAGGCCAAAGCAGGGGAAGATTTCGCCGCCCTGGCCAAGCAGTACTCCGAAGACCCCGGCTCCAAGGACAACGGCGGCCTTTATGAGGACATCGTCCGCGGCCAGATGGTCAAGCCGTTCGAGGATGCGGCCTTCTCCGTCCCGGTCGGCCAGATCAGCGGGGTCGTCGAAACCGACTACGGCTATCACATCCTCCAGATCGTCGACCGTAAAAAGGAAACACGTCCCTTCGAAGAAATCCGGGCCGAGATAGAATCGCGGCTCAAGGACGGGAAACAGGGGACGGTCGTCGAGGACCACATTAAGAGCCTCATGGATAAGGCGGGGTTCAAGCTGATCAACCTATAGAACTTCTCCGAGGGCCGCTTGAAGAAACGATGAGAAAACGGCCCTTTCCTCACCCTCTCGGAGGGGGATAATCCCCTGACGAATCCTCCTCAAGGGGGATTGCCCGGGAAGGCCTCCACGCGCAGCCTGGAGGCGTGGATGCGAGAGACGCGTCCTGACATCCGTCAACCGCTATAGGAGGCATCATGAAAAAATTTATGACGATTCTTGTGATCGCGGCCGTCGTCGGCCTCGTCGCGCTTCCCCAGCCGGCCGCAGCCGACGTCCAGTTCGGCATCAAGGCCGGCGGGAACATGGCGAAAATCACGGGGGATGACGTCACGGACGTCGCCGACACCCTTAAAAACAAGGTGGGTTTCGTCGGCGGCATTTTCCTGGCCTTTAATTTCGGGAAGGTCGTGACCATCCAGTGGGAAGCCCTGTACACGATGAAGGGCTCCTCGTTCGAGTATACCGACCTCGACGGCACCTACACCGGCAAGCTGTACAGCGACTACATCGAAATCCCCCTGCTTCTGAAGCTCCGGATTCCCCTGCCGGTCATCCAGCCCTTCGTCTTCGCCGGACCCTCCGTCGGCTTCAAACTCCATGAGAAACTCTCCATCGGCGGCGAAGATGTTCCTTCCGAGACACCGCTGTTCAAGAACAACGACTACGGCGCCATCTTTGGGGCCGGACTTAACCTGGGGCGGAACTTCATGGTCGACGTCCGCTATAGCATGGGGCTTCAGCAAGTGCTCGACGACCCCGACTTCAGCGAGCTCGACGTCAAGAACGGCGTCTGGGCCGCGACGATCGGCATCGCTTTCTGAGTTCGCGGTCTAGCCGAATAATCCTGAACGACTAAGGCGCTTCCGCCGGGCGGAGGCGCCTTTTTTTATTTTTCTAATTCCGGGGCTCAGTCGACGATGAAGACCTGGGCCCTGCTTTCGGAATAGCCGAGATGGGGGTTCGTCTCTTCGTCTCCGGCCTCGAAGCCCATGCCGGGACCGAGAAGAAAAGTCCGGCCGTCCTTGAGCACGATGCCGAACTCGCCTTCCAGGACGTAGAGGACATGCCCCCGCGGGCACCAGTGGTCGGACCGGTAGCCGGAAGAGTATTCGACGACCCGGGCCCGGACGTTCCCGGATTCGAAGACCCGCCAGAAGGACGTCCCGCGCTCGCCCTTATGCTCGACGGGCGCGATCGCGTTCCAGTCGGTCACGGTGAACGGCGTTTCGGCGATTATCATGAGTTCCTCCCGATCCCAGCGACGCCTGCGGGGGCCTAGGGCTGGACCCACCCGTCGAGGAGGTGGATCGTCCGCCGCCCGTAGGCGGCGTTCAGCTCGGAGTGGGTGACCTGGACGATGGTCGTCCCGCCGGCGTTGAGCTCGGCGAACATCTCCATGATCTCCTTCCCCTCCTTGGAGTTGAGGTTGCCGGTCGGCTCGTCCGCGAGGATGAGCTTGGGCTTGGTGATGAGCGCCCGGGCGATGGCCACCCGCTGCTGCTGGCCGCCCGAGAGCTGGTTGGGGAAGAGGCCCTTTTTGGCCACGATGTGAAATTGGTCGAGGGCCTCGGCAACGAGGCTCTTGCGTTCCGAGCCCTTGATCTTTTTATAGAGAAGCGGCGTTTCCAGATTTTCGTAGACGGTCAGGTCGTCGATGAGGTGATAGCTCTGGAAAACGAACCCGATCGAGTGTTTGTGGAGCTCCGTGAGCCGCTTGTCGGAGAAGGTGTGGACGGGCTGGCCGTCGAAGTGGTATTCGCCCTCCGAGGGCATGTCCAGCATCCCGAGGATGTAGAGGAGGGTCGATTTTCCCGCCCCGGAGGGGCCCATGATGGTGACGAACTCGCCCTCGCCGATCTCGAGGTTGACGTTCCGCAGGACGAACGTCTTGACGTATCCCGTCGAGTAATACTTGGTGATGCCGCGCAGTTTGATCAAAGCTTGAACTTCGTCCGGATATTCTCGGACACCACCTGGCCGTCGAAGAGATAGATGATCCGCTGGCTGTACTCGGCGTAGGCCTGGGAATGGGTGACCATGACGATCGTCGTCCCGTTGGCGTGGAGCTCGGCCAGCAGGTTCATGACCTCTTCGCCGTGCGTCGAGTCGAGGTTGCCCGTCGGCTCGTCGGCCAGGATGAGCTTGGGCTTGGCCACGACCGCCCGGGCCACGGCCACGCGCTGCTGTTGGCCGCCCGAGAGTTGCTGGGGGAAATGGTTCTTGCGGGGCATCAGGGCCATGTGCTCGAGGACCTCGTTGACGCGCTTTTTCCGCTCCGACGCCGAGAAGCCCAGATAGAGGAGGGGCAGCTCGATGTTTTCGAAGACGGTCAGCTCGTCGATGAGGTTGAAGCTCTGAAAGACGAAGCCGATATTCGATTTCCGCAGGCCGGCGCGTTTCCGTTCAGAGTACTTGGCCACGTCCTTGCCGAGGAACTGGTATTCGCCGCTCGTCGGGTTGTCGATGAGCCCCAGGATGTTGAGGAGCGTCGACTTGCCGCAGCCCGAGGGGCCCATGATGGCGACGTATTCGCCTTCCTGGATCTCCAGGTTGATGTTGTTGAGGGCCGTCGTCTCGACTTCCTCGGTCGAGTAGAGTTTCTTCAAGTCCTTGGTTTGGATGATCATCCTCTCCTCCTTTCCTTTCTTTTTGATATTGTCATTTCAAGACCAGGCGTTCCATATCGCCGAAGCTCTCGTAGGACGAGGTGATGACCCGGTCCCCGGGCTTGAGCCCCTCGAGGACTTCGTAGACATCGGAGTTGTAGCGGCCGAGGCGGATCGTATGCTTGGTGGCCACCTTGCCCGTACCGTCGAGCATGTAGATCCAGTTGCCTCCCGTCGTGTCCCAGAAGCCGCCGCGGGCGATAAGAAGGGCCTCGACGACGTCCCCGAGTTCGAGCTTGACGTGGAGGGTCTGGCCGCGGCGGAGGTCCGGCGGCGCCGCCCCGACGAAGTCGAGGTCAACCTCGAACCGGTTGTCGCGCACGGCGGGGAAGACCCGGCGGACCTTGACCCCGTAGGCCTTTCCGGCCAGGTCGAAGCTGCCCGCCTTCCCGACCTCGACCCGGGTGATGTAATGCTCGTCGATCTGGGCCCGGACGCTGTAGGCGTCGAGGACATCGATCTGTCCGATGTTCGCCCCGGGGGCCTTGAACGCGCCGATCTCCGCGTCGAGCATCGTCAGCTGCCCCGCGATCGGGGCGCGGATGATCAGGGCGTCGAGCTTTTTCTTCGACGTCTGGAGGTTGGTCTCCATGCGGTGGAGCTGTTCTTCGAGGGACTTGAGCTGCTCTTCCCGGTATTCCATTTCCTTTTTCTGGCTTTCGGCCATGATGTCCCTGTTGCGGACCATGTATTCGTAGTCGAGCTTGATCTTCTCGAAGTCGAGCTCGGAAACGAGCTGGTCCTTGTAGAGCGCCTCGTAGCGAACGTAGGTCGTCTTCTGCTTGGCCAGCTCGTTCTCGATCCCGTTCATCGTCTGCCGGAGCTGCTGGGTGTACTGCTCCATGTTGAGGCGGGTCTGCCGGAGCTGGTTGCTCTGCTGGACGAAGTCGGCCTCTCGCCACATGATGTTGAGGAGGAGGTCCGTGTTGACGAGTTCGGCGATCGGCTCGCCGGCCTTGACCATGGTCCCGGCTTCCATGAAGCGCTTCTCGACCCGGCCGCCCTCCAGGGTTTCGAGAGTGTAGCGGGAGATGGGCATCACCGTCCCTTGGATCGGGATGAACTCGAGGAACGGCCCTTTGGTCACGGTCGAGATGGTGATCCGCTCGGCTTCGACGTTGAGCGTCGATTTGCTGAACTGGAAGAGGAACAGGTAGAGGAGGATCAAAACGAACGCGGCCGCGGAGGCGACGGCGGCGATCTTCCGCGGCGGCCATTTTTTCTTATCGATCTGCCGGTCCATTCCCATGGTCAATCTCCTCGGACGATGCCGCTCGTTCGTTCGCGATAAGCGTTACTTCTCGGCATCCTGTCTATCGGTCATCGTTTCATATGCACGGAGCGTGCCAACCTGCTCGGCCCGGGTGACGCCGAACCCAAGGGAAGATGGCTTCCTGAGAGTGTCCGTACGTATGACATCCGGTGTCCATTTCCGGACAGTTGAGATATAATATGGTTGGAACTTTTATGGGCGGAACCGGGTGAGGACTCGGCCGCGGGGGAGCTTCAGGGTCAGGGCATGAAACTTGCAAGAAACCAAGAAAGAACAAGCCGGCAAGACCCGTCAGGAGAAGAGGATGGACCGAAAAAGCGGCAAGATCCTGGTCGTCGACGATAACGAAGACATCCTGAGCGCGGCACGGCTGCTGCTTAAGCAGCACGTGGCGCTCGTCCACACGGAGAAATATCCGGACCGGGTCTCGGCCCTGCTGAAAAACGAGACTTATGACGTCATCCTCCTCGACATGAACTTCGCCAAGGGGGCCACGAGCGGCGCGGAGGGCTTCGCTTGGCTGGCCCGCATCCTCGCCGCCGACCCCCAGGCCGTGGTCATCCTTATCACGGCCTACGGAGACGTGGGCATGGCCGTCCGGGCCATCAAGGAGGGGGCCACGGACTTCATCCTCAAGCCCTGGCAGAACGAGAAACTTCTGGCGACCCTGTCGGCCGCCCTCAGCCTCCGTGCCTCCCGTGACGAGGCCAGCTCTCTGCGCCAGCGGACAGACCGCCTGAGCGCCGACCTCGATCGGCCCTTCAGGGATTTTTTGGGCCGCAGCGAGGCGATGAAGGAGGTCTTCTCGACCATTGAGAAGGTCTCCCGGACCGAAGCCAATATCCTGATCCTCGGCGAGAACGGGACAGGCAAGGAGCTGGCCGCCCGCGAGATCCATCGCCAGTCCCTCCGCCACCGGGAGATCTTCGTCGGCGTCGACATGAGCGCCATTCCGGAGACGCTCTTCGAAAGCGAGCTCTTCGGCCATGTCAAGGGCGCCTTCACCGACGCCCGCGAGGACCGGGCCGGCCGCTTCGAGGTGGCCTCCGGGGGCACCCTGTTCCTGGACGAGATCGGGAACCTCTCGCTGCCGCTCCAGGCCAAGATCCTGACCGTCCTTGAAAACCGTCAGATCTTCCGGGTCGGCTCGAGCCGGCCGATCCCGATCGACGTCCGGCTCGTCTGCGCGACAAACCTGCCCATCCATCAGATGGTCGCGCAAAACCGGTTCCGTCAGGACCTCCTCTACCGGATCAACACGGTCGAGGTCCAGCTGCCGACCCTCCGGGAGAGAGAGGGGGACATCCCGCTCCTCGTCGAGCACTTTCTCGCGGCCTACTGCCGGAAATACGGCAAGCCGTTCAAGAAGGTGGGCCCGGCCGCCCTCCGCAAGCTCGAGGGTTACGAGTGGCCGGGCAATGTCCGCGAGCTTCAGCATGCCATCGAACGTGCCATCATTATGTGCGACGCCCCCATCCTTCAGCCCGACGACTTTTTCTTCAGCGCGCCCGAGACCAGCGAGAAAGACCACCTGCCCGAGGGCTTCAGCCTGGAGCACATGGAGCGGCTCCTCATCAACCGCATCGTCAAGAAGCACGGCGGCAACGTGAGCAAGGCCGCGCGGGAGCTGGGGATTTCTCGGGCCGCGCTCTACCGCCGCATGGAGAAGCATGGTCTATAAAAAATTCCGGGTCGCCGTCTCCCTGCGGCTGGCCCTCCTCGTCGTCTGGGTTGGTTTGTTCTTCACCGTCCTCTTCCGGACCGAACTCACCGCCGGCGCCGTTCTTTTGGGTCTGCTGATCGTGGCCCAGGTCTGGGGGATCTTCCGGACGATCGACCGGACGAATCGGGACTTGGCCCGCTTTTTCGATTCGGTGCGATTCGACGATTTTTCTCAGACCTTCCGGGGGAAAGGCCCCGGCGGCTCTTTTGCCGAGCTCCACGCGGCCTTGGCCAAGGTTATCGAGGCGTTCCGCACGGCCAGGGCCGAAAAGGAGGAGCAGGCCCTCTATCTCCAGACGGTTGTCCAGCACGTCGGGATCGGCCTTCTCGTCTTCCAGCCGGACGGCGAGGTCGAGCTCATCAACGACGCCGCCCGGCGCCTTCTCAAGGTCCGCCAGCTCAAGAACATCCGGAACCTCGAGGGGGCCCATCCGGAATTCGTCGGGACGCTCCTGAGTCTGAAGCCCCGGGAACACGGCCTGGTCAAGGTCGAAGCCGGGGACGAACAGCTCCAGCTGTCGCTCTATGCCGCGGAATTCAAGCTGCGGGGCCGGGAATTCACCCTCGTCTCTATACAGGACATCCGGAGCGAGCTCGAGGAGAAAGAGATCGAGGCCTGGCAAAAGCTTATCCGGGTCCTGACCCACGAGATCATGAACTCCATGACGCCGATCTCCTCATTGGCCGCCACGGTCGAGGATCTCGTCACTCAGAGCTGCGGAGTGGAGGGCGAATCGGAGGCGCTGGGGGACATCCATGCGGCCCTGCGGACCATCCAGAAGCGGAGCGAGGGGCTTCTCCACTTCGTCGACGGATACCGGAACCTGGCCCGCCTGTCCAAGCCCAACCTCAAGCTCTTCCCGGCGTCGGGTCTCTTCGCGGATGTCGCCCAGCTTCTCCAGGCCCGCCTCGCCGAGGGGGGTATCCGGATGAGCGCCTCGGCCAATCCCGCCAACCTCGAACTCCTGGCCGATCCCGACCTGCTCGAGCAGGTCCTCATCAACCTTTTGCTCAACGCCGCCGACGCCGTCACCGGGCGCGCCGATCCGCGCGTCGAGCTCGTCGCCAGCCTGGATGAGCGCGGCCGGCCGGTCATCCAGGTCCGGGACAACGGAGCGGGGATCGCCGAGGAAAGCCTGGACAAGGTGTTCGTACCGTTCTTCTCGACCAAGGAAGGCGGATCGGGCATCGGCCTCAGCCTGTCGCGGCAGATCATGAGGCTCCATGGCGGCTCTATCACGGCCGCCTCCAAGCCTGGATTGGAAACCGTCTTCACCCTCCGCTTCAAGCACTAAAAAACGCGGATCTTCAACGGATGTAGAGATAGATGAAATGGTCTTCGCCGTTCTCGTCCTTGACCGTTTCGCTCTGGACCTGCTTCTCATCCCAGCCGGGAATGGTGTAGTTGTGGCAAACGACCCGGCTCTTGGGCCGCAGCTGGGCGTCGAGCAAAGGCCGCATGAGGGCGTTCGATTCGGGAAGGAGGTAGAGGCTGACGACCGTCGCCTCCGAGATGTCGGCCTTGGTGGCGTCCATGCAGATAAACTTGACCTGCCGCTCGACGCCGGCCGACTTGGCGTTCCGGTCCGATTCTTCGATCATGGCCTTGTCGATGTCGATGCCGACGCCGCGGGCCCCGTAACGGCGGGCCGCCGTGATGACGATGCGGCCGTCGCCGCAGCCGATGTCGTAAAGGACGTCCTTGTCGGAGACGGAAGCGACCTCGAGCATCCTGTCGACGATGGGTTGGGGCGTCGGCACCCAGGGGGCGAGGTCGACGGCATCTGCCCGCCCATGGGAGCCGAGGAAGAGCTCGATCGTCGTCCCCTCGTCGTAGCGGAAGGAATAGGGACTGCCCGGGTCGAGGACGTAGATGGCGTCCCTCTGGCCCGTGTTGAATTCGATCTCGAGCGGGACGGCCGTCGCAAAGCGGTCGATGGCCCCGGGCGCGATCTTGCGCGCCTCACGCGCCTCCGGCTTGCCGGAGGGGTAGATCTCGTAGGCGATCGGTTTCTCGGTGACGTTGCGGACCGTGGTTTCCCTGGCCCGGACATCGCCGGCCGCCTGTGGGGCGGCGGGGGATGGGCCGGGCTGACGGCGGGAACAGGAGGACGGGAAAAGCGCCAGGGCGGCGAGGACCAAGACGACGGCGGGGGCGATCTCGGATCTGCGCTTCATGCGGATACCTCTCAAGGCCGAATTCTACCAGAATTCCGCGCGGAGTGGTAAGGGCCATGGGGGAAAGGACAGGAGACGTCCCTGGGACGGTCATCCAGCTCGGTTACGGGGCGCTCTACGACAGGGTCGAGTGGGTCCGACGGGAAGGACAGGAAAGCCGGCCGCTTCCTCGAAATGAAACGGGGCCTTTTCTTCAAGGCCTCCTATCTCTGGCGGATGTGAGCGGCGGGCGGGAATTCCCGCTGCGGCCTTGAAAAAAGAACGGCCAAGCTGGATAATAAGGATGGATCATCTCATCGGTGGAACGCGGGAACCGGCAGCACCTGGAGCCCGGTCGAACCCGCCACAGGAGGCATTGATGCATAAGCATGGTTTCTCGAAATTCGCGGCCGCCGCCGCGATCATCCTCTTGACCGCCGGGTTGGCGATCGGCCAGGCCGGCCGAGGCATCGCCCGGATGGGCGGCGTTGTCGTCGACAAGGACGGCAAGCCCGTCGAGGGGGCCAAAGTGACCGCCGTTTTCGATAAGTCCGGGGGCTCCACCTTCGAGACGACCACCGACAAGAAAGGGGACTGGGCCTTCCTGGGTGTCGGAACGGGGAACTGGCTGGTGACGGTCGCGGCCAAGGGCTACCTGCCCGTCACCGTGAACACCTACATCCGCCAGCTCGACAAGAATCCCAAGGTCACCATCAAGTTGGAGAAGCAGGCGGCGGGCTCGGGCGTCGTCCAGGACGAGGCCACTTTCCTGACCCTCGAGGAGGGCAACGCCTTCTTCAAGGACGGCAAGTACGAAACGGCCCTGATCATGTACGACGAGTTCCTGGCCAAAAACCCTGGGGCCTACCAAGTCCTCCTGAACATCGGAGACTGTTACCGGGAGAAGGGCGAGTACGACACCGCCATCGAGAAGTACAACCGGCTCGTCGAGCAGTCGGCCGGCGACGCGTCCATGGGAAAAAACCTTGGCGCCAAGGGCCTGGCCGCCATAGGGCTTTGTTTGCTGAAACAAGAGAAGCTCGCCGAGTCGCAGGACTACTTCAAGAGATCGATCGAGATGGCCCCCCAGGACGAGAACCTGCCTTATAACGTCGCCGAAATCTATTTCTCGAGCCAGAATATCGACGAAGCCATCCGCTACTTCGAGATGGCCAGTCAGATCAAGCCCGAATGGCCGGACCCGTATTACCGGGTGGCCTTGGCCTACCTCAACAAGGGGGATAACGCCAAGGTCGTGGAAAACCTGGAGAAGTTCATCAAGCTCGAGCCGGAAACGGGGCGGACGGCCCAGGCCAAGGCCATCCTCGAAGCCATCAAGAAATGAAGCGGCGCCTCCTCGTACGGCTGGGTATCGGACTTACCGTCGTCATCGTCGGGACGGTCGTCTATCTCGCCGTCCGTGGGTCCGGCAAGAGCGGCGTCAAAAGGGACGGCCGCCTGAACGTCCTCCTCGTCACCCTCGATACGACCCGGGCCGACCGCCTGGGCTGCTACGGCTATAGTCGAGGCAGGACGCCCAACCTCGACGCCCTGGCCGCGGGCGGCGTCCTCTTCCAGAACGCCTATACCCATGTTCCGCTGACGCTTCCCTCCCACTGTTCGATCATGACCGGGACGACGCCGCTCGTTCACGGCGTCCATAACAACGGGAGCTACGTCCTCGCCCCGGAGCATACGACCCTGGCCGAGAGGCTCAAGGCCCGCGGCTATAGCACGGCGGCCTTCGTGGCCTCGTTCTCCGTCGATTCCCGGTTCGGCCTCGACCAAGGGTTCGACCTCTACGACGACAACTTCCAACCCGGCCTCCCGTTGAAGCCCGTCAACTCGGAAAGGCCGGCCGACGCGGTTGCGGCCCTTTTCTCGGCTTGGCTCGACGGTCAGGCCGGTGAGCCGTTTTTCGCCTGGGTCCACTTTTTCGACCCCCACCTGCCCTACCGGCCTCCCGCCCCGTACGACCGGGAATTCGCGGCCGATCCCTACGACGGCGAGGTCGCTTTCATGGATCGGGCGGTCGGAGCGGTCGTGGGGAAGCTCCGGGAGAAGAACCTCCTCGACCGGACGCTCGTCGTCCTGGCTGGCGACCACGGCGAGGCCTTCGGAGAGAAAGTGGAGAGAGGCCACGGCGTTTTCCTTTACGAAAGCACTCTGAAGGTCCCGCTCGTCCTCTACGCCCCGGGCCACCTGCCGGCGGGGAGGACCGTCCCGTCGCGCGTTCGACTGATCGACATTGTTCCGACGGTCCTGGACATGATCAACCTGCCTGTCCCCGGAGAGGTCGAGGGTCTGAGCTTGGTCCCGTTCGCTGAGGGTGGGAAGGGCGGCGACCGCGAGGCCTACATCGAAACGTTCTATCCTCGCGAGAACTACGGCTGGTCCGAGCTCGTCGGGCTTATTTCCGGCGATTGGAAGTACATCCGGGCCCCCCGGCCCGAGCTCTACGACCTCAAGACCGACCCGGCCGAAAACCGGAACCAGGCGACGTCGGCCCAAGGTCTGGCCGCAGACATCGGCCGGAAACTCGAGGCGCTCGTCCGCGAGAGCGCCGGCGTAGGGGCGGGCCCGAACCGGGCCTTGTCGGCCGAAGAGCAGGAACGGCTGAGGTCGCTCGGCTACGTCAATTTCTCGGGAGGGGCGTCCAGCCCGGCCGCGCCCGACCCCAAGGACAAGCTTGACGTCCTAGAGCTTAGCCAGACCGCCGAGGGCTATGAGCTCGAGGGCCGGTACGCCGAGGCCCGGGACGCCTATGCCCGGCTTCTCAACCTCGTCCCGGAGTCCCCGGCGGGCTACGTCAACCTGGCTCTGTGCCAGGCCCGGCTGAAGAAATTCGACGAGGCTATCGCGACACTCCGGCTGGGCACGGAACGGGTCCCGGACTCGGCCGCCCTTCACGTCCGCCTGGGGCACACCTATCTCCTTCTCGGCCGGGCCGAAGAGGCCCTGGCCTCCATGGACCGGACGATCGCCCTCGAGCCGCGGAACGTCGACGCCTATACGGCGGCAGCCTCTGCCCTGGACGCCCTGGGCCGGAAGGCCGAAGCCCGCGATTATCTCGAGAAGGCCATCGCCGTCGAGCCCGAGAACAAGTTCCTGCGCACCAGCCTGGCCATGAACCTGGCCTCGACCGGGGACGTCGCCGGAGCGATCGAGCTCTACAAGGCCCTGGTCAACGACCATCCCGACGACCACGTCCTGCGTCAGCATCTCGGCGTCGCCTACGGTGTCATCGGCGACTACGCCGCCGCCACCGAATGCTTCAAGCGGGCGATCGCCATCAGCCCCACGCCGACCGCCTATCTCAATCTCGCCGTGGCCCTAAAAAAGGCCGGCGACTTTCCGGCAGCGGTTAATGCCCTGCGCCTGTATCTGGCTGATCCTAAAGGAGAAAGCCAGGCGTCCATCAGGGCCGCCGAGGCCGAATTGAAGAGCCTCGCAGCCTCCCTTAAGAAATAAGAAAAAAAAGGCCCGCCCCCCAGCCGGGGGGCGGGCCTTCGTGCGTCTGCGTGTACTGCTGCTTCTGCTTAGAAGGAGAACCGGGTACCGATACGGGCGGACCAGGTGCCGAGACGTGATGTGTACATTCCGAACATGTCGTTCGGCCTGTAGCTGGGCACACGGGCCTCCCAATCGAAGGTTCCCGTCAGGAGTTCTGCGTCGGAGATACCCATGGTGTTCCTGGTGGGGCCTTGACTGGCGTACTGCCACGTCTTGGTGTTGGTGACGTTGTTGATCTGGGCGTTGAGAGCCACTGTATATCTGCCGGAGATCTTGATGGCCCATTCGGCATAGATATCGGCCCAGAGGGTGAAGGGCAGGTTGCCGAGGTCGCCGTAGCCGTTCGGGTACATGTAGGAATTTTTGCAGCCCAGCTGCGTGCTGATGGGATTCCCGCTTCGGCCGTAGGCGACGACGCCGACGGTCAGGCCGATCGGGAAGGCGTAGGAGCTGTAGGCCTTGAAGTAATGGGTTCTGTTCTGGGGCAGCGGGCCGTCGACCACGTTCCCCGTAATGTCGTACATCATGTACCAGAAATCGAATGAGCGCTCGACGTTCGGGGAGTTCCGGCCGCTTTCGTCCGTGCTGGACAGGCCGCCGTAGTTCCCCTTGACCAGGCTCAGGGTGTAGTTGATGCCGCCCTGCCAGTTGTGGCTGAACCGCTTCTCGAGAGAGATGTTCGCTCCGTAGTATTCTCTCTTCGCCTTGGGCTCCGGCCAGTAACCCGAACCCAAAAAGCGTTCCTGCTGCGCCAGGGTATAAGCGCTGCCCGGGTTGGAGTTGATGTACAACTCACCCGTGTTGCCGGGCTCAATGGAAATGAAACCGATGTCCTCGATCGTCCGGATGAGGTGCTTCTGGACGAGGCGGACCGAAACAGACATGTCTTCCGACAGTTTCTTCTCGGCGCCGAGGGAGATTTCCTGCTGGGCGACGGGCTTCATGTCGGGGTCTGTGTAATCGAAGGAGGGCATCCGGAAGTCGATCGTGCCCATGTACGTCCCGCCCGCTTCCTGGCTGGCCCGATCGTCGAGTAACCCGTTGGCGGCGATATCGATGAAGTTCGGATTGTCTAGAGTGTAGTAATCGGTTTTCCACTTGAAGCCGCCGTAGGCGCCTTCGGCCATGTAGAGCTTCATGACGTCGTAGTAGATGCCGTAGCTGCCGAAAACCTTCAGGCTGGAATCGCCGAAGACGTCATAGACGAGGCCGAGCCGGGGGGCGAGCTTGTCTCCGAAGCCGAACTGGATCGGTTTGATGTCGAATTCGGGGTTGAAGGACGGGATGTACTCGCTTTCCGTTCGGATACCGGCGTTGAGGGTCAGCTTGCCGCCGATCGTCCAGGAATCCTGGAGATAGAGGGCATAGTTGTTCCGGTGGATCTTCCAGGCGTAGCCGTAGGGAGAAGTCCAGCTGCTGCGGACCATGTAATACCCGTAATCGCCCGTGAACTGGGGCACGCCGTAGTCCTCAAGGGCGCTGCAGGAGTCGTCCCAGTAGATGTTGACGTGGGGGTAGAGGGCGGCGTCGAACTTATCTTCCTGGTCGCGGACGATCTGGGCGCCGAACTTGAAGGCATGTTCGCCGCCGGCGCTCAGATAGTAAGACAGGTCGAGGTTGCCGGAGTATTTCTCATACTTTTGATGATCAAAAACTCTCCAGGACCCGCCGTAGTTCGCCCAGCCGGCATTGTGCAGGAGATCGGGGTTCTCGACAAAGAATGCATCGTCCTCGTACATGGTGTTTTCATATTGGAAATAGTAGGTCGTGAACCGGTTGGCGATCCGCTGGTTGTTCTGGTTCTGCATGGAGTAGCCGAGGCGGGCGCTGACCAGGAAATTGTTGCTGGCGCTGTAGTCGGCGATAAAGGCGCCGCTCATGTTCGGGTAGTCGAAGCCTTCATTTTGCCAGGCGTAGTCTTTGGAAGAATTCCCTTCGATGGAGGGGGCGGCACCCCTGTACCTTGACCAGTTGTTGACAAAGCTGGCCGAGAGTCTCAGGCCTTTCAAGGGTGCGGCCGTTAGCTTGATCTGGCCGTTGAAGGCGAAATCCTTTCTAAAGAAAGGGTAGTACTGTTGGGGCGCGGGGTCGGTCCTGAAGTACCGCAAATAATTCCTGTCCCTAAACGTCGGGTCGAACGACGCGAAGAACCACAGCCGGTCCTTCACGATGTAGCCGCCGAGGTTGAAGATGCCCTCATAGCGCTTGTCGGGGTCACGCGTATACCCGCCGTTGTAGTAGATGTCGTCGTCGTTGACATATTCCATCACGTTGCTGTCGAGGGGATTCCAACGGAGGTACTGCCGGGACTTGCCCTCCATGAGCCGGCTGTTGTCTTCGTAATAGGCCATCACGTCGCCATGGAATGCGTTTCCGCCGGAGCGGGTGATGACGTTGACGACGCCGCCCATCGAGCCGCCGAATTCGGCGTTGTAGCCCGAGGCCGTAACCTTGACTTCCTCGACGAGCTCCATGACCGCGCT
>Ga0268276_1002778_pt1 | contig 14441 bp, 3 predicted proteins | sample saktaG_4_FD_190145 | JGI IMG/M metagenome (GOLD analysis project Ga0268276, IMG submission 190145) | Saline water microbial communities from Sakinaw Lake, British Columbia, Canada - sak_2010_1_5_45m | ecosystem: Environmental > Aquatic > Non-marine Saline and Alkaline > Saline ...
GACAGCGGCCGTCTCGTCGTCCTCGATGGTCTGCAACCGGCGGGCCGGAAATGGGTCACCCTGACCAATCACCCGCCCGTCAGCGCAGGCGAGTGGGTGCGTATTTCGATCTGCCTGGATTTCGCCGGACAACGCTGGCTGATTGGCCTCAATGGCGACAAGGTTGCCGAGAACCTGGGCTTCGGCATCCCCTGCGACCAGCTCCATATGCTGTCGTGGCAGGGCAAGCGGGGCGTCATGGACAACCTGACGATCTCGACCAACATGCCGCCCGATCTCTCGTTGGACGGCGACGACCTGCCGGACGTCTGGGAACTGCAATGGTTCGGCAACCTTGACGAGACCGCCGACGACGATCCGGACCACGACGGCCTCACCAACCAGGAAGAGCGTCAACGCGGCACCGATCCCACGCGCGCCGATAGCGACGGCGACGGTCTGCCCGACGGGTGGGAACTGGTGCATGGCTTCAATCCGTCAGATCCATCCGATTCTTCCGCTGACCCGGATGGCGACGGCCTCACCAACCTCCAGGAATACCAACTGGACTCCGACCCGCACGTCGCGGACACCGACGGCGACGGCATGGCCGACGGTTGGGAAATCGCCGCCGGTTTCGACCCGTTGCGCGCGGACGCCGGCGCCGTGCCCGATCGCGGGATGGTCCTGTGGCTCAGGGCCGACGACCTGGCGGCCGGCACCGCAGTGGCGCTCTGGCCGGACCGCAGCGGCTGGAGCCATGACATGACGCAAACCGTCTCCTCGTGCCGGCCGGTCGTGCTGTCCAACGCCGTGAACGGCAGGCCCGCGGTAGCGTTTGACGGCTCGAACGACACGCTCGCCGGCCGGGTGGGCGGCATCACCGGCGCGGTCAGCGTGGTGACGGTCTGCCGCTTCGACTCACTCTCGCAGGTGGCGGGCGATTACGATTACGTCCTGAACATGGGCGAGGACCAAACCCTGAAGCATCTCAGCGTGAGCCGCTGCGCGGCCGGCTACGCGTCCGGATGGGACAACGCGTACTACTCGTACATGGGCGGCAGCGCGGGATCGGTGCGCGGGCCGGCGTTGCCGGGGCAGTATTGGTTGGCGATCATCGCCGTGCATGCGACCAACGGCACGGCGCACACGGTCTGTGTGAACGGCGTCGCGGAAGCGGCGCAACAGTACGCGGGTACGCTGACGCTGGACGGCAGCGTTGATCTGGGCCGTTTCGTCAAACCCGGATATGCCAATCACTACCTCCGCGGCCGGATCGCCGAAGTGTTCGTCTATGACCGGGCGCTCGGCACGAACGAGTGCCAGACGCTCTACGCCTACCTGCAAGACCGTTATGCACTCAAGCGCGAAGGGCGCCCGGAGGTGCATGCGGGCGCCGACCGGCAACTACTCGAAGGCCAGACCGCGAACCTGGACGGCACGGTCAGTGACGACGGGGAACCGAACCCGCCGGGGCAGGTGACCTGTCAGTGGACGAAGACAGCCGGCCCCGGCGAGGTGTCCTTCGCCGACGCGACCGCGCCCCAGACCACGGCCGGGTTCAGCCAAAGCGGCGCGTATATGCTGCGGCTGACGGCCTCGGACGGCTTCTTGACGGCTTTCGACGAAGTTCAGGTCACGGTTTCGGTGCCGGCGTCCGCCAACGTGCCGACGACCGGGCTGAGGCTGTGGCTGAAAGCCGACGGATTGCCGCTGGCCGACGGCGCCCCGGTGGCGGCCTGGCGGGACGCCAGCGGCCAGGGTCACGACCTGAGCCAGGCCGCCGTCGCCGCTCAGCCCGTGTTCCGGACCAACGCGCTCGCCGGCCGGCCGGCGGTGGAATTCGACGGCGCAAACGATGCGCTCGCCGGACAGGTGGGCGGCATCACCGGCGCGGTCAGCGTGGTCGCCGTCTGCCGCTTCGAGGCGCTGGATCAGGCGGTCGGCGACTATGATTACGTCCTGCGCCTGGGCGAGGACCAAACCCTGAAGCATCTCAGCGTGAGCCGCTGCGCGGCCGGCTACGCCTCCGGATGGGACAACGCGTACTACTCGTACATGGGCGGCGCCCTGGTATCCGTGCGCGGGCCGGCGTTGCCGGGCCGGCAATGGATGACGATCGCCGCCGTGCATTCGCCGAGCGGAACGACGCACACGGTCTATCTGAACGGCGCGCCGGTGTGGGCGCAACAGTACACGGGTACGCTGACGCTGGACGGCAGCATTGATCTGGGCCGCTTCGTCAAACCCGGATATGCCAATCACTACCTCCGCGGCCGGATCGCCGAGGCGCTGGTCTACGACCGGGCCTTGCAGGCGCAGGACATGCTCGATATCCATGACTATCTCCAGACCAAGTACGGCGTGCCCGAAGTCTCCGACGTGGACGCCGACGGGCTGAGCGATGCGCTGGAGGCGCGCCTGGGCACGGACCCGCTGGCGTCCAGCGCGTGCGCCCGGCTGCCGTTTCTGGAGCGCTTCGAGCCGGACACCTGCGCGGTTGGAGACCTGCACGGCCAGCACGGGTGGGAGGCCTGGCCGTCCTACGCCGCAATCGTGCAAACCAATGCCGTCTACGAGGGCGCGCAGGCGCTCGCCCTGTGCGCGACCAACGACGGGCCGGCGGTTGCGCGTCAACTCTTTGCCGGCACGGCCTCGCGAACCATCTGGGCCGACATCCGCCTCATGGCGCAGGAGACCGCCGTGCCCACCGGGAACGTGGATGCCGCCGCCGCTTTCCTGGTGGACGCGAACGGCCGGCTGGTCGTGCTGGACGGCCGGCTGAACGGCACGAACCGCTGGGTTGCGCTGACCGACCATCCGGCCATTGCCATGGGTCGTTGGATCCGCCTGTCCGCCAGCCTCGACTACGCCTCCCAAACCTGGTCGATCTGCCTCGACGGGATCAAACTCGCGGAAGGCCTCGGTTTTGGCGCGCCGTGCGACCAGCTGCGCGATCTTCGCCTGATCGGCGCGCGCGGCAACGCGGACCACATTTCGATCGGCTTCGACGTGCCCGCGGGCCTTTCGCTGGACGGCGACGGCTTGCCGGATGATTGGGAAATCCGGTATTTCGGCGACACCGGACAGGACGCCGCCGGCGACACCGACGGTGACGGCGTCAGCAACCTCGACGAATACCTCGCGGGCACCGATCCGACGGTCTCCGACACCGACGGCGACGGCCTGCCCGACGGATGGGAACTGGCTCACGGCTTGAACCCGCTCCTGGCCTCCGACGCTTCTGCAGACGGCGACGACGACGGCCTCTCCACCCTCCAGGAATACGTGCTGGGCACTGACGTGAACGTGGCGGACAGCGATGGCGACGGATTATCCGACGGCGCCGAGGTCAACGACTGGCACACCGATCCGCTGGCGGTTGACAGCGACGGCGACGGCTATGCCGACGGCGACGAGGTGGAGCGCGGCACCGATCCCGTCGATCCCGAATCCCATCCCGCCTCCCAGTGGCGGCGCCAACTCCAACTGACGTTCCGCGATGGCATCGTTACCAACCGTCTGACCGATGTGCCCGTCCTGGTGCGCCTCACGCCGGAGCGGGTGGACTACGCCCAATTCGCCGTCGCCGGCGCCGATCTGCGCTTCACCGACTCCGTCGGCGAGCCGCTGGATTACGAGATCGAAGCGTGGAATCCCGCCGGCGATTCCTTCGTGTGGGTCCGTCTCCCGGAAGTGGGCGCCACCAACGCGCCGGTTTCCTTTTTCATGAAGTGGGGCTATCCCGCCGCCACCAACGCCGCCAATTCCGCCGGGGTGTGGCAATCCTACGCCGGTGTCTGGCACTTGAGCGAGACCAATGACGTGTTCGCGGACTCCGCGCCCGGCCAATACGACGCCTACAACATCGGCGCCGTGGCCGTCGCCGGCATCCTGGGCAACGCCCGCAACTTCCGGGGTTCCGACAGGATCATCGTGCCGCCCGAAGCGTTCGCTTCCATTAGTAACGCCGTCACGATCAGTTTCTGGCAATACGGCGCGACCAATCAGCCCCGTAACGACACCTGCTTCGAAGGAACCGGTCCCGCCGGACGCGAACTCAACGCGCATATCCCCTGGGGCGACGGCAACGTCTATTGGGATGCCTTCGGCAACTACGACCGTCTTTACAGGGCGGCGGCGACCAACGAGTACAAGGGCGGCTGGAACCGCTGGACCTTCACCAAGGACCGCGTCGCCGGCACGATGGCCATTTATCTCAACGGCGAACTGTGGGCCAAAGCGACGGGCAAGACCCGCGCCTACACGCCCGTTACGTCGTTCGGGCTGGGATCGGCGGCCAACGGCGCCTCCGGCTACAGGGGCCGCATGGACGAGGTGCGCGTGGCACCCGTTGCGCAATCCCCCGCGTGGATCCGTTTCCAATACCAGACCATGCTCGATCAGATGCTGATCTACGGCGAACAACAGGTTTCCATTGCAGGCACGGCCCATGCCGCCGAACCCGGCCAGTCCGGCGAGTTCACGGTCAGTCGCACGGCCCAAAACACCAACCTGCCCCTCACGGTTACACTTGCCGTTCCGGGCGGAACCGCCGCGGAAGGGGCCGACTTCGCCCTTCTGCCCCGGATGGTGGTCATCCCCGCCGGGTCGCTCCAGGCCACGCTCGCCGTGCCGGTCCTCGACGACCTCTGGCTCGAAGGCGCCGAAACCGTCACCGTCAGCCTCGCCCAGGGCAACTACTTTATCGACCCCGCGCAGGCCGCGGCCGCCATCGTCATCGCCGATGACGATCAGGACACCGATGCCGACGGCCTGTGCGACGCCTGGGAAATCCAGCGCTTCGGCAACCTCGATGCCGCCGCCGACGACGACGCCGACGGCGACGGCGTCAACAACCGCGACGAATACCTCCACGGCACCGACCCCCACACCGCCGACACCGACGGCGACGGCCTGCCCGATGCCTGGGAGATCGCCTGGGGCACCCATCCGCTGGTAGCCGACGCATCCGCCGACCCGGATCACGACGAACTCACAAACATGCAGGAATATCAGGACGGCAGCAACCCGCTCTCCGCCGACGGCGACGGCGACGGCCTGCCCGATCCCTGGGAACTCGCGCACGGGCTCAATCCGGCGGACGCCTCGGATGCCGCCCTCGATCCCGACAACGACGGGCTTACGAACCTGGGCGAGTATCGGGCAGGCGCCGACCGCCTGAACCCCGACACCGACGGCGACGGCCTCACGGACGGCGACGAAGTCAACGTCTGGCACACGAATCCGCTCTCCGCCGACACCGACGGCGACGGCATGCCCGACGCCTGGGAAGTGGCCTGCGGCTTGAACCCCTTGTATCCCTTCGATGCCGACCAGGACACCGACCACGACGGCCTGAACAATATCGAGGAGTACCGCGCAGGCACGAACCCGTTGTCGGCCGACACCGACGGCGACGGGGTCAGCGACTACGTCGAGACCCGTCAGGCATATTCCGACCCGGTCGTGGCCGATTTTCTCGGGATCCCCGTTGTTCTGGCGACTCTCCAGGGAGGGAGCGCCTTCCGCTTCTCCGGCGCGTGGGAAGCGCTCGACTCCGCGTTCGTCTGCCTTGGCCGCGGCGGGTACGCCGAATATGAAATTACACTCCCGAACGCCGGCGACTTCAGTCTGGCCGTGGACGTCAGGGATTACAATCCCCTCGCCGTCGGCGCGACGTTCGATCTGACGATCCATGCCGACGGCGTCTTCGCCGGACGGCAGATTGTGCCCGCGGCGGCCGGACAGACCGCCACCGGCGCCTTCTTCCTGCCGTACATGGAAGCAGGGTCCCATACCGTCCGCGTGACGTGGAACAACCCCGTCGGCGGACACGCGCTGGCGATCATGGCGCTGCGGCTGCAGACGTTCAACGGCCCTGACGAGGACGACAACGGCCGGGCGGACTGGCTCGATCACCGTCGCTCGCGCGCCCTGTCCGCATACTCGCCCGCCGTCAGTCTCGTTTCACCCGTGTGTGTCGAGGGCGCAACTTGGTCGTTCGACACACTACGCGTGGAAAGTTCCCACGTCCCCGACGGCGTTGCCGCGCCTGCGCCAAAGCATGGGGTCGGCAACGACTGGTACGCGGACGTGGAGCTTTCGCCGACGAACGCGACGGACGTAAGCGTCACCGGCATCAACGGCGCCGCATCCTGGTCGAATACCATCGTCTGGTGCGCGCTCAACCTCCTCGATCCGGCCGCGACGAATGTTCCCGGTCTGCGGCGAAATGACGCGCTGCTCCTGACCGCCTGCCCGCCGGGCGCAACGAACGGCGGCGCGCAGGTGGGCGTCTGGATGGGCGGGCAGTTGGTCACGAATCTGTCCGCGTGCGTCGGCGAACCGGCGCCCTATCGCTTTGAGTCGGCCGGAAGTTACCGCCTCGCCGGGGTTTATTCAAATGAGAATGTCTCCACCAACGCAGACATCGCCATCGAGGTGACGGCTGGCAGTTTTGGCGGCGACCCGTACTGCAGGGTCAAACAGGTTCGCGACTGGCTGTGCCCGGGCATGCCGACCAACGCCGTCATCGAGTACGACGCCGATCTGACGCTCGGTTCCTCGCCTCTGGCAGGCGGCGGCCGCGCGTTCAGTCTGCGGACGGATACCGTTGACGACCGCCATGTCGTGGCGCGGCTTGGCGGGAACGGGCCGGTGTTGGACAGCGCCACCGTTCGCGGGATCGTCATGGATTCATCCGCCTACGGGACGGTGGACATCATTGAAACCTATCCGGACGGCAGCCGCCTCGTCGAGGTCGCCATCTGGATGAGCGCGACGCCGGCGAATCTGCGAATGAGGCTGAATATTTTTGTCGGCGGCGTCCTCTTCGACGACGGCACGCGAACGCGCATCGTTACGGCGGAGGACTTCAACGAGTTCGGCGAATATCGCTACCGGATGGTCCAAGGCCCCACGGTGAAAACGTCGGTCTGTCACACGACGTCCATCTACGATGGCGCCACGTACATCGGCGGGCCGTGAACAGGACAAGACACATGACGCGCACGGCAAAAGACTTGACGTATATTGCGCTCGGACTCTTCGCCGGCTGGGGCGGCGCGGGCGATGCCGCCATGCCGTCGCATCCGGAACCGGCGCCCTCCGATCTTCGCGAGGAGACGCCGGAGCCCGCCGCCGAACTCCGCGAACGTGTCTCCCGCGACGTGGCCGTCGCGGTGGGTCGGTCGGACGTCCGATCTTCACGGCTGCGTAACGATGCGATTCGCGCGCTGGCGAAACCGCTGAGCGAAGACGATGTCCGGGCGCTCTCGTGGTTCCTGGACGAGAAGTTCTCGCAACAGGATGAGTACGATGTGCTGACGTTCAATGCGCTTAAGAACGACGTGCTCGGAGTCCTGCTCGAACGCGTCCCGCCTCCGGAGGGAATCGGCCAAAGCCTCGTAAGGATGTTCCGCGACCCCGATCATGACGATGTATGGCGGGATTACTGCGTGCAGCATTTCGCGGGCTATTATCGAACGCGCCGGTTGGCCGGCGCCGCGGCGGCCGACCGCGAACTGCTGGCCATCGAGTCCGCCTACTGGGAGGCCGTGGCCGCCTCGAACTCGACCACGGCCGGAACGGCCCTGATCGGACTGCGGCAACTGGCCGGCGACTTTCCGGAGATGGACGGCAGACGGGTGGCGGCGGCATCCCTGGCCCTGGCCACGAACCCCTCGGCGGAAGAGGGCGTCCGCGTGACGGCCATGCAGATTTGCGCCGAACTGGGAGAGACGAAAATCCTTCCGCTTGCAAGGGCGCTTGCGGCGGATGACGCTTCCGCGATGTTGAGACTGTCCGCGGTGGGAGCGCTCGGCCGCCTGGGGACTTCGGATGATGCCAATCTTTTGAGCTCACTCGCGGCGGCCGGGGAACAGCGCATCCGCACCGCCGCCGCCGCCGCTTTGAAACGCATGAAACAGCGGCGGCCGGGACATGAAATGTGATGTTTGAAGACTGAAAACCTATTCGGTTGACCGAATCGAGGAAGGAAGAACGGAATGCGAAACGTGATGAGACTTCTTGTTTTACTTGTGACTGTGATCGGGTGCGCGCGGCTGGCCGCCGGTGACCCGATCAACAATCCGCCGAGCGGGGGCGGTGACACCCCCTGCGAGACCTGCGAATGCCAACTCGACATGGAGGGAGGCGCGGGGCCGTCTGATTCCTTCCCGGGCGGGGCAGTCGGCGCAGACACTCCCTGCGCATCAGGCTCATGCCCGGCGCCCGGCGGCGCGCAGATCACCCCCTTCGGCGCCGGCGCGGCCGAGGCGGGATCTCTTTCTGTGACGCTCAACCTGGGGTGCCCGGCATTCCCCGGCGCGCTCTCCGGCGGCTCCCTGCGCCTGTACGCGCAGGCGCCATCCGCGCAGTTGGCGACACCCGAGGCGCTGTCCTGCACGTTCGGCACCCGGATACTCTTCGTGTCGACGGACCAGACCGCCGGCGGCGCGCCACGCGAAGTCACGCTGGAGAGTCGCAACGGCAGGCAGATAAAGTTCCGGTTCGGGGACGGCAGCGCCTGGGCGTACCCGCAGGCCATGTTTCGCGGCGAGCCCCAGCGCCTGTTCATGGTGGATTCCAACGGCGTGGCGGTCACGCAGAACCCGGCCTGGTACGACCTGGCCTACGGCAACGGGAACTCGGACCGGTTCGCGGCGCAACCCGATGCCTCCGGGATTCGTCCGCTGGAGGCGGTGTACGCGACCGGCGGACGCCGGCTGACCCTCGCCAACAGTGGCCTGGAGGTGATCCGGGACACGGCCAACGCCTTGCGCCAGATCAAGACCGCGAGCGCGCTGGCCGATATCGTCACGGAAACCGGCCGCAGGTACCGGATCGACTTCTACGCCGTCGCCGACGTGCAGAAGAACGGCAACCTGTACGTTCCCATCGGGACTCCTAAAGTGACCTGGACCATCGAAAACCCCTCGGCAACGTCCGTGGATCGGCTCACGATCACGCGCACGACCGGCGGGTCCGCGAAGGTGTACGACGCCCGCTACACCCCGTACTTCGGCCGATGGGTCGTGACCGCGCCCGGCGATCTGCGCAAGGAGGAGAGCTATTCCTTCTGGGACGCGTCCGAGACCGTCCGCGAGGAGCACCGGAAAGTCCTCAGCCCGGCGGGCCAGGCGGTCCGGCATTCGATCAAAAAGTGGCAGAAGTTCGCCTGGGATCAGGCCGTCGTGGCCGAAGTAAACGATCCCGACGGCGCGGCCATGACCACCACGAACACCTACTACACCAACCCGGCGGAGGCCGGTCGGTACGCCCGGCTGAAGACCGTCCTGAATGCCGACGGCTCGTGGGTGCGTTACGACTACGACGGAACCGGGCGCACGATCGAGGAAGTGCGCCCCTTTGGCGACAGTCCCCCGACCGCCGCGAACGCGCAGGCGCGCGTGACGACCTACAGTTATGCGCCGGTAGATGCCAATGACACCCCCGCCCTCGGCGACCAGCGCCCCCGGACCATCGTCGAGACCGCCCTGGGCCGGGAAGTCTCGCGGACCTACCATGCGTACGCGCTCATCGGCGGCGAACAGGTCGGGATCGTCGAGCAATGCGCCCAACCGGGCGCCGCCTACGGGGCCGCCTCGAACCGGAGGACCGTCAGCCGCCACTACGCCGCGACCAACCCGGTGGTCTCGGCGGGCCTCCTGCGGCAAGTCGAACACCCCGACGGCACGACCGCGAGTTATGACTACGCGTTCGGAACCTGCAACGCCGCCGAACCGTCTTTCACCGCCGGCGCGGGCGATGCCTACCGGGTCATGGTGACGGACGGCACGACGGACCACCCCGAAGGGATCGCCAACAAGACCACGCGGAAGACGGCCGTCTATGACAGTCGCGGATTCAACGCGCTCTCCGAGACCTGGGCCTTCGCCGGCGGCACGAACTACGCGCGCATCGCCTGGACGGCCCGGGCGTTCGACGCGTTCGGGCACGCCACGAACGTCCTGTATTCAAACGGACTGCGGGAGGAGGCGGCCTGGAACGACTGCTGCGGCAAGTCTTCGGACATCGCGGCCGACGGCGTGCGGCGCGACTACGCCTACGACGAACTGGGCCGGCTGAGCATCCTGGACAAGACAACCGGAACCGGCACGAATCTCCTTGAGGTGTACGGCTATGATGCGGCTGGCGTCCGCCTCTCCACCACGCGCTACGGCGGGAATTTGAGCCTGACATCCAGCAACCGCTATGACACCGCCGGCCGCATCCTCGCCTCCGCCGACCCCGCCGGCCTCGTCACCACCTACCAATACCCCGACCCGCTCGCCTCCGTCACCCTCTCCCCCGGCGGCCTGCTCACCAACACCACCGTCCGCTACCCCGACGGCCAAACCCGCTACACCGACCAAAACGGCATCCGCCAGCAGACCTACACCTACGGCGTCAACCCCGACGGCACCCAGTGGTCCGCCGTCTTCATCGGCCCTCTCGGCGCCAACTCCCCCGTTTGGCAAAAATCCACCGCCGACCTCCTCGGCCGCACCATCACCACCGAACGCCCCGGCTTCGGCGGCGCCGCCCTCATCACCTCCAACTTTTTCAACACCGCCGGCCACCTCGTCCGCACGGCTGAATACTCCTCCCTCAGCGCCTCTGCGCCTCTGCGGGAGACTCTCTTTGAATACGACGCCCTCGGCGCCCAGACCCTCTCCGCCCAGGACCTCAACCTCAACGGCGTCCTCGACCTCGACGGCCCCGACCGCGTCTCCTCCAACGCCACCGAATTCGTCCAGATCAACGGCGACTGGTATCACGAAGCCAGCAGCTACACCTTCCCTGAAAACAACAGCGCCACCGCGCTCCTGACCGGCACCCAGCGCCAGCGCCTCACCGGCCTCGGCGGCGCTACCGACCACGGCATCCTCACCGCCGAATCCATTTCCCTCGATCTCCTCGGAAATGCATCCCTCCAGCAGACCCACATCGACCGCGACAACGCCGTACGGGTAGGCCTCGTGTCCACCCCCGACTCCACCCCCGACTCCACCAACGCCTCCACCACCGTCTCGGTCAACGGCCTCACGCAATACACCATCAGCAAAACCGGCGTCCTCACCACCTACACCCACGACGCCCTCGGCCGCCTCATCCATACGGTCACGGCATGCCGTGACCCCCAGCGCCAGATCTCCTCCTTCACCCACTACAACGCCCTCGGCCAAGTCGACTACGTCGCCGACGCCCTCTCCAACCGCACCACCTTCGTCTACTGCCCCACCACCGGCCGCCGCATCGCCGTCACCGACGCCCTCACCAACACCACCCACACCGCCTACGACCCTGAGGGCCGCGTCATCGCCACCTGGGGCGCGACCTATCCCGTCGCCTACGAATACGACCCCTACGGCCGCATGACCGCCATGGCCACCACCCGCGAGCCCACCAACGACTTCGCGGCCCTCGCCGCCAAGCTCGTCGCTGGCGCGTCAATCGCGTCAATCGGGTCAACAGGGTCCCTCGACATCACCCAGTGGCTCTACGACACCGCCACTGGCTTGCTCACTAACAAGGTCTACAGTGACGGCAAAGGCCCCTCCTACTCCTACACGCCGGATGGGAAACTGGAAACTCGAAACTGGGCGAGGGGAGTGACTACCACCTACAGCTATACCAACACCACCGGCGAACTCATTGGCATCACCTACTCCGACGCCACCCCCTCCGTCTCCTTCACCTACGACCGCCTCGGGCGGCAGAAGGTGGCGCAGACATTCCTGTCTGCGCATCACTTCGCCTACGACCCCGCCACCCTCGCGCTCAGCACCGAGACGGTCATCGATCTGCAAACCGGTGCCTCCAATGTCATTACCCGCACCACGGACGCCCTTGGCCGCTCCTCCGGCCTGTCGCTTGGTTCCGACTATGCCACCTCCTACGCCTACAACCCCCTTGGCCGCTTCCATTCCGTGTCTTCCTCTGTGTTCTCTGTGTCCTCTGTGGCGAATTACTCTTATCTACCCGGAAGCGACCTCATTTTTGGCTGGTCAAATGGTGTCGTATCGGTCTCCCGCGCCTTCGAACCCCACCGCGATCTCATCACCGCCGTTGAAAACCGGGCAGGTGAGGCGGTGGTATCGCGGTTCGAATATACGAACGATGAGCTTGCCAGACGCACCCGCCGGGTGGATAACGAAAGCGTGACAAATAATTTTGCCTACAATCCCCGCTCCGAATTGACTGCCGCCGCCATGTGTACGAACTCCTACGGCTATGCCTACGATCCGATAGGAAACCGCCTGGCGGCCACCAACAATGACGAAGTGCTGACCTACCTGGCCAACGCGCTGAACCAATACACCAATATCGCCGATGGCGTCACGCTCAAGCCCGTCTACGACTTGGATGGTAACATGGTGTCCTATGGCGGTTCGACGTTCGTTTGGGACGGCGAGAATCGGCTCATTCAAGTTTCCAATTTCCAGTATCACGTTTCCTTTGCCTACGACTACCTGTCCCGCCGCTTCCAGAAAGTCGTTGGCTCGTCAACCAACACGTTCCTCTACGACGGCTGGGCGATGATCCAAGAGACAACCGGCACGCAGACCAACTCCTACGTCTACGGTCTCGACCTCTCCGGCAGCATGCAAGGCGCCGGAACCATCGGCGGAATCCTGACCGCCGACCTGAATGGTACGACTGTATTCTACTACTACGACGCCAACGGAAATGTCACGGATCTGGTTGACACCAATGGGACCAGCGTGGCCCACTACGAATACGGCCCCTTTGGACAAATCACAGTCAAAACCGGCACACTCGCCGATGACAATCCGTTCCGGTTCTCCACCAAGTACCTCGACGACGATGTCGATCTCTACTACTACGGCTACAGATATTACAACCCGGAACTCGGACGGTGGGTGAACCGGGATCCGATCGGGGAAGAAGCCTTTTTTCAGCAGATAGCGAAATCAATATCAGAAGATGATCTAAATCGGCTTGCTATTCGCTCCAATATGCCTGCTTACCTCTTCGTGGAAAACAACCCAATCATAGAATACGACTTATTGGGATTGAATAATCCGGGCTGCGACCTACCAGATGGTTTGAATCCCGGCACCGGTACTGGTGCAGACCGCGATGCTTATTTAAGATGTTGTGCGCAGCATGACGCAGCATATTATCGTCACGGATGTACGGCGGCATCTTGGGGACATAACATTGGTGGAATTGCTGCTGATATAGCTGGCTGCAAATTTTGTTCGATTTTAGTAAATCGGCTCTCTCCGTGCGCTCGCGCCAATAGCGATGTTGTTGCATGTTTTGCTCGTGTTTGTTCGGGCATTGGTAGTCCACCGACCGGTGACCGCTGGTTCTGCCCCAACGGTCCCTATCGAGGGCGGTTCTACGACAATTGGGTGGACATTCCTGCCAGCTGCTGGGAAAATGGCCAAAGGCCGGTGAGTCCATGAGGCAGATTAATCCAAAGACGACTCGGCTCGCTGTGCTAGTTCTCATGATCTGTTTGGCACGGGACGTGCAAGCTCAGGTTTCGTCACAAAGGCGTGAAGTAGTTAATGTTCCGACGGAGGCCTTAGCTGGCCTTTCTCACGGAATGACGGAACTTCAAGTCGTAGATGCACTCGGAGCACGCGGTATCCACCAATTCACGGCACTCCGCTCAAATTCTATAATAAGGTGTAAGGCATACTATCGAAGCGAAATGTTTGGAAAGTACTACGTAGTTTTTACCAACAATCATCTCTTGGCCATTTGCGAACCTCCACCATTTAAGATGCAATTGGTTTCATATCAAGGTTCGTGGTCTAATCGGCGTGTACTCGGGAACCCCGAGGAGCGAATTGCCCAAGTACTTGATGCCTCGGACATAATTGGCTCGGCGCTATTCGCCAAGTTGAAGCCCAGCACACGGACGAAGCGATCATGGGATCCAGGCCTTACGGCCGCATACCTTCTGACTCGAAAACTGTTTGCCGATAAGAAAAGAGAAGCAGAGAGAGAAGCCGCATACACAGCACTACTTGATCGGTACGATCCTATAGGCATCGATTTAGGCGCTACTGTGGAAATGATTGAGGCCCGTTTGGGGACCTCCCATATCACACAGGCACTGGAAATGGATCGAGAGATGCGGTATTACGGGTCTATCGAGTATGGACTGACAGGGAATAGGGAACTGATGTGGCTGGCGATTGTTTACGATAAAGGCAAGGTAATCCGGGTATTCAGTGATGATTTCATAGATCATGAAAAGATCAGAGCGATTGAAGACAGCGGCAACGGGTCCACGCCTCACCAATCGACAAATGAATTCTAGGGCCATAAGGGTCACGTCTCGACATTCGATTCCGCTGAAAAACCCTCATCCTGTAGCGCCCCCAAGGCTTGCCACCGCCGTTTTTCGGCCGTAGTCCGCGCTACGATATTGGCCTGCCACGTGCGCTTGGAGCGGCGCACAAGCGGGCTGTGCG